>Ga0315268_10003433_pt1 | contig 17474 bp, 18 predicted proteins | sample C1_top_MG_FD_204535 | JGI IMG/M metagenome (GOLD analysis project Ga0315268, IMG submission 204535) | Sediment microbial communities from Yellowstone Lake, YNP, Wyoming, USA - C1_top | ecosystem: Environmental > Aquatic > Freshwater > Lake > Sediment | place: USA: Wyoming | collected 2017-08-01
CGGAGCAGCGAAAGGTGCTGAGATCATAATCACAGAGAACACTTATGCTGAAGTCAAGAAGCTTGTCCAGGTCGAGGAGCTCGAGCCATTGAAGGTCAAGGGCAAGTCAAAGCCTCTGATGTGCTACAGGGTAACTGGTCTAGTTACACAGTAAGTTTTCTTATTTCGTAGAATTCTAAAGTACAATAAATAGTACAATTCCCACTATCAGCAGTACATGCCCCAGAGTCAATACTCCGTATGATATCTGCTCGTCCTGCGGCAGTTTCTGCCACCAACTTGAGAATTTATTCATCACAGGTCCCATGTTCTTGAAGAAGTACGGTACTTTCTTGCCGTAGAAGTCTGAGAAGAACATTCCTACTGCCTTGAAGTATAGGTTGATGTCAAATGGCTTTTGACCGGCAGCATTGTTTGCTTTTGGCGCAGGAGCTGATGTCGCTTTTACTTTTACTCCTAATGACAAGCCAATCTTCGAGAATATGCTTTCTGCGCCAGCCATCTTCATCCTCTTTTTTTTTCAATATAAAATAATTCAGTATCCTAATCCGTATGGATTGAATTCGGTTTGACCTTTATTAAGTTTTCTTTTCTTCAGTTCGCGCTCGAGCCATGCCATCCATAATCTCTTTATCTCTGCAGTGTCGAGCTTCCCTTTCTTGTCCTTCACCTCTTCTGATATTAGATGGAATTTATCATTGCATTTTATCACGAATGGCGCTTCCAATAGGTCTAGGTCTTTTGTCTCGACAGCTTTTTTGACAAGTGTCTCTTTGAGGTCTGCGCGTACTGTTATGTTATCCCATAGCGAGTCCCAGTTGCCAGCAAATTCAGGGACATTTGCTGCTATTGCCTTGAGTATCTCAGAATCTCCATCAAGCAGTTCGTCTGTAGGCAATAGTTCATCCTTCTTCGGGTCGTATTTCATCAGGTCGACGAATCCGTGCTCTAGCATCGGGTCATCCTGCCACATTTTCCTTATCTCTGTTATCTGTGTGACTCGACGGAACCTGTGCAGGCCGTCTGCTGATTTTATCGGGTTTACTACTATGATTATGTCTGTTGCCTTGAAGCTTGTCTTTGGTATTCCTATGTCATTGACTACTCTGTCGAAAAGTCCGAATGGGCTGTCTGCGTGGATTGTTCCAGCGACTACGTTGGCTGCTGCGCCGACTCTCATGGCTTCGTAGAGTGCTTTTGCTTCTCCGCTTCTTACCTCGCCGACAATCAATGAGCTGTCTCCCAACCTCAGGGTGCTTCTTATGCCGTCCTCTGCGCTCATCTCGCTGCTCCCTTTTGCGAGTGCGCTTGCGACTTTCATCGGCTGTATGTTGAATCCCAGTTTTCTCATAGAACCAGTCGGCAATTCGAGTGTGTCTTCGATTGTCAGTATCCTGTATCGTCTCATTATCTCTATGAGAAGTGAGGATAGGAAGCTTGATTTTCCGCTGCTTCGTGTTCCGCAGACCATCATGCTTCGTGTTCCGTCTATAAGGAAGCTGATCAGTCCTGCAGCTAGAGGTGTAAGCATCTTGTATTTGATGAATAGCGGCAGTGTCCATGGCTTGTCCCTGTGTCTCCTGAATGAGAATGCGAGTCCGCTAGGGTCAAGTGGCCTTGTGATTGTTGATACCCTGACAGATGCTCCTGGCAGCTCTAGCTCGGTGTCAAGTATCACGTTTGCTTCGTCGAGAGGCCTTCCGGATATCATACGTAGCTTTGTCGCCCAGCTTTCTGCCTCGATGCTTGTCGGTATGATGTTTGTTATGCAGTCCGAATAGTCTGCGTGGACAATGAATATCGGAAGCCTTCCCTGCGGGCTGTTCACTGATATGTCTTGTATCTTATCATCCTGGAGCAAGACTTCTACGAGTCCGAAGCCGATGGTGTATCTTACTAGTATTCTTGCGAGCTTGTCTATCTGCTCATCATCCATCTTGAGGTTCTTGTATGTCACTAGTTCTGCTATGAGATCTCTTCCGACATTCGTGAATATCTCCCTCATCCTTTCAGGGTCTGTGAACTCCTGCCTTGTTGGCTTGTGCTCTGCAAGTATGTTCCTTGCTAGGTCAAGTATCTCGTATTCATCTTCTGAAAGCTTGAATTCAGGAGGTGTCATATGGTATATGTACTGCACAGAGTCTGGCAGCTTGAACAGTGTTATCTCTGTATCTCCGCCGATTGTGTAAGTGTCCATCTCCTCTCCTTCAGGAGGGTAGTTTGCCATGAGTTTTGTCCACATGAAGTCTGGTTTTATTATCGGGTGGAAGAAGTTCCTGTACACATCCCTGTCTCCGACAGTGTATCCTGCGAGGAATGGTTTTGCTATCGTGATGAGCTTTGTCTTATCCATGAGTTCTAGAAGGTAGGAAAGGATCTGCATGTAATGCTCGATTCCAGGCCTCAGTCTGTCATCGACGATCTTCATGTGGGCTATCCTTTCGTCGCGCAGTTTCCGCTTGAGTTCGACATACATGCCTATCGGGTCTGAGCGCAGTATCTGGAACACAAGTTTCTGTATCTCTGTGTACCACTTGTTCACGAACTGCTTGCTTGCTGCATCGACCTGCAGTGCCTGCAGCGTGAACATGTCTCTTTGCCTTGATAGGCGATCATATAGAAGTGCAATCTCTTTGATGAGTGCTGTCTGGTTGTAGTCATACTCATAATCTCTTTTCTGCATGAAGATTATCTTTGTCGCGTTCTTTGACTCGATGAGGTGGTCGCATGTCCTTGACATGACTACAGGATTGTCTTCTATGGATGGGACCATGGGTGCGCCTTCATAATTGATGCGCATTACATTGTCTTCTCCTTCCCTGACTACCTCATAACCATACAATGGTAATCTTCCTTCAAACAATGCCATCCATTCACCTTTTTCGATAATGTCTTCAATCCGTAGCAGCGCCGCCGTGAATATTCTCGGCAGTGCCACCGCCAAATTGCGAGCGTTTTCGACCGAATTAAACGCGCGCGTTGTCGGGGGTTGCCCCCTACGGGGAGACAGCGCCAACAGTCATACATTAACAACGCGAGCCTGGCGTGGCACTGCCATATGAACACAATGATCCACGCGGCGCTGCTTTTTTTTATCCTGCACTAAACACTACTTCTTCATACTAACAAAGCTTTATTATGCATAAAACAAACAATGTCCAAGCATGCTAAAAGATAAAGCTTTTTATAAAAATTGTGATTAAGGATATAATAATACGTAAAGTGCTTAAAAATGCCAGAAGATATGACCGGACCACCAGGGATGCCTGCTCAGGAAGGTATGGGTAGTGGCGATGCTCCACCTCCTCCTAAGAAGCCTGCTACAGGGCTGTTTGCGCCAAAACCTAAAGTAGGGATGGACCTGAATAAGTCCATGTCTGACCTCGCAGGTGAGCTGAACAATATCAGCAGACGTCTGATGGTCTTAGAGGAGCGCTACACTAACCTGCGTAAGAAGACGCAGGTGACTGACCAGAATATGCTTACAAGCAGCAAGAAAGTGATGACTGAGATACAGACCACTCATTCTGAGATTGATGACCTTAAGAAGCAGCTTGCTGATATTATCGATAAGATGAAGATTGTTGTGCGTGAGCTCAAGGAATGCGCAAAGAAGCAGGACGTTGATGTCTTGAATAAGTATATCAATATCTGGCAGCCGATAAATTTCATAACAAGAGATTCTGCATTGAAGCTCATCAGGGATGAAGTTGAGTCGCAGTTCAAGGACCTCAACATCAGGCTGCAGCAGGAAGATTACATCAAGGAGCAGATAAAACTCATGATGCAGGACTCGCAAGAAGGGGTTAAGAAAGGAAGTGCAAACAAGTTTTGATTTTTATTTCTATATCTATTCCTTTATCGCTGTCGGGCTTGCTCCGCCGTGCCATGTGAACCTAGGACGTGTTCTTATCATCATTATCTTCTCGTTCAGGTCATCGAATACAACCGCAGTTCCCTTGAGCGATGGAAGGTCGTTCATAGCACGTTCTATTCCATGCTCCATGTAGCTCTGCGCAAGTAGGCCAAGTGCCTGCACATCAAGCCGAGCTGTAATTCTGTGAGATATCACTATGTCTGATTGTGTCATGACATCTGTGTGGATTTTTCCAGGTTGTTGTGTAGCGACGACAAGGCATATTCCAGGTTGCCTTCCCTCTCTCATGACTATCATGAGGGGGCCAGTCGCTGCGTTTGCGTCCTTCTCGTCTTTCGGCAGGAATTCATGCGCTTCATCAATGACCAGCCATACAAGCGGCATCTTCTGTTTTCTTGCTTCGCTCTCGCTCTTCTCTTCAAAGTATTGCTCGAGGTATTTTATCTCTGTGAGCTCTTCTTCTTTCCGAAATGCCATCCTGGAGATGAACAAGTGTCGTGACACGATGCCGACAGCAAGAGCTTTTACATCCCATCCGCCAGGCATGGTTGCATAGCAACTCACGTCGAGTACAGTGATTTGTCCACCTTTTGCAAGGTCTTCTATAGGCGTTCCATGGTCTGAGAATATTCCCCATCCTTCTGCTGTCTTGAACATGCTGTTCACAGCTTCCTTTGTGAGAGGGTCAGCGCCTTTATCCTTCTCAAGCCTGTCGAATACGTCGTTGAGGCTGTACTTTTCTTTTTCCTCTCGCAATTCCTCGATGAGTTTCTGCAGGTATAGCCCGTTGGGTCCGTACTTGTCCTGCTTGAATGCTGCGCACCAGTCATCACCACTGAGCTGGTGGGGCTCTATCGAGAAAGGCACGTCTGTCCTTATGCCTTTTTTCTTGTATTCATAGAAATATTTTTCCGGAGTGAATATCTTTACATCGACTGGCTTTGGCTTTAGTCCGTATGGCTCTAGGAGTTCTTTCTCCTTCTGGTTCGCGTGTCCCATAGTCCAGTAGATTCCCATAGTGTCTAGCAGTATGATGCTGAGGTTCTCTTTTACCTGCGGCTCTAGTGTTGAGAGTCCTTCTGCTATGACACCCATAGTGTATGATTTTCCGCCGCCTCGCTTACCGCAGATCAACACGACGTGCGCATTCGAGACATCCATGTAGACTTTGTTTGTGAGAAATAATCTGTCTAGCTTCTCTTCGTACTGCCGTCCGAGAAGTATTGAGCCTCGTGTTCCGTATTTCTTGAAGTCGCTTTCGCTTCTTCCTATGACTACTACTGGCTCTTTTGTTCCCTCTTTTTCATCAGCCATATCTCTCCAGAAGTGCCAAGATTATTTAAATGTTGTTGGCATATTACGAAGGTGTCAATGCCGCGCTCGCATCGACTGTATAATCTCTTCTGTTCGCCCAACTGCGAGCATTATTGATTCAATACTCAACGCTCGCTAGGCGGCATTGACACATATGCAGGTCTGGTACGTCTACTCAAAGAAACATTTATAAACACCCCTCCCCATTGTTAGACTTAATTATGCCTGGTCTGGGTTAAAGAAAATGCCTGAAGATACACCTACTGAAGCTGTTTTGAGTTTGAGGCAGCAGGGTCTCACCAATAACCAGATTATTGCGACGCTTCAGAGGCAGGGGTACAACACTAACCAGATTCTGGATGGCATGAACCAGGCAGATATGCGTATGCAGACGAAAAGACCGTTTGATGTAGAAGGTGGTAAGATGCCAGAACTTAATATTCCTCAGATGCCAGGTATGCCTATGCAGGCAGAAGATCTTTCTTCACAAGGTGCTGACCAGGGTCGTGTCGAAGAGATGGTCGAGGCCATTATTGAAGAGAAATGGACTGACCTGATGGAGAATATCAATCGCATCATTGAGTGGAAGGACAGGACAGAGACAAGGATCACGCAGCTTGAGACCTTGATGAAGTCTATCAAGGATGATTTTGACAAGATGCACATTGGTGTTCTTGAGCGCGTAGGAGAGTATGACAAGCACATAGGTGATGTGGGTACAGAGGTCAAGGCGCTTGAGAAGGTTTTCCAGAAGGTCTTGCCTGGTTTCATAGAGAATGTCGCAGAGCTTTCTAGGATAACTGAAGATATAAAGAAGAATAGATGATTATTTTATTATTTCTTTGAGCCGCCTGCAAGTAGTCTGATAGTGAGTGAGCCGACCATCAGCAGGAATATGAGTCCTATTGTTTTTGGGTGGAATAATACTCTTCCTACGTTCTGGTTGAAGCTACCCGTGTCTGTCGTCGTGGCTCCCTCAGTCGCATTGATTTGCGCTGCTGTTCCTGGCTCTTGGGAGAAAGGAAGTAATGATGAGCCATATACTGTCGCTATTGCGCCGACAAATATGACTATGCCAATGACAAGTAGGAACCAGTGTGGTGTTTCCCAGTCCTTTGATGCGTATTCTGATATCTTTTCCCATTTGACTCCGAATGCCATCAGCAGGAAAAAGAAGAAGAATACAAATAGGAACATCAGGACGAACCAGGGGGCCATCACTGCTATTACCTGGGTTATGCCAGGCACGAATAGCATCATCATCGCGATGCATAATGCTATGAGCGCGTGCATGCCCTTGTTTTCTCCGAGCATCTTTGATTTCTCTAATAACGCGAATACTATGACAAATACGAGAAGTATGGGGAATATCACTGCGAAATGCTGTACAAGACCTATATCCAAAAATGTCGCCATCATTTACCTCTTTTATCAAATAAGAAAAAAATTAAAGGATTACTTCTTGCCTCCGCCGCCTCCGGTGAAGAGCTTACTGACAGAGTCTCCGAACTTTGCCATTGTGCTTTCATTTTTCTCTTTTGGCTCGTGCGCGATGAAGTAGATGATTATCGCGAATATGCCTACGACAAGTAGCATTGCTTGTGTATCAGGATTGTCAAGCCAATATAGCCAGCTCGGGAGGTATTCGAACCATCCTGCGCTCCTTCCGAAGATGAATGCTACAAGAATAAATGCTAGGAATGCTATCCATCCTGACAGTGTCGAGCCGCCCCATTCTGCTTTTCCGCCGAACAGTCCGACGATGAGTAGCACCATAAGGATTGCGACTAGCACTATCGAGACCTGTGGCAGTGCCGCATTGATGATGTTGACTATATCTGCGTCTGGCGGATAATAGTTCATCACGTGTGGTATCACGACTCCAAGTCCCATGACGAGCGCTATGACAACATTGAATTGCTTGTTGTGCCCTTCTGGTCCCAGCGGTTTCACCTTCTGCATTATCGCGAATACCACTGTGAATATCAGCAGGAACGGAAGCATCACGTCTGTCAGTCCCCAATATTGGAACGTGTTGAATACATTACTAAGTCCGCCTCCTCCTCCGCTTGTAGGGTAAGGGTATGCCATTTTTTTGACCTCCTTTTTGAGTATTAGTTATCAAGCGTTTAGCTTGATTTGCTTTCCTCTTTCTTTGGTTCTTTTACAATCATGTATACGAAACCGACCATCACGCCGATGAGCATGATTGACGCAAATACTGTGCTGTCGTAATGCGCCACTATCCAGTTCCATCCTGGTTCGAGCCATCCGAGTGAATTCAAAAATATGAGTGTGAGGCCGACGAACATGATGATCATGAACATGAATTTCCATCTTCCTTCAAGGGCTATGCCTTCCTTCTGCTCCTTCATGAAGCTTCCGATAAGGATGAGGAAGCAGACGCTCATCATGAGCAGCAGGACCATGTTTGCCATGGTCTCGTTTATTATTGCAACAAGCCTTGATGATGCTACAACAAGGAATGCTATGACAAACGCAGTCATTGAGTTCAGGTTCTTGCGCGTGAACTCTCCATCCTTTGTCTTTTCGACACCGAAGACCTTTGATTTTTCTAGTATGGCGAAAACAATTGTGAAAACCAGTAGGAATGGCAGTATTACATCATAGATTCCTAAGCGTACAAAAAATTCTAATACACCTCTAAATGTACTTGCCATACAGGTCTCCTAAGGACGAGTTTAGTATTTAAATCTTTCGCTAGGGTTTAGGCGGTAATTTGCCGAATTAAGGCTTGAAACGTAAGATTTATATTAAATCGGAAATAATAAATCCCTTTGGTGTAATCCATGCTGAATAAGAAGGATTTGGAAAATATAAGGGCAGATATCGAGTCTTTGGAGAAAGAGAAGGATTCGATAATCCAGTTATCAAGGGAGATAATCAAGCTTTCTAAGAAAGTCATCTACGCGCTGCATAGGAATGATATCAAGGGTGCAGGTGATGCTGTCAAGGATATGGATAAGAAAGTGAAGGACTTGGAGTCCGCTGCAAAGACAGCGAAAAGCCATACATCTGGTTCCTACAAGGTGGCAATCCAGGAATATGTAGAAGCGCTATGTTTCTATGAGCTCATGAAGAATGAGAAGATTCCAAAGAACTCTGACCTCAAGCTAGACCCGGAGTATTACTTGATGGGTCTCATTGACCTGACTGGTGAGCTTGTGAGAAAAGCTATCAACTCTGCTATCAAGGGGGATTATAAGACATCCATAAAGCTCAAGGACCTTGTTTCAGAATTATATGATGAGCTCATGCTCTTTGATTTTGCAGGTGGAGAGCTGCGCAAGAAATTTGATTCTATCAAGTATGATTTGAAGAAGCTTGATGACCTTGCATTGAACCTTAAGCTTAGTAACAAGATTTAGGTGAAAAATTGGTGGACTTGGCAGGCCTTTTGGACTTCGATAAGCTATACAATTCAGGATTGCTTTTCCAAGCCATACCTATAATCCTGGTTCTTTTTGTCCTTTCCCTTTTTCTGAAGCATTTGTATGATCAGCGTAAGCTTAAGCCGATGGAGAAAAGGATAGGTGCTGATCTGCATACAGATATTGTCGGCGTGCTTGAGAAGATCTACTTGGCGTATTACAGGAAGGGCTTCAAGATGACGAAATTCTATCCAAAAAAGGAGGACATCATCATAACACCGCGCAGGCATCTTTTGAATTCTTGGTTAGTCAGGCCTAAAAGCAGTAGCAGCATCAAGAAAGGCGACGTAGGAAGGATATATGTTCATCGTGCCTACATGTGGATTAAGGAAGACCGTTTGAGGGTCGCTGCGAAGCTTGCTGCGTGGTGGTTCAACATTTATTTTTACACAATTGAAAATAAGCCTTTGGGTTTCTTTAACTATGCGATTAATCCATGGAAATTGCCGCACATAGAGCGTGCATGCGATGACACTCTCAAGTTTGCAGGTCTTGAATATCTTGCAAAGCCTATATCAAGAGGAAATATAGACCACATAACTCTTCTGACCAATCATGAGAAGATTGAGGAAGAGCATAGGAGGATTGCGAAGATTGGCGTCAAAGACCTCAGGGATATCGATAGGCTGCGGGCAAAAGAGAGGCTAGCATTTGGAAAGACTGAAGAAGTGCATCATGTAGCGACTGCAGAGATCAGGCACATTCAGGACCTGATTATTTTGGGGAAGAAGGAGCTTGAATTATTGAAAAAGGACGCGACCTTAATAAAACAGATAGGTACATCCCAATCTGCGAATCAAGAAGCTCTTGAAAGATATGTGATGAGGCTTGAGGTGATTTTGCCTTGGCTCCAGATGAATGTTGGTGTAAAGAGGCAGGACAAGGAGCAGCAGAGGAAACTACAGGAATACTTGAAGGAATTTGAAGCGATTGTATTGGATGTTCCAGTAAGATTGGAGCACATAGACGATATTTTGTCAGGAAGGAGCTAAGATGGTGGAAGTTGAAGAGTTCATAAAAAATAATGAGAAAATCTATACTGCTCTTCTTTGTGATCTCATCCGCGCAAAGTCGGTTAATCCTCCTGGCGATGAATACCTGGTAGCGAAGGTCATCAAGAAAAGGCTTTCCAAGATTGATGTCAAGTACAAGCTTTTTGAGAAGGTGAAGCACAGGACCAATGTTGTCGCAAAGGTTGGCAGCGAAAAAGGCAAGAAGCTGATCATCTGTACTCATATTGACACGGTGCCTGCAGGTGATGGCTGGGATACAAATCCTTTCGAGCCAGTCATCAAGGATGGAGCTGTATATGGCAGAGGTTCAGGTGATAATAAAGGCCAGGTCGCTTGCGCAATCCTCGCACTTGAATATCTGAAGAGCATCGAGAAGCAGCTGAAGAATGAGTACATCTTTGTGTTCGCTGCTGATGAGGAATGCGGCTCAACCCTTGGGCCAAAATATCTCTTGAATGATAATATCATCAATGCAGACTATGCGCTTGTTGTTGATGTCGGAGGCGCGATGCAGAAGATTGACATCGCTGAGAAAGGTGTCCTTAACCTGAAGATGGTATGCAAGGGAAAGCAAGCCCATGGCTCGACGCCGCACAAGGGTGTCAGCGCGATTGTAAATATGTCTAAGTTCATTGCTAAGCTTGAGCATTACGCATTGAAGGCAGATTTGCATCCTTTCTTGTCAAGGCCTACCATAAACTTTGGGACAATAAGCGGGGGAGTTGCACCTAACATTGTTGCCGGTTCCTGCGAAGCTATCCTGAACATCCGGTATCTGCCATCTCAGACACCTGAAGGGATAATTGATGAGTTGAAGAAACTTTCAGAGCGTTTCGGTGATTTCTCGTTTGAGGTCATGATGAAGATTCCACCCACTGAAGTTGACAGCAAGAACATCCTTGTCGAGACTATAAGGTCTGTTGCGCAAAGGCATGGCATCAAGCCTGCTTTGCACGGCCTCAGCGGAGCGACTGATGCAAAGGCTTTCATCCTTCAGGGCATTCCTGCTGTAGGCTATGACTTTGTTGACGACCATATTGCACACAGCGCAAATGAGTACTGCAGGCTTGACAATCTTTTCAAGTTCAGCAGTATATTGATTGATATCTGCTTAGAATTGAATAAGAAGTGAAATACTTGTTCTTATTGGTTTTAACACCACAAAATTAATAATCTCAAACCCACTTACCTGTTGCTGGGGTGAGGGCTATGCTAGTTGGGAACGTTGATATCAGGTGGCTCGGCCATGATTCTTTCAAGATTACAGATACTTTGGAGCACAGGGTGATATACATTGACCCGTTCCAGATAAGCAGCACAGAGCATGCTGACATCGTCCTGCTGACACATTCTCATCATGACCACTGTTCTATTGAAGATTTAAGGAAGATCTGTAGTGTAAAGACTGTGATTCTTGCTCCTGTCGACTGCCAGAGCAGCCTTCAGGGAAAAGTAGACTCAAGGGATGTAGTCATAATGCCTCCTGGTAAGACAGTGACGATGGGAAATATCCACGTGGAGGCTATTGCAGCATACAACACCAACAAGAAATTCCATCCTAAGGATAACGAGTGGGTCGGTTATGTTGTTGACTTGAATTCCAAGAGGATATACCATGCAGGCGATACTGACGCGATTCCAGAGATGACGAAGTTGAAGAACATCGATGTTGCATTGCTTCCTGTCTCAGGCACTTTTGTGATGACTGCTGAAGAAGCTGCGAAAGTTGCTGAGTCATTCAAGCCAAAACTTGCAATCCCCATGCATTATGGTTCTATTGTTGGTGATGTTGGCGACGCAGATAGATTCAAGAAGCTGTCTAAAGTGCCTGTTGAAATTCTGAAGAAAGAATAGTGTTTGTCATAGAATAAATTATTTTTTTTGTCCTTTCCTTCTGTAATTCGCATTGAAGTCTTTCTTGAACTCAGCAAATTCTCCCTTGTCAATGGCCGCTCTTAGTCTCTCCATGAATTTTATCAGGAAATATATGTTGTGATATGACAGGTATCGATGATGTGTCCATTCAAAGCTTCTCGATAAGTGATGCAGGTACGCGCGAGAAAAATTCTTGCAGACATAACAGTCGCATTCAGGGTCGAGTGGCGACAAATCTTCCTTGAATGTGCTTTTGTCAAGTTTTATCGTGCCTTTGCGCGTGAATACGTGGCAGTGCCGTGCATTCTGTGTCGGATAGATTGAATCAAAACAATCAATACCGATACTCACCATATCGATGATGTCCTCTGGAGAGCCTACGCCCATCAGGTATCGTGGTTTTTCCTTGCTGAAGTATGGCATCTGCCATTTTGCTGCTGTGAGCATCTCGCTTTTTGTCTCACCGATGCAAAGACCTCCGAGCGCTACGCCGTCAAAATCAAGTTTGTCTATGAATTTCGCGCTTTCTTCTCGCAAGTCCTTGAATAGTCCTCCTTGTGCGATGCCGAATATCAACTGTTTTTTGCCGTATATTGTCTTGTTTTCATGGTCGTCATGATATCTTTTGCATCGTTCTGCCCATAGGTGAGTCCTTCTTGTGGCCTCTGCAGCATCTTCTCTGTTGGACTTGATATCTGCGACATGGTCAAGGCACATCGCGATGTCGCTTCCTATCTCGCGCTCTATCTTGATTGCATCTTCAGGTTTGACAAAGTGCTTATTCCCAGAAAAAGGATCAGCAAATTTGACTCCTTTGTCATTTATCTCCTGGAGGAATGCTTTTGATAGCATCTGGAATCCTCCGCTGTCTGAGAATATGCATCCTTGGAAATTCATGAGGTTGTGCGCTCCGCCGACTTTCTTTATTATGTCTAGGCCAGGCCGCAGATATGATACATATGCGTTCATGATTACTGCCTGTGCGCCCATTTCTGTTATTTCCATAGGGCTTACATGCTTGACAGTGAGCTTTGTAGCAACTGGCATGAAGAATGGTGTCTTCACAGTGCCATGAGAGGTTTTTATCTCTCCTGTGCGTGCATCGCTGTCAGGGTCTATGTTCTTTATCTTGTACATGTTTTTGCCTGAATCATGAAAGATTTAAAAAACATTGCAGTTGCAACAATAAACTATATAAATACGGCTTTGCGCATTTGCAGCCAGGTAAAAACCATGGAAAGGACAAAAATAAACCAACTTAATGGAAAAATCGGAGAGACTGTTTTAGTCAAAGGCTGGGTCCAGGAATTCAGGGGCCAGAGCAAGATAAAGTTCATGCTTCTTAGGGATAACAGCGGTGTGGTCCAATGCGTGCTTTTTGATACAGCATTGTTTGACACCTGCTCAAAAATCACTACAGAATCAGTCATTGCTATTGAAGGGCTGATTAAGACAGCGAATGTGAAAAGTGCAGAAGTTACTGAAAAAAACCTAGAGATTGAGGTCAAGAAGCTTGATGTTATTGGCATTGCAGAGCCTCTCCCAATCAGCGTCGTTGAAAAAGACAAATCAATCATAACTGATCTGTCCAAGCGCTTGGATTACCGTTTCTTGGACCTGCGCAAACAGGAGATCCAGGCAATCTTCAAGGTCCAGTCGACTTTGCTGCATGCTTACAGGGAATTCATGAAGAAAGAAGATGCTATCGAGGCATTGTTCCCGTCTATCATCGGCGCAAGTAGTGAGGGGGGAACTGAAGTTTTTTCTGTGCAGTACTTTGAAAAGACTGCGCTTCTATCCCAGAGCTGCCAGTTGTACAAGCAGATGTTAGCATGTTCTATGGAAAAGATATTTGCAGTATTTACAGTGTGGAGAGCTGAGAAGCATAACACTGTAAGGCATCTGAATGAGTCCAGGCAGCTGGATTTTGAGATGGCTTTCGCAGATGATATGTCTGTAATGGATGTTCTTGCGCGATGCGTCCAGTTCATCATAAAAAAGATACTGGAAGAGAATCAGAAAGAGCTTGATGTTCTAAAGGTCCAGCTCAAGGTCCCTGGAGTGAAATACATCACTTTCGCTCAGACCGCTGAAATCATGAAAAAAATCAATATCCATATGGGAAAGGATGACTTGTCAGGAGAAGCTGAAGAGAAATTAGGCGAGTTATATCCTGACACTATTGTTTTTGTCCACGATTGGCCCATCTCTGGAAAGCCGTTCTACATAATGCCTAAAGGTGACGACCTGTCTCACGGTTTTGACGCAATATATAGAGGGATGGAGATATCGTCAGGTGGTCAGAGGATACATCTTCCTGATTTGCTTATTGAAAGGCTGAAGGTCAAGGGGCTTAACCCAGAGCATTTCAAGTCTTATGTTGATTCATTCAGGTATGGCGCTCCTCCGCACGCAGGTTGGGGTGTCGGTGTTGAAAGGTTGACGATGCTCGTGCTTGGCCTGAAGAATATTAGGGAGGCGGTCCTTTTTCCTAGAGACAGGGAAAGGCTGACGCCATGAACGGTCCTGGGCAAAATAATTGACATTCCTTAGTAAATGTTATAAATAGGGTTATCATAGTATCAAAATAATAAAGGGGTATACAATATGGGATTTTTCAAGAAGTCGGAAGATACTCGCTATGTGAAAGAGTTTGACACAGCGCTTTCTAACATCAATGAATTTGCGAAGCAGTTTCGGGACATACACTTTGAGTCTATTGAGCATTTTGAGAAGTCATTCCAGAAAGAGAAGTCCGTGAATGACTTAGAGAAGGAGAGGATGCTTTTTGACAAGCATTTGGATGTGCTTCAGAGGCTAAAGTTCAATTCTGACGTGATGATTGACGAAGCCTTCAAGTTAGTGAGGAATGAGTCAGCATTGACTGAGAAAGACAGGGAAGACTTAAGGAAACTCCTACAGCCTAAGGCAGTTGAAAGGACGAACATAAAGGTTGTAAAGGCTAAGAAGAGAAAGTGATTATCTGAATTTCATTGTTTTTTCTTTGAATGAGTTGAGTTTTCGCTGTACAAGATACTCTCTTATTCCGTATTCCAGCCTGCCAAGTATTGTGCTTTTGTGTTCATTTATTGTGTTGGTATCTGCGAGCTTAGGTAAACCCATCCCGTACCTGAAGATGTGTCTTGCAAATGAGAAAAGCCTGTCGACCGCAGTGATATTCTCAGGTTCATGGTTCTGGTAATACGCTATTGCCTTCTCAACGAAAAACAGGTAGGAATCATGGTTATTGTTTTGGAATTCTGTGTATCGTGTATAGCAGAAGTCGAGTCCAAGATGGTAAGATGCTTCCTCCAATGGATGCATTGGAGTATCGCTCTTCAAATGTTGTCCTGCTATCATCTCAAGGAATGATTCTCCGCTGTCTGTTCCGAAAATATAGTCTTCGACTGATTTCAGTGTTGCGTAATCTTTATCCTTCTTAGAAATTGATTTATGATGGTCTCTGGCAAATTTTGCTAATGAAACTAGATCCCCCATATTTAAACTACTAATAAGTAGTCATTTATATAGCTTTCTGAATGCTTTTTTACGCTCTGTGTCGCCGGAGAAAAAAAGGAAAAGCTTTTAAAAGCTAAATGATACAGCATTAGAACTGTATAAGCTATTTCAAAATATCAAAAGAGGTATGCACAATGGGATTACTAAGCTGGTTTTCTGGTCTTTTTCAGCCTAAGGAAGTTAGGGATGCAGTTAAGGAAGGAGAGGCAATCCTGAAGGATGCCAAGAAGAAGGAGAAGGCTAGCGCGCTTTCAAGAAAAGAAGTCAAGGATGCTATGTGGGAAGGTAGAGCCATAATGAAAGGCGAGATGGCTGACGTATCCAGGATGCGTAAAGAAGCCCAAGACCACCTCAAGAAAGTGAGCAAGATGCCATCATCTTCTGCAGACATTACAGCAAAGGATGAGGAATGGTTTGCATCAGAAGTGAAAAGTGATGCGCAGAAAGAGGCAGAGCTTGTCAAGAGGATCCAGAAATCAATGAAGGTACAGAAACCTGACGAGCTCCAGCGTTCTGCAGAGAGCATCACAAAGCTGGTAGACGGGATGGCAAGGGAGATACGGGACGCAGAGAAGATGTCCATCAGGATGACGCAGCAGGTAGTAGCTCAGCAGAATGAGATAGAACGCTTGTCAAAGCTTCTGGTCGAAAGAGCAGAAATTAGCAACCAGCTTTCATTAGCAGTCGGCAAGAGGATGATATCCTTCAATAAGGAAGCGATGAAGGAAGAGCAGAAGCTCTACCAGCAGCTAGGCAAGAAAGACCAGGATATTCTAGAATCATTCCAGAAGATAACAGTCATTGCAAGCGCAGGGTCCAATGTCATAAAAGACGCTGACCTGATACTTCAGACCTTGGCGCCAGTCGCTGTTGACGCTCCGATGCTCAACCAGAAGGTTAATGACGAGATTAAGTATGCTAAATCGATAATCAAGTTTGAGAGCAATGTATTGGCAGCCATGAAACCATCTATGAAGTCGAAGGCTGCAGAGGTCGACAGGATACGCGTATTTGTCGAGAGCCTTGCGAAGAAGGCAGCGTAATATTTTCGTTAAATTTTTATATATATCACGACTCACTCACGATTATGTCTACTATATACTTGGCGGGATGCGCAATAATGAAAGGGGGCAAGATTCTTCTTATTAGGAAAAAGGATAAGCAGTTCTGGGAGATTCCTGGTGGCGTTGTCCCGAATAAGAGGGATCTGGAAAAATCTGCTGTCGAGAAGACAAAGGCCCAGATTGGTGTAGAGCCAGTTGTTGTCCAGCAGTTCACGACCCTTGAATACCAGAAGAATGAGACAAATACTGAGGCAGCGATCTTTGAGGCTGATGTCGAGCCTGATGCGACATTCACCCCTGGCGAGAATATAGCAGAAGTCAAGTGGCATAAATTCTCTGACTTGAAGAAAGAGCAGATAGGTGACGATGTCAAGACCATCCTAGATGAGCTTGAATAAGTTTTAGTTCTAGCAGCACCACCACCGACATGCGAGCCTTAGAAATAAAAATCAGATAATACTAAACTCGGAATCATGTTCGAATAAAGCAGCGGTGCGAGCGTCGTGGTGGTGCTGCGTCAGAATAATCTAAAGAAAATCATTTCCTTTCAAACGTCCTTCCAATCTGTGACAATACCCTTGCTTCGTAGTCAGCCTGCTTCTCCCCTTCATCTTTTTCGACGTCAAGCAGTGTCATTAGTCTCTGGACAAGTTCCTTCTCCTCTCCCTCTCCTAATTTCAGTGCAGTCACTTGCCCGATGTTCTCAGCTATTACAAGCTTCTCTGCCTCTTCTGCGCTGTCTGCCTTCACTTTGACCTCTTCGAATTCCTTGCTTGCGAGCTTGTTTGTGTTCTTCATGACGAAGTATGCGCCTTTTTCCAGAAGCACGTCGATTATTTTTGTCAGGTTTATCTCGCTTGTCTTGCCTGATTCTATGGTTCCGTAGAGTCTCAGCAGCACCAGCTTCTGTGCAATTTTGTTCTTCATTGCATTTTCAATTATCTCTTCAGTGATCTGCGCAGGTATCTTGTGGTTGCAGTCGATATCTATTGTTTCTGTCTCGCACATTATCAAATCTTGATAATCTATCTTGCCGTCATCATATATGAAGAATCCGCCGTTTCCTAGTTTCTCTATCTCTGAGAAGCTGTTGGGGAATATCGGTCCAGGATACACGACATTCCTGTACTCGTCGATATCTGCCTTCTTGATTATATGCACGTGGCCGCCTGCATAATAATCAAATCCTTTAGGTAGGAGAGAAATAGGAGAAGCTTCCATCTTTTCCAGCTCTTCTGTCTTGAGTTCTGATATCGCTGTGTGGAACATGAATATCTTGAATCCACTTTCAGAAACAAGATTGTCAGTATTGAGCGACTCGTAGTATTTCTTGTCAAGCATTCCTTTCTTTCCTATGATG
>Ga0315268_10003434_pt1 | contig 17472 bp, 12 predicted proteins | sample C1_top_MG_FD_204535 | JGI IMG/M metagenome (GOLD analysis project Ga0315268, IMG submission 204535) | Sediment microbial communities from Yellowstone Lake, YNP, Wyoming, USA - C1_top | ecosystem: Environmental > Aquatic > Freshwater > Lake > Sediment | place: USA: Wyoming | collected 2017-08-01
TGAATTTCGGCTGGGCGTTGACCACGCCCTACGGGCACGACACCGCCCTGCATGAAATCGGCCATTCGATCGGCCTGGAACACGAGCACCAGAACCCCTATGCCGGCATCACCTGGGACACCGATGCGGTAAAGAGCTACTTCAAAGGGCCACCCAACAATTGGGATGCGCAGCAGATCGATTGGAACATTCTGCGGAAAATTCCACCTGCGGAAGTCAAGGGAACCAACTGGGATCCCGACTCGGTCATGGAATATGAGTTCGGCCCCGGGCTGATCATCGAGCCTGCGGCCTACCGCAAGGGCCTGACTCCAAAAGGCGGCCTGTCCAGCGCGGACCAATCCTGGATCGTCGAATCCTATCCCGGCGCCAAACCCAAGGAAACCATACCCACACTGGAAGTCGGCCTGTCGCAGAAGCTGGCCATCAAGGCCGGGCAAACCCGCGTGTTCAACTTCACGCCCAAACGAACCCGCACCTACCGCATCGGCACCTTCGGCACCTCGGACACCGTCATGGTGCTGTTCGAAGTCACCCCATCAGGCAACGTGCAAATTGCCGGCAACGACGACAGCGGCACCGATTTGAACGCCCGCATCGACATACGCATGATCAACGGACGGCGTTATCAGATCGGCATCCGGCTGTATTACGCAGACATGGCATCCGAAACCTCGATCATGGTCTGGTGAGACGCTTATGACCGACGCACCGACCTCGCTCGACTGGGAACACGTCCTTGCGCAGGAGCGCGCCGCCATCCGCGAACCCGACGGCCGCCACGACGGACCCAATCGACCGCTGACCGGGCTGGCGTTTTCCGGCGGCGGCATCCGCAGCGCCACCTTCAGTCTTGGCGTCACCCAAGCGCTGGCCGAACTCAAATTGCTGCGGCAATTCGATTACCTGTCGTGCGTGTCGGGCGGCGGTTACATCGGCGGCTGGCTGTCGGCCTTTATCCATCGCAAGTGCGACGGACAGGTCGAAGACGCCGAAAAGAAACTTCACTCCGGCGGCGAGGAAAGTTCCGCGATCCGCTTCCTGCGCAGCTACAGCAATTACCTCACGCCCCAGGCCAGCTTCTTTTCAGCCGACACGCTGACCGCGGTGGCCACCTATCTGCGCAACCTGTATCTCAACCTCACCCTGCTGCTGCTGACACTGGGTGGCCTGTTGCTGCTGCCGCGCCTGCTGGTATGGTTCGCCCGCTGGCTGGTCGGATGGGAAGGCGCCCACCCAGAGGCAAACGCCAGCCTGTTGCTCCTGTTCGGTGGCGGCATCATTTGCATTTTCATCGCCATGATTTTCATCGGTCTCAACCTGGGCAGCCGCGACGCGTTCAAGGACCGGCCCTTCCACTCCCGCCAGAGCGGGGTACTGCTCCTGGTGGTGCTGCCTGGGCTGCTGTCCGCCTGGCTGATTGCCTATGGCTTTTATGTCGGCGCACCCACTCTGGAGAGGTTGTCGCTCCTCGCCTGGGTGATGTGGGGCATGCTGGTTTATGTACCCCCCTGGCTGGCTGGCTGGGGGCTGGGGCGTTTTCTGGGACGTCACAACCCCGGCCAGCCGCAGTTTACGTCGAGCAAGCTCATCCAGATGGCCGTCTATGCCCTGCTGGCAGGCGCGCTGGGCGGCCTGCTGCTGGCGCTATTTGCCGAAGTGACCCGACTCATCCCGCGCGGCGACAACCGCTACAGCGGCTCGTGGATCGCCACGGCACTGGCCACGGCGTTGCTGCTGAAGTTTTATTCGCTCACCGTGGTGGGCCACATCGGCCTGATGGGGCGTTACTTTTCGCACGACTCGCGCGAATGGTGGTCGCGCCTGGGTGGCTGGGTGCTGCTGGTGTCGCTGGTGTGGGCCGCCGTGTTCAGCATTGTCTTCATCGCCCCGGCTTTCTTCCGTTGGGCCAACGCATGGTTCGTCGGCGTAGGCGGCATGACCTGGTTACTGTCCACCGCAACGGGCGTGCTGCTGGGGCGCGGTGCGAAGACTGCTGCCGACACTCACGCAACCTGGCGCGACCGGATAGCCCAGGTCGTGCCCTATCTCTTCATCCTGGGCCTGTTGGGTTTGTTGTCGCTGGGTCTGCATCAGGTGTTGATGCTGCCGGCGTTTTGCGGCGGGTGCCAACCCCATGCCGGCACGCCCACACACTTCATGTCCGTGCTCTACCAGGAAGCCGCCAACTTCCAGCATGTCGACATTGCCTGGGTGGCGGCGCTGTGCGCCGGCAGCCTGGCTACCGCCGCGGCCCTGGCCTGGCGCTTCGACGTCAACCTGTTTTCGATTTACCACTTTTACCGCCAGCGCCTGACGCGCTGCTACCTCGGCGCCTCACGCTGCAAGCTGCGCTCCCCGCATCCTTTCACCGGCTTCGATCCGCGCGACGACATCAAGCTGGCCGAGCTCACCCGCGAAGCTGAAGGCAAGCCGCAGTGCCAGCGCCCCTATCCCATTCACAACACCGCAATGAACCTGGTGGCCGGCAAGCAGCTTGCGTGGCAGGAACGCCGCGCCGCCGCATTTGCCTTCACCCCCATGGCGTCCGGCTACAGCTTCACCCTGCCCGACGAGAAAGGCCAGCTCCTCAGCCATTACCGCCCCACCTCGCAGTACATGGGAAACGTGTGGATGGGCTCGGCGATGGCGATTTCAGGCGCCGCCGCCTCGCCCAACATGGGTTATCACAGCTCGCCCGCGCTGACCTTTCTGATGACCGTATTCAACGTCCGCCTCGGCCACTGGAGCCCCAACCCGGCGAACGAAACCCATTGGATGAAGCACGACCCGCCGTTCGGCGGCACCTATCTGTTGAAGGAACTGTTCGGCCTCACCGAGTACACCTCACCCTTTGTCTACCTGTCCGATGGCGGCCACTTCGAAAACCTCGGCATCTACGAACTGGTGCGGCGGCGGTGCGCGTGCATCGTCGCCATCGACGCCGGCCAGGACAGCAACAGCCAGTTCGATGACCTGGGCAATGCCATCCGCAAGTGCTACGCCGACTTCGGCGTGGTCATCGACATTCACGCCGAAGACCTGCAAAGCGGCTATTCCGCAGTCGGACGCATCACCTATCCCGACGCGCCGCCGGCCACGCTGATCTATATCAAGCCGCGTCTGACCGGCACCGAGCCGGCCGACCTGCTCAACTTCAAGTGCACGCATCCGGGCTTTCCGCACGAATCGACCGCCGATCAGTGGTTCGACGAATCGCAGTTCGAGAGCTACCGCAAACTTGGACATCACATCGGCAAGGCCGTGTTCGAGGCGACGCTGATCGAGGCCACCCAAAGCCAGGAAATGGCCGGCGACAGCGGGCCGATTCTGTCGTGGCTATGTGAAATCCTGCGCGAACGGCATGACGAACCCGCTTGAATGCGCCCCATTGTTGACTAAGGTTCAGGGCAGTGTGTCCTGCACACAGGAGAGCACCATGAAGACATCGACCTGGCTAGGTTTCTTCAGCATCGCCATCCTTGCCGCACTGGCATGGCTCACCCACCAACCCGACGCCGCACGCGCCACGCTGCCGCCGGCAGCCGCCATCGATGCCGCAGCGGCCTCGCCCGCCATGCCCGATGCGGCATCGCCTTACAGCGACGCCGGCTTCTACGCAGGAGAAGCCGGCCTGCCGCCCTCGGCGCGCGCCGGGCGCGAAATCTGGTTCAAGGCCACCGCTGGCAATGCGCGCTTCCACACCTACACCTTCCAGCAGCGTATCACCGCGCTGCCCGACTGGTACGGCGTGCTGCGCGGCGACCAGCGCGACCAGCGCTTCAAAACCTGGGGGCTGATCAACGACCCCGGCTGCTGCACGCCGGGCTCGGCCGGCTGCCCGGCCAAAAGCTACGAGGAAACCTACGGCTTCGACTGGTGCCCGGGCGACCAGACCCTGCTGAAGTTCGTCGGCAAGCCCGGCTACCGCGATCCGGCGTGCGACTTCAAGGATGCCGCAGCCACGCCCAGCGACCCCGAGGGCCATCGCAACGGCCGCGAAGACAGCTGCAACCTGGCCTTTGGCACCTCCACCGGCGCGCTCGGCTTCCGCAAGTTTCCCAATCCGCGCTTCGATCCGGTGGCCTGGAAAAAACTCAACGGCAGCCTCGGCACCTGGCAGGGCTACAGCCAGAAACTGTCCAGCGATCCCGCCCGTTCCGACTTCAAGCTGCGCAAGCTCGCCGATGCCTCAATCGAACCGCCGTTCCTGATCGGCACCGCATGCGCCTCGTGTCACGTCGCCTTCAATCCGGCCAGACCGCCGCTCGACCCCGCACACCCGAAATGGGAAAACCTCTCCGGACTGGTCGGCAACCAGTACATCCGCATCTCCGAAGTGCTGGTTTCGGGCCTGTCGAAAAACGACCTGCTGTGGCAGGTCTTCTCCCACGCGCGGCCCGGTACATCCGACACCTCGGCCATTCCCAACGACCAGGTCAACAACGCGGGCACCATCAACGCCCTCGTCAACATTGCCGAGCGTCCCACCTTTGCCGGTGAGAAGGTTAACCGCTGGCGCAAGGCGGCAGCCTGCCCCGCGGGCGCCAAGGAATCAGCCTGCTGGTGCGAGCCCGGCAAGCCCGGAAAATGCTGGGAAAAGAGCGTCAAGACCGAAACCGTCCACCACATCCTCAAGGACGGCAGCGACTCGATCGGCGCGCTCGGCGCCATCCAGCGCGTGTACTTCAACATCGGCTCGTGTTCCGAGCAATGCTGGGTCAACCACCTCACCGACCTGCGCCAGCTTGATCCACAGGCGCGCAACTTCGGCCAGACGCCGTTCGACATCGGCCAGTGCCGGCGCGACTGTCCCAACTTCCGCGCGGTCGAGGATCGCCTGCAGAACATCCTCGATTTCTTCCTGACCGCACCGGAAGGCCACGCCAAGGACCTGCGCGAAGCACGCCAGAACCAGCTTGAGGCCAGCCATCCGGGGCAGGTCTATGCCCAGGCCAGCCTGGTGAGCGATCTGGAAAAAACCTTCGGCAAGGGTTCGGTGTCACGCGGGCAGCAGGTCTTCGTCGCCAACTGCGCGCGCTGCCATTCCAGCAGCAAGCCACCCTTCGAAGCGGTGGACTTCCGCGCCATCGACAGCAAAACCGGCCTGCGCGCCGACTGGCTCGGCAACGACGTGCCCACGCCGGTCACCGAGATCGGCACCGACCGCTGCCGCGCGCTTCATTCCAACCACATGCGCGGCCATGTCTGGGATCAGTTTGCCGACGAGGATTATCACGCGCGGCCAGTGGTGTCCGGCATCCTCGAACCGCATGACGGCGGGCGCGGCTATTACCGCAACGTGTCGCTGGTGAACCTGTGGGCGCACGCGCCCTTCCTGCACAACAACGCGGTCGGCCCGGAACTGTGCGGCTGGGGCGGCGACAAGGCCAATCCCTACGAGCTGTACCGCACAAGCTACGTCGATACATCCAAGCCCGGCAATCCGTCACTGGCAAAAGACAAGCAGCCGGCCTGCTGGCAATACGACCCCTCGGTCGACGGTCGCTTCAAGCTGTATGTCGCGTCGATGCAGGATCTGCTGAACCCGGCCAAACGGATTCCCAAGGCGACCAAGGTCGACGAGGACATCGTGCTCGACATCGGCCCGCGCATTTTCGACGGCAAGGAAGAAAAGCGCCTGGCCGGCTTCACCGTGAAGGTGCCGGCGGGCGCCACGGCAGGCAACGTCGGCAACTTCCTCCACAAGGATTTCATCGATGATCTGGTGCGCGCCAAACTCAACCCCGGTGAACTCGAAGCACGACTTGCCAAAATTCTGCCTGCTGCCGAGGCGAAACAGCTTGCGGCCGAAATGCAGCGCATCGGCCAAGCCATCGTCGCCGACCCGGATCGGCTGGTCGAAGTGGTGAAGGAGGCACGTGCCCGCACGCCCGCTCTGTGGCAAGTCTATTCGTCGTGCACTTCCGAAATCGAGAACGACGGCCACCGCTTCGGCGAAGACCTGTCCGACGCCGACAAGAACGCGCTGATCGCCTTTCTGGCCACGCTGTAAGGAGACTTTCTTTGCGAGTCTTGCCCATCCACCTGATTGCCCCCTTGCTGATCCTGGCTGGCTGTGGCGAGCTGACACAGCTTGCGGATGGCTTGAAGGACCAGCAGCAGCCTTTGGCGCCGCGCATCTACGCCGCCAACGAGAGTTCAAATACGGTTTCGGTAATCGATGCGCAGACTTTTAAACCTGTCGCCACAATCGATACAAAAAATGTCTCTACCCATGATCTGGCGCTGTCACGCGATGGCAGCCGCCTGTATGCGACCAATATGGCCTCGGGCCGACTCTCTGTCATCGACACCCGGGGGTTGGAGACCATCGCCTCCATCTATACGGGCAAACGCTGCCATGTGGTTGCGCTCACCCATGACAACCGCTTTGCCTGGGTGGCCAATATTGGCGACAACACCGTTTCCATTGTCGATACCGCCACCTATCGCATAGTCGGCACCATCGCAACCGGCAAGGGGCCAACCGGCCTGGCTTTTTCGCGTGACGGCAGTTTTGCCTACGTCAGCAATCAGGGCGACAAGGCCGTCGCCGTAGTCGACACGGCCACCCTCAAGGTCATCAAAACCATCCCGGTGGGCGATAACCCGCACTTTCTGACCCTGGGCCCCGATGGGCGCATCTGGGGGGGCAATTCGGGCGGCAAGGATATCTATGTCATCGACCCTGCCACCCAGACCAAGGTCACCACCCTCGAAGTCGGCGCCAACCCGCAGCAGATCGCTTTCGCTTACAAGGGCATGGTGGGCCCGAATGCTTATGTCACGCTTTCCGGCGCCGACCAAATCGCCGTGGTCAGTGGCGAACCCGGCACCCTGCGCGTGCTGGAGCGCATCCCGACTGGCGCAAAGCCGAACGGCATCTCAGCCAACCCCGAGGGCACGCGCATTTATGTCGGCCAGGAAGCCGGCAATGAAATACGCATCTATGACAGCGGCACCAATGCACTGTTGAGTACCGTGCCGGTGGGGAAAAAGCCGATCCGGGTGCTGGTGTCGCGCTGAGTGCACAGAAAACTGAAGGCAAAGGAACTCGATCATGGCAAGCACCTGGTTTGACGCACACAGACGCTGGATCGGCATCGCCTCAGGCGCGCTGCTGGCCGTGCTGCTGGCCTGGCTGCCGCTTGCCGAGTCGGCCCCCACCGCCCCCGCCGTCGGCACGGCCAAAAACGCCATCGGCACGCTGCTCGTCGTCCACAGCGACGGCATCGAGGAACGCTTGCGCGGCCAGGGCGCATTGGTGGTGTACGAAGGTGACGTATTGAGCACCGGCGCCGACAGCCGGGCACTGATCGAGTTGCGCGACGGCACCCAGGTCGGCTTCGATCGTGCAACCCGCGCGCGCCTCCTCTCGCGCTGGGAAAAAGACAAGGGCGACACCCGCATCCTGCGCCTTGAGATCGGCACCCTGTGGATCAAAACCGGCAGCAACGCCAAGCCGCTGGAAGTGGAAACACCGGTCGCCAGCGCCGCGCCCATTATTGAAGCGGGCGGCGCGGTCGAGTTCATGATCGCAACACTCGACGACGGCAACAGCATGTTGAGCGTCATCGATGGCGTGGTGCCGTTCGGCACCGCGTTCGGCACCTGCCCGATCAAGCCTTCAACCGTGAGCTACGCAACTCAGGGTAAAAAATGCACCAAGGCGGAAGCCCTGGACACGAAGCGTGCAGCTGTCTGGACGGCAAAACTGGGCGCGGGCGGCGCGGCGCCGTTACCGTTGCCGACGTTCTGGCCGCCGCCTGACACCTCGACCCATCAAGTCATCCCGCGCGAATTGCTGGTCGATGGATCGAGCAGGCCCACAACGCTGGCGGCGCTGGCGGCAAAAATGGAAAAGGCGCTCGCCCGCACCGGCTATTCCAGCCCGGGTTACTACGCCGTTCCCGGCGGCTTCGCCATGCTCACCCAGCTGGAACGCATCCACCCCGACGCCACCCCGTTTCCGCCAGACCAGCGCTGGAAAATCAAGGTCGATCCCGCCAGCCTGTCGAGCTTCAATTTGTCCGCCTACCTGAAAGCCTTGCTGGGAAAAGACGCGGGGATGTTTCGCGTGATCGCTTTCGTCTTCACCGCCGAGCCCATCGTCAGTGACAACGTCAAGCCGGTCATGGACGAAGCCAAGAACTGGGTGGAACAAGGCGGCAAAGCCTTGCCGGGTTCCTATGCCACGCAGCCTTTCAGCGCCAACATGGTATGCACCGCCCTCATCTACGAGTTCGAGATCCCGACGCATGGCGCGCCTGGGCGCCAGCTCAAACCATCCGAGCACAACGGGCAAGAGCATCTGCGCGCTGCGCGGATTCTTCAGGCGCTGGGGGGCTGACATGCTCAAGTCGATGAGCGCCTCCCGCAAAACGCTGGCCCTGGTCTGGTTTGTCGGCGCCGGGATCAGCTTTTTGGCGCTTTACCTCATCACCACCTTCGGCGAGAGCGAGCGCGTCACCAGCCTGTGGGATTGGTATCTGCCCGCGGTCACCCCCAACCTCTCACTGATCGTGGGGGTGATGTTCAATGACATCAAATACAAATCCGCCCGCAGCGACCAGGTAGACGGTTTCTATTACCGGGTGGCGCTGTGGCTGTCCGTCATCTATTTGCTGGTGCTGTTTGCCACCCCGCTGCTCTCGCCTTTCACCGAGGCTTCGCTGGACGACGATCTGAAAAATTCCCGCTTCGCCCTGTCCTTTCTCCAGGCGCTCGCCACCACGGCACTCGGCGCGTTTTATGTGCGGCAAAAGGATAAATCATGAGACTGACCCCATTGCATTTCCCCGCCGCTTTATCTGCCCCAGGGAGGAGTTCCATGTCACGCATCGCTTCCGTTTTCATTCTGCTGACCCTGACCGCAACGCTCGGCGGCTGCGACCGGATCAAAAGCTGGTTCGCCGGCAAGCCTGACATCGCGTTTGCGCCCTACCAAGCCGGCTACGCCAGCAAGCCCGACTTCGCCCAGGTCGAATACGCATACCCCATCGCGCTGAAGGAACTTGTCAAGGTCACGCCGAAATACCTCGCCGGACTGAACCAGGAAGAACTCGACCAGCTGTATGCGCGGCTCAGCTCCGGGCCGATTCCCGATGGCCCGTTCGACGGCGAAATCGTGTTCCCGCGCGGCAGCTCGGGCAAGCTGCGCGCCGCCGAAATTATCGGCGGCCTCAAGGGACTGGGCGTGAACTTCAAGGGCAGGATGCTGGAAACCGCGGGCGAAGCCTTGTGGAAAGGCAAGGTGTTCTACCGCAATGAAAAAATCCTGCGCAACCGCATCGAAGACCTCGCCGTGCTGCGCCCCGTCATCGGCCCCGGCGACATTGCCAAGATCGACGTTGACGGCAAGGATGCCTGGCTGCTGTTTCCCGCCAAGCTCTACTGCGGGCAAAGCCTGATCGACTCGCGCCGCGAATCCATCATCATCGACTACGCCTTCACCGACGACATCCGCGGTTACCGCGAAAAGCCCGATTTCCTGGCCGGGCGGCGCGGCCTCAAGGTGCGCGACGAAATCCGCATGGTGCGGCCTGGCCTCTATCTCGGCCGCGCCTACATGGATCACGCCTTCATCCTCAACTTCGTGCTCTACAGCAAGGATCTGGACCGCGCCGGCCGCGCCGAATTCGAGACCGGCCAGGTCAAGGACGATTGCTGGAGCGGCACCCAGAAACGGGTGCTGGCGGCACGCTAGCGCCATGGCTCGCTGGATCAGACTGGGCAGGCTCACCCTCATGTTCGCCGCTGCTTTGTACGCAACGAACCCGGCGCAGGCGCAGGACGATCTGCCGCCTGCCGGCCATTCGCGCTTCGACCAGTTGAACGGCAACGCCCCAGTGCCCTACCCGTTTTCCCGGCTGGTGAAGAAAATCAATGCGCAGATGCAGCATGACCGGAGTGGCATTCCACCGCTGAAGATCACGCTGATCCCGCTGGGTCGATCCCTGCAGCGCAATGCCGGGGCACCGGACTTCTTTCGTTTTCCGCGCGTGGTCGCGGCAGCGGACGGCAACACTATCCCTGGCTTTGAGCCCTTGAAAGACCGGCTGTTTCTCGGCTTTCACGAGAAAGGCCAGGTCATCGAAGTCATCAGCTACAACGATACGGCTGGCCGCTTCGAATTCCAGGTCGTGCGCGACTATGCGACCGGCAAGACGCCGCAGGTGTTCTACGCACGACGCAGCCTGTGCCTCGCCTGCCACCAGAACGCCGCGCCGATGTTCGCCCGCCCGCTGTGGGACGAGACGCCTGCCAATCCGGAAATCGCCCGCCGCCTGCGCGCAGCACGTAACGATTTCTATGGACTGAAGCTCGGCGGCACCGACGTTGCCTATTTCATCGATACCGCCACTGATCGAGCCAATCTGTTTTCGGTCTGGCAGACGCTCTGGCGCGACGGCTGCGGTGTCGGCGCGGCGGGCGACGCCTGCCGCCACGAGGCCTTCGCCGCTGCGCTCGACTACGCGACGGCAGGCACCCTGCCCGCCGCCGACAGCCTGTCCACGCTGTCGCGCAACTGGGCGAAGCAATGGCCGCATGGGCTGGCGATTCCCAACAACGACCTGCCTAACCGCGATCCTTTCTTTCCGCTCGCCGACCCGGCGCACGACCCGCTGCGGCTGCGGCCACCCAAGGCCGTGTGGACAACACCCGACCTCACCGCCTTCGTGGTGGGACTGGCCGGCATGCTCGACACCACGTTGGTCGAACGCCTGCGCAAGGCCGACCCGGCGCGCCGCGCGGCTGCGCTCGGCCGCCTGCACGCGCGCGGCGCGTTCGCTCGGCAAACCTTCGACGCGACCCTCCTGCGCGCGCTGGCCGCCGAACTCGGCGTCGTACTGACACCGCCGCCCGGCCCGTTGCCCACCGCACGCACCGAGCCCGTCTTGGTGCGCGCCGCCGCGCGGCTGACCTACACCCGGTGCGCCGTCTGCCACGACACCACGCTCGACCATCCGCCGAATTTCCTGCACGGCCCAGCGGAAATGGTCGAATCCCAGATTGACCGCTGCGCCGAGCGCATGTATTTCCGCGTCAACCAAACGGCGCTGCCGGAAGCGGCGCGGCAAGTCGCACCGATGCCGCCGCCGTCGGCGCTGAACTTGGACACGCAGACCTGGCTGGCCTCGGCAGAGTTCCAGGCAATCCGCAGCGATCTGACCGCGCGCCTGAAACGGCAAGGCCGCGATCCGCAAGCCGTGCTCAGCCAGCCTTATGCGCAGCTCCCGCTCTGCCCCCCTGCAACGCCCGACCCGGAGGCACGCCGATGACCGCCACACGCTGCACCCTCTGCCGGTTTTGCATGTGGACGCTGCTTGCGCTGGTGCTGCTCGGCGCACTCGGCGCGGCCATCCGCTTTCTGCCCGATCGCCCGGTGACCTACGCCGACCCGGTCGAACACTTCAAGTACGGTTCCACCGGCGGCGAGCGCAACATGGGCTTCCCCTACTGGCTGTGGCAGGTGCTGCCCGAGGTCTGCCCCGACCTGCTGCCGGGCAAGGGCTATGCCTCACTCGGCTTCATTTACGAACCCGGACACGATCTGCCGGTGGGCATGTCGAAGCGGCGGCAGATGGGCATCGACCGCGTATTCCTCAACTGCGCGGTCTGCCATACCGCCACCGTACGCACCGCGCCTGACGCCACACCCATACTGGTCGCCGGCATGCCCGCCAACCAGCTCGACCTGATGGGTTTCCAGAAATTCATCCAGCAGTGCGTCAACGACCGTCGTTTCACCCCCGCCCAGGTGGTGCCGCGCATCGAGGAAAAGGCCGGCGGCCTGGGCCTGCTGGACAAGCAGGTGATCTATCCGCTCGGCATCTATCTGATGCGCGACGGCGTCGCCGGCCTGCTGGGTCGCCTGCGCTTCATCCATCAGCAGGACGACTGGGGACCGGGGCGGGTCGATACCTTCAACTCGGCCAAGGCGATTTTCGGCGTGCCGTTCGAGCAGTTGCCGAAGGAAGAACTGGTTGGCGTGGCGGACTTCCCGGCGATCTGGAACCAGGGCAAGAAACAGGGCATGCAATTGCACTGGGATGGCAACAACGACCGGGTCGAGGAACGCAATCTGTCCGCCGCCTTCGGCACCGGCGCCACGCCGAAGCTGATCGATCACGCTGCCATTTCCCGCATCGAGGCGTGGATCGCCACCGCAACGCCGCCGGCATTTGGCAAGTTCTACCCCATCGATCGCACGCTGGCCGCACACGGCGCGCAGATTTACGCGCAGAGTTGCGCCGCCTGCCACGGCAAGAGCGGCAGCGACTTTTCCGGCGAATACGTCGGCAAGGTCACCCCGATTGCCGCCATCGGCACGGATCGCGGACGGCTCGATTCCTACACGCTGCAACTCGCGCAGAACCAGGGCATGCTGTATTCGGCCGATCCCGCGCGCCGCTTCCGCCATTTCCGCAAAACCTGGGGCTACGCCAACGCGCCGCTCGATGGCATCTGGCTGCGTGCGCCCTATCTGCACAACGGCTCGGTGCCGACGCTGTGGGATCTGCTGCAACCCGCCGACCAGCGCCCCAAGGCCTTCTACCGCGGCAACGATCTGTATGACCCGAAGCACCTCGGTTTTATCGCCGACCAGCCCGTCAGCCAGGGCAGGCGCCTGTTCGCCTACGACACCCGCATCCCCGGCAACCACAACGCCGGGCACGAGGGCGCAGCCTACGGCACGGCCCTGCCGGACAGCGACAAATGGGCGCTGCTGGAATACCTGAAAACCTTCTGAGGATGACGCCATGAAGACGCTCTGTTCCTGTCCGCGCTGGCTGAAAATCGCCGCCCTCCTCGTGCTCATCCTCGGCGCGCTGCTCGCCTACATCGGCTGGGACCGTTTCCTGCGCGATTACGGCGCGACGCAGTTCGCCAACCCGGACGACCGTTTTAAATACGGCTCGATCGGCGCGGAAAACGATGCCGGCATCCCCTACTGGATTTTCTACGTGCTGCCGCGCGTGTTTCCCGACAAGCTGCCCAAGCCCGGCATCGGCTACGCCAGCTTCGGCGTGGTGTGGGAACAGGGGCAGGAGCTGCCGGTGGGATTCTCCAAGCGGCGCATCGGCTTTGACCGTGTCGCCAACACCTGTGCCTCCTGCCATGTGGCGAGCTATCGCAGCCAGCCCGACGAAACGCCGACCCTGGTCGTCACCGGGCCCAACCACACGCTCGACCTCGAAGCCTTCTTCCGCTTTCTGGTCGACTGCGCCAAGGACCCGCGTTTCAACGCCGACACCCTGATGGCCGAGATCAACCTCGCCGCCAACCTCGACTTCATCGACCGTCTGGCCTACCGCTATCTCATCATTCCGATCACCAAGAAGCGCCTGACCGAGCGCGAAGGCCAGTTCAAATGGATCTACCGCCACGACTTTCCCGAGTGGGGGCGTGGGCGCGACGACGCGATGAACCTGACCAAGTACTTCATGATCCGCTGGCCGATGGACAACAGCTTCGGCCCGACCGACATGCCGTCGATATGGAACCTGAAGAAATACCAGCCGGAAAAAGGCCAGCGGATGAACTTCGCCGGCGATTCCCACGATCCCTATTCGGTCGTCATCGATTCTGCGCTCGGACTGATGGGCGCCGCACCCAAGAACAAGGCCGAATTCCTCGGCCAGGTCGACTGGCTGGTCGATTACCTGAAGAACAAACCCGCGCCGAAGTATCCCTTCGCCATCGACGTCAGCCGCGCCGCACAGGGCAAGGCCGTGTTCGATGCCAACTGCGCCGCCTGCCACGCCAGCGCGCGCACCGGCACGGTGATTTCGTTAAAAGAAATCGGCACCGACCGTGGCCGCATCGACACCTGGGGCAAACAGGCGGCGATCGAGGCCAACCAGGTGGTCAGCAAAATGGGCATCCAGCGCAAAGGACTGGTCGAAGCCCCGCTGACCGGGTATGTCGCGCAGTTCCTCGATGGCATCTGGCTGCGCGCGCCCTACCTGCACAACGGCTCGGTGCCGACCCTCGCCGATCTGCTGACACCGCCCGCACAACGTCCGCACATGTTCTGGCGCGGCTACGACGTGTACGACCCGCTGCACGTCGGCTTCGTCGTCCAGGGCGCGGCGGCACAACGCGCGGGCACGCCACTCGACACGCGCTTGCGCGGCAATGGCAATGGCGGACATGACTTCGGCACCGCCTTGCCGGCGCAGGACAAGGCTGCCCTGCTGGAATACCTGAAAACCCTCTGACGTTCATCCACACCCGTAAAAAAAGGAACCAGCATGGCCAAATCACTTTCCCTCCTGTGCGTACACGGCGTCGGCCACGGCGACGCCGACTCGAATCTGCAAGCGTCCTGGACGCAGGCCATCGGCGACGGCCTGAGGGCATGGAATCCCGATCTGAACGTGACGTGCGACTTTCTCCTGTACGACTCGCTGTTCGACCAGGCGCCGCTCAACCCGGTCACCTATGCCGCTGCATTTGCCAGTGCGCTGGCGAGCGGCGTGGTGCACGGCGTGGGCGATCTGTTTACGCGCGAACGCGGCCTGTTCGACATGCCGGAGCAGGTGCGCTGGACCGCCGGCATGGTGGCGCAATGGATCAGCGATGAAAAGTTGCGCGCAACCGCGCGAGACGCCGTGCTGCAAAAAATGCGGGCGGGTGATTACGACGTGGTGTGCGGGCACAGCCTCGGCTCGCTCATCTGCTATGACACCTTCCTCCGCAATGCGGCGGCGATCCAGGGCAAGACCTTTGTCTCACTCGGCGCGCAGATCGGCAATCCATGCGTGCGCGACGCCTTTGCCGGGCGGCTGGAAAGTTTGCCCGAGGCCAGCCGCTGGTTTCACCTGTACAACCCGAACGACCACGTCCTGACGGCGGACATCCGCCTGAACGCGGGAAATTTCGAGGAAGTCGGCACCCAGTTCGACATCCCCAACGATCCGCTCAACCACGATGCCGCGCATTATCTTGCCCACCCCAACACGCGCGCCACGGTGTGGCGCGCGCTGTCGGGCGCCAAAGCCGAGCGCGGCATGACGCGCAGCCTGGCGGCATTCCAGAAGGCCAGCGCCAAGCCGACGCGGCGCGCGCTGCTGGTCGGCATCAACGACTACCCGGATCCGGCCAACCGCCTGGAAGGCTGCGTCAACGACGTGTTCCTGATGAGCTCGGTGCTGCAGGAATGCGGCTTTGCCGCCGAGGACATCCGCGTGGTGCTGGACCAGCGTGCCACCGCCGACGGTATCCTCGAGCGCATGCACTGGCTGCTCGACGGCGTGCGGGCGGGCGACGAGCGCGTGCTGTTCTATTCCGGTCACGGCGCGCAAATGCCGGCCTACGGCGCGAGCGACGAAGTCGACCACCTGGACGAATGCCTGGTGCCCTACGATTTCGACTGGACGCCCCAGCGCGCCATCACCGACAAGCAGTTTCTCGGGCTCTATAGTCAGTTACCCTACGACAGCTACTTCGCCGCCATTTTCGACTGCTGCCATTCCGGCGGCATGGCGCGCGAAGGCGGCCGCCGCGTGCGCGGCATCACCCCGCCGGACGACATCCGCCACCGCGCCCTGAAGTGGAACGCCGCCCTGCAGATGTGGGAGGAACGTTCGCTCGCCACGCCCAACCGCTCGCTGGAACAGGACAAGGGCGCGGCGTATCTGGGCAGCAGCGGGGCGAGCTACCGGCTCGGGCGCGCCATTGGCCTGCGCAGCCTTGCGCAAAAGAACTACGACAGCACGCGCCGCGCGCTGGGCCATCACGGCCCCTACCTGCCGGTCATCATCGAAGCCTGCCAGGAAAACCAGCTGTCCTATGAATACCGCCACGGCGTGCAGTCTTTCGGCGCATTTACCTACAGCCTGGCCGAGACGCTGCGCGCCAGCCGCAGCCAGCGCGACAATCCCGACTTCATCGCGCTGATCAAAAGCGTGAGCGCACGTCTGACGCGTCTCAAATACGACCAGACGCCGTGTCTGCTGGGGCCCAAGACCATCCTGAAAATGCCGGTGCCATGGAGCACGCAGCCCGCGCCCACCAGGCGCGGCAAACGTCAATCCAGCGCCAAGTGAGTGCCATGCTGGCGCTGAGATTCTCTATTTGTCCAGATGGATGAGGCCTTCGACGCGAGCCATGCTCAGCGGGTCTCGACGAACTCCAGGGTGTTGGCATCCGCATCGCGGCAGAACAAGGCCGCGCGCCCGGATTGGCTCACGGTGTAGGCCACCCCCGCCGCATCGAGCCGGGCTTTCAGCGCATCCATGTTGCTGACCGCCAGCGCAATGTGGCGGTCGCGGCCGCCATGTTCGGGGCGCACGGATGCGGCATCGGGATTGGGCAGGTTCATCAGGTGCAGTTGCTGGCCGCCGCCCAGGTCGTACCACTCGCCGGGATAAGGCAGATCGGGACGGTCCGGAATCCGCTTGAGTCCGAGCACCAATTCGTAAAAGACTTTGGCGCGCGCCAGGTCGGAAACCAGCAAGCCCGCGTGCAGCAAGGCAGCGATACGGATTGGGGGCAGCTCAGGCATTGCGTGTCTCTTTCAATTGATCGTCTTCCATGTGTCCGGAAAACAGGCTGGCGGTGATGATCATGGCGGCGCCGATCCATTCCTGCGCATCCATGCGCTCGTCTGACAAAAAATAGGCTGCAATCGAGGCGACGACGAGTTCGAACAGGAAGATGACGATGGCCTGGTTGGCCGGCACGCGCGCGAGGCCATATTGCACAGCGAAAGTCATGCTGCCGATGGTGAGGCCGACGCCGGTCAGCAATAGCCAGGTGTGCGTCCCGGCGCTCGCCATGAAATCGAGTTCGGCCGGCTTGATCGCCAGACCGATCAGTGTCAGCACCGCCACACCCGCCCACACCGTCACCGTTTTGGCGCCCTCGGTCACGCCATCCAGATGACGGCTGATCACATTGCTCGCCGCGAACGCCACCCCCGCCGACAGCGCCAGCCATTCGGCAAAATTGCCCGGTAGCGGCCATTCGCCGGGCTGCCACAACATCGCCAGCGCACCGCCTGCCGCCAGCGCCATCACGGCCCAGCCGGCACGGTTGAGTTTTTCGTGCAGCAGGAATCGCGAGAACAGCACCGTCCACAGCGGCGACAGATAAAACAGCAGCAGCACCCGCATCACCTCGCCTTCCAGCACCGCCAGCACATACGCCAGATTGGTCCAGCCCGCCGCCAGACCAAGCGCGGACAGCCACAGCCAGTGCCCGCGCGCTTGGTGCAAGGCCCGGCCATGCAGCCAGCCCAGCAGCAGCAGGGGCGTCGCATAGGAGAAGAAGCCCGACGCGATGCCGCCCACCCCGGCCTCGTTCAGCAGGCGATAGGGATACCAGACCAGTCCCCACAGGGTGGCTGCGTAAACCAGGCTGGCGATGGCAAAAGGGCGATGGGTCGGCATGGGGCTTTATAATGTGTGGGTTAAGTGAAACCAGTGCTGTGATGAATCCGCGTCTCGATCAACTCCACCC
>Ga0315268_10003435_pt1 | contig 17469 bp, 9 predicted proteins | sample C1_top_MG_FD_204535 | JGI IMG/M metagenome (GOLD analysis project Ga0315268, IMG submission 204535) | Sediment microbial communities from Yellowstone Lake, YNP, Wyoming, USA - C1_top | ecosystem: Environmental > Aquatic > Freshwater > Lake > Sediment | place: USA: Wyoming | collected 2017-08-01
TACAGAATCGGCTGCAAAATAGCCGATATGGAGTTCATGCAGTTCCACCCGACCTGCCTTTTTCACCCGGAGGCAAAAACATTCCTTATTTCAGAGGCGCTTAGGGGCGAAGGTGCGATTTTGAAGGATAAAAGCGGTAATCGGTTTATGAAAAAATATCATCCCCGTGCGGAACTTGCGTCGCGGGACATAGTTGCCCGTGCAATTGATGCCGAGATGAAAAAGACAGGCGACCAGTGTGTTTTCTTGGACATATCTTTCAAACCTTCCGGCTTTATCAAAAAAAGATTCCCGATGATTTACAAAAAATGTCTTTCATTCGGTATTGATATTACTAAAAAACCGATTCCGGTTGTGCCGGCAGCCCATTATATGTGTGGGGGGGTGCTCACAGACATCAATGGACGGACAAATATAGGTGGTCTTTATGCAATCGGCGAAGTGGCATGCACAGGGCTTCACGGTGCCAATCGGCTTGCGTCGAATTCGCTTCTTGAAGGGCTTGTTTTTTCATATCAGACAGCAGAGGACATCAAACGGGGACGGTTCTGGTTTCAGAAGAAATTTCCGAAAGTCGCTCCGTGGAAAAAAGGGCGTGCTACACCGCCGGACGAGGCGATTGTCATCACCCATAACTGGTATGAAATCAGGCGGCTTATGTGGAACTATGTCGGCATCGTGCGCTCCAACAAGCGGCTTGACAGGGCGCTGGCAAGGATTGAAAACCTCAAAAAAGAGATCAACCAGTATTACTGGGACTTCATAATAACGCAGGACTTGATTGAATTGAGGAATCTTGCGACAGTGGCGGAACTTATAATAAAGTCGGCAATTCTTCGCAGCGAATCCCGCGGTCTACACTATAATTTGGATTACCCGCAAAAGCTGAAAAAAGCCAAAGACACTGTAATATAAAATATAAACCTAAAAAATGAGTAGCGGACAAAACTGGTTAAAGAAATTTTTTTACATAGATCCGGATGACAAACGGATTTGGGTTCCAAAAAAATACGGATTGGGCTGGACAATTAATTTCGGCAATCCCAAAGCAAACCTGCATCTGTTTTTGATTACCAATGTCGTATTCCTTTTATCAATTGCCGTGCTGCTTGCGGTAAATTACCGATATATCAGCGAAAATCCAAATATCTTATTGTGGTATATTTTCTCTCTTTTAGGCGCAGCGCTGGTTTTCCATCTTAATTTTACCAGATGTTATTTATCCCCTGAAACTTTATATACTGCTCTTTCTTTCGGGGTTTTATCCTGTTTAATCGGTTTCGGTTTACAGGGGATATTCAACGGTATCCCTTCCATCATTATCAGTAAAGCGGGCGGAATAAAATGGTATCATCATCTATACTTCGGTCCTGTTGCCGGTTTGTGCCAGACGCTCGGCAAATTGCTGATAATAATGCTGCTTTTTGAGATATATAAGCCGAATACCGACGCCGCGAAAACAGGATTGACTGTTGGCTTGGGATTCACCGCAGCCGAAATATCATTTATATTTATAAGCGTGATAGCTCAGAAATCTCCGCATATTTCGCTTATAGGTGTATGGGAGAGAATATCTGCTTCAGTGTTCCATATTTACTCTACGGGTCTGCTGGCAAAGGGATTTTCGGAAAATACAAAGAAATATTTTATTCTTGTGGTTATAGTTCATGGAATTATGGATTTTCTCGCGGGCGCTTACTCTTCATTCGGCATCTCTGTTTTTACAGTTGAGGTAATAGTTACTTCCATATCGATTCTCGTATGGATATATTTTATCTACATCGTAAAGAAACAGAATGACAAAGCCGGTTACAAACTCATCTCCTGACATTTGATACCGGAGTTTCATTTGCCTTCCGTTGTTCTTTAAAGATCAATCAGATTTATTTCTGAAATCGGGCGAAAAAATTGGTATAATGAGGTTGTTGAAAAACCCAACAATCTCTGATTACACCGATTAACAGGAAGATTACACAGATAAAGTCCAGACGGTGTCATCTGTGTAATCGAGACCGTTGATGACTTTTTCAATAGTCTCATAATAACGCTTGAATGCAGATGTGCGATGGTTCGGGCAAATACATTCGCCTGCTTTTTAGAAAGTATATAATTTTCTGGTAATGTCAAATAACTTATGAAACCACAGGTGAACACAGACCTGCCTGCCGGCAGGCAGGTGGACACAGACTAAAAAATAAAGATTAATTAAAATACAGTGTTTACCTGCCTGTCCGCTGTGCTGTGTGGCAGATGTGTACCTGTGGTTAGAAATAAATTTATAGTTTTTGACAGAACCAATTTTCTTATGGAGGTGTTGAAATGAACAGGATCGGTATTGCTGTAGTGGTGCTGTCTGTATTTTTGCTGGTTGGTCTGGCAGGTGTTGGTTTCTGCGCAGAGAAAAAGAAAGTAAAGAAAGAACCGGCAAAGGAAGCAAAGGCACAAAAGGTTGAGGTTAAAGCTGAGCCCACAGTTGCGAAGTCAAAAGCGCTGGTTGTGTTTTATTCAAGGACCGGAAATACAAAGAAAGTTGCGGAAGAAATCGCTGCGGTGTTGAAGTGCGACATTGAGGAAATCATTGACACTAAGGACAGGAGCGGTGTTTCGGGGTATCTTGCTTCAGGCAAGGATGCTATGAAGAAAAAACTTACTGTGATAAAGGAAATAAAAAACGACCCTGCGCAGTATGATTTGATACTTTTGGGGACTCCTGTCTGGGCAGGCAAGATGTCAACGCCTGTAAGGACATATATCGTTCAAAATAAGGAAAAAATCAAGAATGCGGCATTTTTCTGCACTATGGGCGGCAGCGGTGATGCCAAGACATTTGTAGATATGGAAGAGGCAACCGGCAAGAAACCCGCAGCAACGATGACTGTGCTTGCAGGAGAAATAAAAAAGGGCGAATACAAGGCGAAAGTGGATGAATTTGTAAAGGCGCTCGCGGGTATAAAGCCGTAAGTAGTAAGTGGGAAGTGGGAAGTAGAAACTACTCACTATTTACCACTTACTGCCGTCAAACACCTTGCTCCTTCATTAAATCTAGGAACTTTAAGCTATCTGTTAAATATTATTAAACAATGAAAAAGATTATATTGATATTGGCGGTATTATTAATTGAATCTGGCTGTTTTGCCGAGAAAGAACCTGTAAAAGAGCAAAGAGTAATTGATAAGGTAAAAAAAGATATTGCGGCGTATACAGATAAAAAAGAATATGCAGAAGGTGAGACAGTATATATTACCGTAAAGAACAATAGTTCTGAAACTATAAAAGTGCCCGCTTCGAAAGGACTTCTATTAGGCAATTTTGCAAAGATTGAAATGGAAGTTCAAGAAAATAATTGGATTATATGGAATTGTTTGTATGTTATTCCACAAACAATTGGATTGTTGGACGAGCTAAAACCAAGCAACGTAGTTACTTAATCACTGGACTCCGAAGTATTCGTTGTTAAAGAAAGAAAGAACAAAAATTAGGATAAAGATTTCTACGTCAATCGGGCAGATATATTCCGATGTATTTTTTCTTACTAAAAAGAAATAAAGAATCCAATGACCACAGATAAAATCATTATAAAAGGTGCAAGGCAGCATAACCTTAAAAATATTGACCTTGAACTGCCGAGGGAAAAGCTGATAGTAATTACAGGGCTTTCAGGCAGCGGCAAGTCGTCGCTTGCGTTCGATACTATTTATGCTGAGGGCCAGCGCCGTTATGTGGAATCGCTTTCAGCTTATGCCCGCCAGTTCCTGGAGCAGATGGATAAGCCGGATGTTGACCAGATAATAGGGCTTTCTCCTGCGATTGCGATTCAGCAGAAAGCACTTTCAAGGAACCCGCGCTCTACAGTAGGCACAGTCACTGAAATTTACGATTATCTGCGGCTTTTATTTGCAAGGATCGGTATCCCTCACTGCCCGAAATGCGGCAAGGTGATAAAGCCGCAGTCAGCACAACAGATAGTCAATGAACTGATGAGTTTGCCTGCAGGCACGAAAATTGTTATTCTTTCTCCGGTAGTTAAGGGGAGGAAGGGCGAGTACCGCGAACTTTTCAAAAACATTCTTCAGAAGGGTTTTGTCCGGGCGAAAATCGACGGTAAAATTTACGAATTGGAAAATCCGCCCAAACTTGAAAAATTCAAGAAACACGACATTTCGGTTGTAATTGACCGGCTTGTGATTTCTCCGGATGTAAAATCCCGGCTTGCCGAATCAGTCGAAACTGCGCTTAAACTTTCAAGCGGGATCGTCATAGTAGAAACAGCGACTCATAAACAGGGGGAGACAGGGGAGATAGGGGCTGCAGGGGGGACAGGGAAGACACAGAGACTCAGCGGCTCAGCAACTCAATCACCTAATCTCTCAATCGCCCAATCGCTGATTTTTTCCGAGCATCATTCCTGCGCCGACTGCGGTATAAGCATACCGGAAATTTCGCCGAGATTTTTCTCGTTCAACGCCCCGTACGGCGCCTGCCCGGAATGCGACGGCATTGGTGAGAAAATCGAAGTTGCGGAACCACTTGTCGTGCCGGATTCGAATCTTTCGATAAATAACGGCGCAATCGTTCCATGGTCGAAACCCATCACAACAAAACGGCACCGCTGGTCAGGCGCATGGTCAAATTACTATTATTCCATGCTGGAAGACGTATCGCGCAGGCACGGCTTTTCAATGGATACACAGTTTAAAAAATTGTCCAGCGAAAATCAGGAGGCGGTGCTCTACGGCGACGGCGATTTTGAGGGTGTTATAACCAACCTTGAACGCAGATACCGCGAAACTGAATCGGAATTCGTGCGCGAGGAAATTTACAATAAATATATGCGCTCCACCGTGTGCGAAAAATGCCGCGGCCGCCGCCTGAAAGACGAGGCGCTTGCCGTTACCGTGGGCGGTAAAAATATATCGGAAGTCACGCAATTCTCTATTAAATCGGCACGGGAATTTTTTGCGAATCTCAAACTTAACGATACGGAAAAAATCATTTCAAAGGAAATCACAAAGGAAATAAATTCACGGCTTTCGTTTCTTGAAAATGTAGGATTGGATTATATAACGCTTGACAGGGAATCATCTTCACTTTCGGGCGGCGAGGCGCAGAGGATTCATCTTGCTACCCATATCGGCTCCGGGCTCGTCGGCGTGCTCTATGTGCTCGACGAGCCGACCATAGGGCTTCACCAGCGGGACAACCAGCGGCTGCTGAACACACTCTTCAATTTAAGGAATTTGGGCAACACTCTGATAGTGGTTGAACACGACGAGGCAACTATAAGAAGTGCGGATTATGTGGTTGACCTTGGACCCGGCGCGGGTGAGCACGGCGGCAAAGTAGTTTTCGCGGGCAAAATAGAAGAGCTTTTAAAATCACGTGAATCGCTGACCGGTAAATATTTACGCGGCGAGATGGTGATACCTGTCCCGCACAAGCGGCAGAAAAAACCTGAAAAATTTCTGGAGATAAAAGGCGCGTCACAATTCAATCTAAAAAATATCAATGTGAAGGTTCCAATAGGGCTTTTTACAGCGGTCACCGGTGTTTCAGGAAGCGGCAAATCCACTCTCATATACGAAATACTTTACAAGGCGCTGTGCAAGAAAATTTACAATTCAAAAGAAATGCCCGGCAGCCACAAAGAAATGGGCAATTCCGAATTGATAGATAAAATCATCCTCGTTGACCAGTCGCCGATAGGAAGAACTCCGCGCAGCAACCCGGTTACTTACACAGGCGTGTTTGCGTTCATAAGGGACCTGTTCAGCAAACTTCCCCAGTCGAAAATGAAGGGTTACAAGCCCGGCAGATTCTCGTTCAATGTGAAAGGCGGCAGATGCGAATCGTGCCAGGGCGACGGAACCAAAAAGATAGAAATGCAATTTTTGGCTGATGTATATGTGAAATGCGAGGTGTGTAAAGGTGCCCGGTTCAATGAGGAAACACTTTCTGTGAAATATAAAGGAAAAAATATTGCCGAGGTGCTGGATATGTCCGTAGAGGAAGCGCTGGCGTTTTTCGGAAACATCCCCCACATTAAAAAAATTCTACAGACGCTTATGGATGTGGGATTAGGATATATCAAACTCGGACAGCAGGCGACAACGCTATCCGGCGGCGAGGCGCAGAGGGTGAAACTTGCGTCTGAGCTCGGCAAACGCGCCACAGGGAAGACCATTTACATCCTTGACGAGCCGACAACAGGGCTTCATTTTGCGGATATTGAAAAACTTCTTGAAGTGCTCCACCGCCTGGTCGACAACGGAAATACCATTGTTGTAATTGAGCACAATCTCGATGTGATAAAGACCGCCGACTGGGTGATTGACCTCGGCCCCGAGGGCGGTGATGCCGGCGGCGAGGTTGTCTTCCAGGGCGAAATATCAAAACTGCTCAAATCTGAAAAATCACATACTGCAAAATTCCTTTCAAATGTTGTAACTCGGGAATCAAGCAGGAAGTAGGAAGTAGGAAGTAGGAAGCAGGGGCGAATTTATTCGCCCGGAATGTAGTGGTAGGGCTTATCCCTGCTGGGAAGGAACTTCTATCTTCGCACCTCTCTACTTCAATACTTTTTAAACGCCCTCATCCATTCATCGCAATCGGTTTTCAGTTGACAAAACCCTAAAAATACATTATACTTATATTATAAAGACATAGTGAAGTCAATTCAGTCACTGAAATCAGGGGATACAATGAAAAACATACAAAATGTTTTTATGGGTAGGGTTTTTGTATCATCTGCCGTAATCTTTTTATTTGCCGCCTCATATATTTATTCCATCCAGGAAAACTACAAAAAAGCCGTGTCACAAGACATATTATATAATGATAATTCATCACCTAATAAGGCAAAAAAATCTCCGGGGATGCTTTCCATATCAGAGCCCACAAATCAACAAGAACAGTCGATTTCGGCCGGTCCCCAGTCCTTCACATCAGACGACTACGGCAATGTTTATGTCTGCGACACGCTCAATCACAGCATTCAGATTTACTCTCCGAAAGGAATATTTAAAAAAACAATTCAGCTTGACCAGAATGTGCTCGCCTGCGATATCGCCGTGGATAAGAACGGGGATATCTATATTTTGGATGATGTTGAGGGCATGCTTTACTGTTACACTAAAGCCACTTCTCCGAGCTCAAATTTAAAAGTTGACCTTAACCGAATCAGCGGCGGGATGGGTCCTCTTCATATCGCCGGCGGGAAGATTTATGTTCCGGACGCGGCACAGCAGGATGTCGTAATAGGAAAGATTGAAAACGGTACACTCGCTGCGCCAACTAAAGAAGAATTGTCAGCCCCGCTTGAAAAAGGCATCAATGCGTCCAGCGGCAGGAAATATTATGTTGATTTACAGGGGTTTGAAAAAGGCAGCGTTGTAATTTTGGGCCGCGACGGAAAACTAATAAAAAGCGTAGAGATTCCGTCGACAAACATCCTATCAATTTCTTTCCTTAAAGAGGACAAAAGAGGCAACTTCTACATTCAGGTTGAGCGCAAAAGAGACGAAAAGATACTGCTTGAGGCCTATAAATTTGACGCTGCCGGGAATTATATTTCAAAAATAAATTTTACTGACACCGATTACCACTTCTGGACTGTTAAATTGCTGTTCGTTGACGATAATGAAAATATCTATCAGTTTGTTCCATCGCAAAAAAAGGGAATTTTAAATATTTTTAAAAAGTGATACTGTTGTCCCTTGCTTTTGGCTCGGAATCCCGTTAGGGAAAAAAATTCAACAGTATCACCCCGAACCTGACTGCCGTCAGGCAGGCTCGTTTTCGGGGTCTCGACTCTCGTCTGGTATCAGCGTTCGCATTAAAACTATGAGCCGAAAAATATTTACAACGCTTGCCGTTATATCATTTCTTGTGTTTATGCTCAGGGATACTTCTCATTCGTGGTCCGGTATGGCATGGGGTCCGCTGTCCCGCGGTGACATTATGGGCGCCGGTAATGCAATGAGAGATCTTCAGTGGTCCACAAAAAACGGTTTTACTAATTATGGCTGGCCCGGCAATACTAAATACTATGCGCCGTACACAATGTATATGGGTGTCCCTTACAGTCAGGGCTATCCGCAGGATGATGCCATGGAGTTTTGCGATCTGGTCAGGAACACAGCCGGCGGGTCGACCAGTTACGGGAACGACTGCTCCGGTTTCGTAAGCATATGCTGGCGGCTACCGGCAAGGTATGTGACCTCAACATTTGAAAGCGGTATCGGTTCATATTGGGATAAACTCGGCGATGTAGGCAGCGCAGCTTCAACTACTACGGTGTTATTACAAGGCGATGCCCTAAACTCAGCATCCGGCGGACATATTATAATGTTTGTCAGCAAAGGTACCGGCGGCATCCAGTCGTTGGAACAGACCCCCTGGAATGTCAAAAACAGGAATTGGACATACACGGGTTTAAGTATATATCGGCCGCTGCGCAGGAAGCAACTTACCGATGGCACTAGCGGACCAGGTGACGCCCACGCGCCTTCAGGCGGCAGTGGTGGCAGTGGTGGCAGTGGCGGTAGTGGCGGTAGTGGCGGCAGCGGTGGTGATGACGGCGGCGGTGGCAGTGAACCACCTCCATCCGTGCCTCCGGAACCCCCTACGGATGATACCAGCCCATTTGATTTCAGATTGGGAATAAGCCCATCAAGCGGCAAGGTCACAATAGGAGGAAGCACTTCCGCAACTGTTACAGCATCTTTGACAGCAGGCCAAACACAATCAGTCAGTTTTTCCGTGCTGGATCTACCTTCCGGCATATCGGTAAATTCTCTTTCTTCGTTGAATCCGACCGGCTCAAGGACGGTTACTTTTACCGCTAATTCCGGAATATCTCAAGGGTTGTATGCAATAAGAATCCATGCCTCCGGCGGTGATGTAGAGCTTGAATCTATTTTTGACCTTATAGTAGATAATACGGCACCTACCCAGATATCAGAAGTAAATGACGGGACAGGGTCTGATATAGACATTACCGGATCTATAGATAAATTATCCGCAAATTGGAGTGATTCTGAGGACACGGAAAGCGACATAGCCAGTTACTCGTATGCGATAGGTACCACAGCCGGCGGTACAAATGTCGTCGACTGGACCGAAAACGGACTTACACTATCGGTGACCAAAGAAGGGCTTTCTTTAAACCATGGCCAAACATATTATTTTTCTGTGAGGGCAAAAAACGGCGTAGGTTTGAATTCAACTCCGGCAAATTCGAACGGCGTGAAAGTGGACAACCTGCCGTCATCGATTACAGTTAATGACGGCACCGGCGCAGATATTGATGTTACGAAATCGGCTTCACAGTTGTCGGCAAACTGGACTGCTGCCGCCGGCACGGACAGCGGAATATCTATGTACTGGTATGCCATAGGAACAACCCCGGGCGGTACAGATGTAGCTAATTGGTCGCCAAACGGATTGAACTTGTATAAGACCGTGGATAATCTGTCGCTCATCGCCGGAACAACATATTATTTTTCAGTCAAGGCGGTCAGCGGTGTCGGATTTGAGTCGGTCTCAACCTCTGACGGCGTGCTTTATGACCCGAGTTATTCAAGCGATGCAACACCACCCTCAAATGTCATAGTCAACGACGGTCTCGGCACCGATATTGATATTGTAGCATCAAGCACCCAATTGTCGGCAAACTGGACTGCTGCGACAGACCCTGAAAGCGGAATTGTGAAATATTGGTATGCTATAGGTACATCTACTTCGCCAGTTGATGTGTTGCAGGGGTGGAGTGATAACGGGCTGAATTTGTTTACGACTACATCCAGTTTGTCTTTGATCAACGGGAACACATATTACTTTTTAGTAAAGGCAGTCAATGGAGTCGGATCGGACTCGGTTTCAAGCTCTGACGGCGTCCTGGTGAAGACCGACCTGCCTCCGGACTCGACCCCGCCATCAGGTGTAACAGTCAACGACGGGCTCGGCAGCGATATTGATGTCATAAAATCATCTATTCAGGTGTCCGCGAATTGGACTTCAGCGACCGATTCTGAAAGCGGTATCGTGAAATATTGGTATGCCATCAGTACATCCCCTTTAACGGCAAGTGTAACGGGCTGGATTGATAACGGGCTGAATTTGTCAGTTACTGTAACCGGGCTCTCTCTTATAAACGGCAGCAAGTATTATTTCTCAGTAAAAACGGTAAATGGTGCCGGTCTTGAGTCAATATCAAGTTCTGACGGATTTTCGGTTGATATAAACCTTTCGGCATCGGATGTGACCCCGCCATCAAATGTTACGGTGAATGACGGGATAGCCGCAGACATAAATGTTACAAAACTTACAAATCAACTGTATGCGAACTGGCCGCCTGCGGCAGACCCTGAAAGCGGGATATCAAAATATTGGTATGCCGTAGGTACAACATCCGGTGCGGCAGACGTCGTAAACTGGACTGACAACGGACTCAACAGAACCGTGGCATGCACAGGGCTGTCGCTTGTAAATGGGACATCTTATTATTTCTCGGTAAAAGCAGTTAACACCGTAGGGCTTGAATCAATATCTTATTCAAACGGATTGTTGGTTAACACAAATCTTGCTTCCGACCCGACTCCTCCGTCGGCTTTCTTCGTTTACGACAGCACAGGCGCTGATATACAAGTAATAAAGTCGTCAACACAGTTGTCTGCAAACTGGACACCTTCAATAGACCCTGAGAGCGGAATATTAAAATATTCGTATGCCATAGGGACAACCCCGGGCGGGACAAATTTAGTCTCCTGGACAAACAATTCGCTGGCCCTTTGGGTAACGGTAAACAATCTGCTCCTTGTCAACAAAGCCACATATTACTTTTCGATAAAAGCGGAAAACGGGTTAGGCGGAACAACGATAGTAAATTCAAACGGCGCAATGGTCTCGCCCCCCACGGCAGTAATCGTTAATGACGGGCTTTCTGCAGATATTGATACAACCAAGTTGACCACACAGTTATCCGGCAATTGGGCTAAGTCACCCGACAATGATATTGTAAAATATTTTTACGGCATAGGGACGTCTTCCTGGACTGTGAATATAAAGGGTTGGACAGATAACGGGACAAGTTTAGAGGCAACTGCGGAGGGATTGTCGCTCGCACAAGGAACGAAATATTACTTTTTAGTTAAGGTGGTAAACGCCGGCGGGCTGAGCACGATTTCTGCCTCAAACGGAGTGACGGTAGATATCGGCAGTACGGGAGACAGCACTCCGCCTTCAACTGTAATTGTGAATGACGGTCTGGCCGCCGCCGATATTGATTTTACAAACATAACCACCCAGTTATCGGCGAACTGGACCGAGGCGATTGACCCTGACAGCGGTCTGGGAAGATATTACTATTTTATCTCCACAGCTGCGGATTATTCAAATCAGGATCCGCATACTTTTTCTTCGGCCTGGGGGAAAAATGATAATAATAAAACGCAACAGTATGCCACAATTACCGGCCTGAACCTTGAAGACGGCAAGAGATATTATTTTATCGTTGTTGCGGAAAACGGTGCCGGATTGAGGTCATTTTCAAGTTCCTTAAACGGTATAAAAGTTGATATTACTCCGCCTATAGTAGACAGCCTGTTGTCAACAACCCATCCCCAAGGCAGCGTTTCCTGGTCTACCAATACACTGCCTACGCTGGACTGGTCTGCCAAGGATGCAAACGGCATAAAGGGATCTTATTACATTTTTGACAAAAACTCCAGCCATACACCTGCGGAAGTAAAATCACAGGGGCTTGCTACCTCGTTATATTATATAGAAACTGCCACCTCTGCCCCGAAATCGAGCGGGGAATGGCATTTTCACTTAATTGCCGAAGACAATGCCGCAAATATCTCGACTTCTGTGTATACATACACTGTGAGAATAGATGTTACTCCTCCTTCCAAAATAGCGGTTGTGAACGACGGCACAGGTGCGGATATAAATTCAACGAACTCATTGACGCAACTATCTGCTAACTGGTCCGCAGGCGAAGACCTTGAAAGCGGAATTGACAGATACTGGTATGCAATAGGGCTGACTTCCGGGGCGACAAATGTGCTTGATTGGACGAGCACCACTTTGACTTCGGTGACAGTTTCCACGCCAACATCTCCGAACTCCACATATTATTTTGCCGTAAAGGCGGAAAACAAAGCGGGACTATTGTCCGACACGGCATCTTCAGACGGCATAGTAATTGACACTGTTGCCCCGGTCGGGACAATAACAATAACTACAACCGGCGCAAATATTCCTATTTCGAAATTAAGTACCGGAAAATATAATGTAAAGCTTATAATCACTGAAGCAAATTCCGTAAGCGGGACGCCCTCATTGAGCTATATTACTACAACATCAAACGGTTTATCGGTGAATGTGGCGATGGCGATTACGGCAGTCGATTCAACACTCAGAATCTGGCAGGGTACGATTGCTGTTGAATCACAGACACCCGAAGGCACGGCACAGTTCAGCCTTTCGGCGCGGGATGAGGCAGGCAATACCGGTACGACAATCACCGCCGGCGGCACATTTGAAATTGACCTTACGGTATATTCATCTATAGGCGGGAAAATTTCCAATAACGACAATACGAGCGTTGAGATACCTCCTGGTGCATGCACCGAGAATGTTAAGGTTAAGATTGAGATTCCGGATCCCAACAGCCAGAAAATAAAAGATGCCTTGAGAAACATAATAGACGATAAAGGTATATCTGCTATCGCAGCAGTAAACCTTAACCGGGAATTTACCGCACAGGCAGTCCCTTCAAACAACATAATCAGCAGTTTCAATAAGCCGGTTACGATTACAATCCCTTATCCTGACGCTGATAACAACGGTATAGTCGACGGGACATCAATAAAGGAAGACACATTAAGGATTTTCTGCCTGGATGAGGCAAATAAAAAATATGTGCTCGAGCCCGGTTCGGTAGTCAATAAAAACAATAAAACAGTGAGCGCCTCGGTAGGGCATTTTTCAATCTATGTGATTATGTCTTACTCTCCGCCCGTGTCGATGTCGGAAGCGTATGCGTATCCCAATCCGTGTTATATGAAAAAAGTCAGAAACGGATATATGAAAATCGCAGACATACCCAAATCCGCAGAGGATGTCAAAATTTACATATACAATACCGCCGGTGAACTGGTACGCACCCTCAAAGAAAGCGACAGCAATGAGATAGAACCGGGGCAGAGTTCAAAAATTGGGAAGTGGGATGGGAAAAATGATAACGGAGAAAAGGTTTCAAGCGGTGTCTATATTTATCTGATAAAGAGTAAACTCGGCACAAAGAAAGATAAAGTGGCAATAATATGGTAACGGAAATAGCGGCGAATTTTATGAATATTAAAAAATATTGTATGAAAAAGACGGCATCCCTCGCATTTGTTGCGGCAGCGTGTCTTGCTATGTTTGTGGTTCCGTCAACCGTTTTCGGCCGCGGTCCAGGTACCAGCGCCGGCAATATATTAAAAATTGACACAGGCGCCCGCCCCGTTGCTCTGGGCGGGAGTTACTGCGGAATTTCCGACGACATAAATGCTGCCCAGTATAACCCTGCCGGACTTGGCCAGATACAGCGGCAGGAAATTATGGTGACCCACAACGAATGGTTCCAGGAGATAAGGAGCGAATTTTTGGGTTACGGAATACCGCTTAACGAATACTGGTCGTTGGGCATTGCTCTGAACTATATGTATGTCAATGGTCTGACTGAATGGGATGAAACCGGCAATATAAAAGGCGGAAAATTCGGTGCCTATAACGGGCTCGCCACGATAACTGCAGGCACCGAAATCAGCGAAGATATGTATTTTGGAGTTAGTTTAAAGGCGTTGCAGGAGAGTGTGGACAATAAGTCATCACTCGCCTATGCCGGCGATGCCGGGTTGCTCTGTAAGATGGATGATTTCAGAGTCGGGCTTGCCGTCCAGAATGCCGGAACAAAAGTAAAAATCGGCGAAGATGGTTTTGATATGCCGATGAACATAAGAGGCGGTGTTTCTTACGCTATGTTGGAAAATAGTTTGCTTGTAGCCTGCGATGTCAACAAACCTCTTGACAATAAACTTGAAATCCGCGGCGGCGTGGAATGGTGGCTGGCAGAACCATTCGCCCTGCGCGCCGGTTACAGGACAAATATAAACAAAAATGAGGGGCTCGGCATTTCCGCCGGATTCGGATTAAAATTAAGCGATTATCTTATCGACTACAGTTTCCTGCCGTACGGCGATATAGGCAACACCCACCGGCTGTCTCTTTCATACAAATTCGGCGAAGGGAAGTAAACCCCGAGCAATTTTCCAAATAATCTACCACTTACGATATAGAAACGAGGGGTTTGTTGAAGAAGCCATAACCCCTCACTTTGTTCGGGATAAATCCTTCGACCCTGAGCCCTTCAGGTCTCGAAGACCTTCAGTATCTGAGGGAGGTCTCAGGACCGAATGGGCTCCAGTCAGCTTAAAGTTCCTCTTTAATCAAGGAGCGAGGGGATTTGCCGGATACTTCACTTTGTTCAGTATAAACTCCACCTCATGGAGCGGAGCTTAAAGCTTCCAGCGACGCGAGTGAGAGTGCCCGCTCTGGCGGGACACGTTTTCGGGGAGGCAACCCCCGACCGACCCTTCATTTTGCTTCGTTGATGAGTTCTCTGGCGTGTTTTTTGGTAGTTTCAGTTATGTTTTTTCCGCCGAGCATCCGGGCAATTTCCTCGGCTATGGCGGAGTTGTTAAGTTTTTCCACCGAAGTCGATGTCTTTCCGCCCGAAACATTTTTTTCAATATGGAAATGCGCAGGGGAAAACGCAGCTAATTGCGCCAGATGGGTAATGCACAGTATCTGGTGGTTTTTTGAAAGCGTTTTTAGTTTTTTTCCTACGACCTGCCCCATCGGTCCGGAAAGTCCCGCATCTATCTCGTCGAATATGAGGGTCGGGGTCTTGTCCTCTTTTGCGAGCACAGTTTTTATGGCAAGCATTATCCTTGACATCTCGCCGCCGGAGGCGACCATTTTAAGCGGCTTTAAGTCCTCACCCGGGTTGGCGGATATTTTATACTCGATTCTGTCAATTCCTGTCGATTTGAATATGTAATTGCCGTTCTCATCCTTTTCCTGTTCGACCGAAACAAAGAATTTCGACTTGGGCATACCCAGTTCCGAAAGTTCATTTTCTATTTCTTTTGAGATTTTTTTTGCTGCAACCGCCCGTTGGGACGAAAGTTCAATCGCCCTTTTTTTCAATTCCCGACTGGTTTTTTCAAGTTCGTCTTCAAGAGCGGCAATGTTTTCGTCCGCTTTTTCAAAAAAGTCGATCTGTTTTCTGATATTCTCGGCATATTCCGTTATCTCTTTTACTGTCGGAGCATATTTCCTTTTGAGTTTGTTCAATAGTTCCATCTGGGATATGATTTCCTCAAGCCGTGCAGGATTGAATTCTATGCTGTCGCGGTAAGAACGGATATTTTCGGCAAGAGCGTCGACGGTTTCAATCGCAGTAGTAGCGAGTTTTAAATTTTCCTTTGAGGAATTATCCACCGATGAGAGGTTCTCAAGAAGTTTTCTTGCGATTCCGAGTTTCTCCACGGCCGCACCCTCGCTTTCGTAGAGTGTGGAATAAATGTCCGCGGCATATTTAAAAAGTTTTTCGGCATTATTCAGACGGGTATACTCTGTCTCAAGTTTCGATTCGTCCGTCCGGGACAGTTTTGCCTCTTCAATTTCTTTTAACTGGTATTTGAAAAGGTCGAGTTTTTGAATCCGGTCTTTTTCGGAATTTTTCAGGTCCAGAAGGCGGTCCCTCACAGAGACAAATTTTTCATAAATGCCTTTTATCTCGGATTTTTTCCGCTCAAATCCGCCGTAATCGTCAAGCAGTTCCCTCTGGTTTTCGGTTTTTATCAGAGACTGGTGTTCATGCTGGCCGTGAATATCTACGAGCGTTTCCCCTATCGTCTGAAGCATTCCTGCGGTGGAGATTGTCCCGTTTACGAAACACCTGGTTTTGCCGTCTGCCGTAATTTCTCTTTTAATGACAAGGTCGTCTTCCCCGCGGATGCCCATATTGTCCAGGAGCGTTTTTATCGTTTTGTTTTTTGATATGTTGAAATTTGCGGTAATTTCGCAAACTGCGGAATTTTTTCTTATCATTGACTGGCTTGCCCGCTCACCGAGTATAAGACCGAGGGCATCGATTATTATTGATTTGCCCGCACCGGTTTCACCTGTCAGCACATTCATCCCGCAGCCGAAATCCATAGTGATATCGTCAATAATAGCGTAATTCTTTATTGATATAGTTTCAAGCATCAGTTACGCACCCCACTTGAATTTTTCCTTCAAGACATCAAAATAATCGTTCTCTCCGGTCACAATCAGTTTCGTTTTCAGGTCGGAGATACTTATTCTGACAATGTCGTCTGTTTTAAGACGCATATGAATCTGCCCGTCTATAGAGAGGATCGTCTTGATGCGGTTTGGCCCGACTTCTATACCGATGGTCTCGTCATCCGGAAACACCAGCGGCCTCTGTGTCAGCGAATGCGGGGAAACAGGAACGGCAATCAGAACTTTTGACTGAGGATGCACTATCGGTCCGCCGGAGGCGAGGCAGTATGCGGTTGAGCCGGTCGGCGTGGAAATTAAAATACCGTCGGCCACAACCCTGTTTATGAACTTTCCCTCTATGCTTAATCTGAGGTTGATTACCCTTGCGGACTCCCCGTTTTTTATCACGGCATCGTTCAGGGCAATAAATTTATTTAACAATTTTTTTTCTCTGTATACTTCCACCTGTAACATGCTTCTCTCTTCAATGCCGTATTTCCCCGTAAGGATTTTTTTTAATGCCCTAAAAATATTTTTGACATTTGTTTCGGCAAGAAATCCGACCTCGCCGAGATTCACGCCCAGAAGCGGTATGCCTTTGCCAGCCAGTTCTCTGGCCGCCTTTAACATCATCCCGTCCCCGCCTAAAATAACCGCGAATTTCGGACCGGAATATTTGATTTTTTTCGTCCAGTTGAGAATTTTTCCCGCATATTTTCTGGCAAGCGGTTTTTCCTTATTTGTGATTACGATAATGCTGTTCATAAACACCTCTTACCCGATTTAGGGTTGTTCTAAAAATTACCACAATTTAGTTGAATTCCTGTATAATCATTTCCATCGGGGCTGTCTGCCGCGTTTTTTTAATTTTATAATTGCTGCCGTCGGATTCAACTTCAACCGAAATAGTTCCCCACTCGGCAGTACTCATTGTTTTGTACCAGCTTAACTGTTCGGTTACGGCATCCGAAGGATTGTCTGTTGAGATTATCGCGTATTCCGGCTCAACCTGATTCAGAAAATCAAGCAAAAGTTTCTTTTTCCCGTGCCCCGGCACCATAAGTATATCCGCCGAAATCTCTTCTTCCGTCAGTTTGTTCTGCACGATTTTAGAAATATCGCCGCAGA
>Ga0315268_10003436_pt1 | contig 17467 bp, 14 predicted proteins | sample C1_top_MG_FD_204535 | JGI IMG/M metagenome (GOLD analysis project Ga0315268, IMG submission 204535) | Sediment microbial communities from Yellowstone Lake, YNP, Wyoming, USA - C1_top | ecosystem: Environmental > Aquatic > Freshwater > Lake > Sediment | place: USA: Wyoming | collected 2017-08-01
CATGGTGACAGCAAGTACCGCGCGGAGCATGTTTACGATGTCGTGAACGCAAGCGCTACAGACTACCGACTGCTCGCAACCCACGCGCCGCTGATGGGTGGCGTGTTTTCGACAAGCGACCTGCGGGCCCTGTTCGACGAGGGCCGCAGCGTTGCCCTCAAGCGGCGCATCGACGCTCTGGTGGCAGAGGAGCTCCTCGCCCGCTTCTGCCGGGGCTTCTACACGACGCCGCAATACGCGCCCGCAGTGCTCGCCGCGCGACTGAATCCCACCGCGTATCTGAGCCTCGGGTCGATCCTCGCGCGCGAGCTGATGATCGGGGCCGTTCCACTGAAGACTGTGCAGTGCGTCAAGACCGGACCTTCGCGCGCCTACGAGAGCGAGGCGTTGTCGGTCGTTTGTCTTGGTCTAAGGCGCGAGCTCTTCTTTGGCTTCCGTGTCGAGGATGGGTTGCGCGTGGCTCTACCGGAGAAGGCGCTGCTCGACACCCTCTACTTTCATCAGCACGGCCACCGCTTCTCCTTCGACATCTACTCCGACATCGACCTATCGCGCGTAAACAGCAAGCGGCTCGCGCAGTTCCTCGACCGCTACCGCAACCCGCGCTTCGTGCGCTTCGCGAGAGACTACGTCGATGCGCGTACGTGAGCCTCTCGAGTCGTTGATGGTGGCCGTGATGAATCGGCTCGCCGAGCGCTTTGGCAACCACGCGATCCTCAAGGGCGGCATGGCGCTGCGACTGCTCGACTGCCCGCGGGCAACCAACGACCTGGACTACGTGTTCGTGCCGTTCTCGTCCAAGAACGACGTCAAGAACGACCTCGTCGCGGCGCTGCGCTCACTACCGGACGCAGAGGTCGCGTGCTCGCTCAACTCGAAGGCACTGCGCTGCATAGTGCGGCAAGGCGCGCTGACGCTTCAGGTCGAGGCGCAGGCGCAGCTCATGTGCGACAGCCAGGCGCTCAGTACGGCCACGCTGGCGCGGGCCCACCAGCAACAAGGTCGCATCATTCGAGTCATGCGGCTCGACGTCGCGCTCGCTCACAAACTCGCGGCTTGGAATGAACGCCGCCTCATCCGTGACTTGTTCGACATCCACTTCCTGCACCAAGTCGTCGGGGTCAAACCACACGTGGCGACCCTGGCGCGTCGACTGCAGAAGGTCGAGTCGCGCATTCCAGGCACGGCGAAGAAGCGGCGGATGTCACTCGCCGAGCTCGCGAACGAGTTGGACCACGCCGCGGCAGGGCTCACGGCGCGAGGTGTTCGCGAGCAGCTGCGCGACTATCTCGGGCGTGAGGACCTCACGGGCCTCGAGCTGCGGTTGCGGGTGGCGTTGGCGCAGCTTGCCGCTTGGCTCCGATCGCCCGCGGCGTCGTAGACACGCGGGGCTGCCCGACGCCTAGCGCGACTTCGATCGCCCGTTGCGGCGCGGACGTCTGGTCGTAGCCGCGATGGCGCGATTGCTGCCGTCGGGATCGGCTACGAGCGCCAGCGTCCCCAAGGGATGGAGTTTGTCGTGTCCAAAGCGTAGGGTCTCGAGCACGTAGGCCTCGGCCGGCGCATCGCCAAGGAGAACCGCATGTCCTCTCGCACCAGTTTGTCCGCTCTTGCCGCCGCGCTCGTCTTCGCGGCGAGCGCCACCGCCTCAGCGCAAGCGACGCGCACTTTTATCTCGGGCGTCGGTGACGACATCAATCCGTGCTCGCGCACGGCCCCGTGCAGAACCTTTGCCGGCGCGATCGCCAAAACCGCCACAGGTGGCGAGATTGACGTCCTCGACTCGGGCGGCTTCGGCGCCGTCACCATCACCAAGTCCATCACGATCGACGGCAGTCCTTACCTCTCGGGCGTGCTCGTGAGCGGCACGAACGGCCTGACGATCAACGCCCCGGCCGGCAGCGTCGTGGTGCTGCGCGGGCTCGATATCAACGGCATCGGCGCGGGCCTCGATGGCGTGCAATTCTTGGCCGGCGGCTCGCTTGTCATCGAAGACTGCGTCATCTACGGCTTCGCGCAAAACGGCATCGCCTTTTTGCCAGGCACCCCGAGCGCCGGCGCTCAGCTCGTAGTGCGCAACACGACCGTGCGCAACGTTGTCGGCGCGAGCGTGCTCGTCTACGGCACGGCCGGCGCGGTGCCGCAGGTGACGCTCGACAAGGTGCTGCTCGCCGGCTCGGGTACGGGCCTCGAGGCGCGCTTGGACGGCAAGGTGACGGTGCACGACAGCGTCGCCACCGGCCATTCGGCCTACGGCGTGCACGCTTTGGACACCGCCGAGGTCAACGTCGACCACGGGATCGTGGCCAACAGCGTCGTCGGTGTGCAGGCCGAGACCGGCGCGACCGTGCGGCTCTCCGAGGTCATGTTGAGCCACAACACGAGCGGCGTGGTGGGCAACGTCGTCTCGTTTGGCAACAACCGGATCGCGGCCGGCAACGGGACCAACGGCGTCCCGGCCAGCACGATTCCTTTGCAGTAGCGAACGCGCGATGAACGCTCCTTACTTTGCGCTGCGCTCGGCCGTCGTCGCCGCCCTCGTGCTCGGGTCGGGCGGAGTGGCCGTGGCGCAAGCCACGCGCACTTATGTCTCGGGTGTCGGTGACGACGTGAACCCGTGTTCGCGCACGGCCCCCTGCAAGACCCTCGCTGGCGCGCTCGCCAAGACCGCCGCGAGCGGCGAGATCAACGTCCTCGATGCCGGCGACTTTGGCGGCGGCGCCACGCTCAGCATCACTAAGTCCGTGACCATCAGCGGCGAGGGGACCGAGGCGAGTGTGAGCGTCGGCGGCGTGGACGGCATCACGGTCGATGCGGGCGCGAGCGACGTGGTCGTGTTGCGCAGCTTGTCGATCGCGGAGACGAGCAGCGCCGCAACGAGTGGTAGCGGCATTCGCTTCATCGCCGGCAAGGCGTTGTACGTCGAGGACTGCGACATTTCGGGCTTCCCCGAGCACGGCGTGGCGTTCGCGCCCGCGCTCGGCGGCGAGCTCGTGGTGACCGGCACGCGCGCGAGCGGCAACGGCGGGGCCGGGGTGCTCGTGCAGTCGGCGAGCCTCGCCCCGGCGGCAGTCGCGATCCTGTCGCGCTCGCACTTGGCCGGCAATGCCCACGGTCTGCTCGCCGCGGACGGGGCGAGCGTGACAGCGTATGACTCGACCACGGCGCACAACACCGACACGGGCGTGGCGGTCTTGCCGCTCGGGGTCGGCACCGCTGAGGTCAACTTGGAGGGCGTGACGCTCGCGGGCGACGCGACGTGTCTGCGCGCCGCCGCGCCGGTCGGGGCCGCGGTCATGCGCCTCTCGAAGGTGATGGCGCTCTCGTGCGTTACCGCGACCACAACGGCCGACGCTCACAGCACGGTGCGCTCGTTCGGCAACAATCGGCTGCTCGGCGCGGGCGGCGCGCAGCTTTGCGACAGCGGCGTGGTCTGCGCGCCGGCCGCTTGCTTTGCGCCCGGCTTCTGTTCGCCCGAGACGGGCTCGTGCGTCTATGTGCCCGAGGCCGATGGCACGGCGTGCGATGATGGCGATGCCTGCACGAGCGGCGACGTCTGTCAGGCCGGCGTGTGCCTCGGCGGCAGCTCGCCGCCTTGCGCGGGCGCCGATCAGTGCCACGTCAGCGGCGCCTGCGATCCGCTCACGGGCGCGTGTACGCAGTTGGCCAAGGCAGACGGTGCGGCGTGCGACGATGGCGATGCGTGCACGGCGAGCGATGTGTGCCGCTCGGGCGTGTGCACGGGCGAGAGTCCGGTGGTGTGCGTGGCGCTTGATGACGCGCATGTGGCGGGGGTGTGCGCGCCTACGAGTGGCTTGTGCTCGAATCCCGAGAAGGCGGCGGTGCCGCCGACGGGGACTGAGCCGGTGGTGTCGTCGCCGGGCAAGGGGTGTGGGTGTCAGGCGAGCGGTGCGGGGGGCGGGGTGGCGTGGGTGTGGGTGGTGGCGCTGTTGGGCTGGCGGCGTCGGTCGGCGCCTATCCGGGCGTGAAGCCGTATGACCTTCTGTCGCTGCCGCAGCCTTGGGTCGCGGGGCAAAAGTGCGCGGGGTGCTACGCGCTCGGTCATGGCTGGTGCAGCCACGGTAGGGCTCCCCATTGCGTGCATTGTATGCGGGCACGCCTGCAGGAGGTACTTCACGCCAAGGGTCCGATGCCGCGGCGATAGTGCCGCGCAAGTTCTCCCCAAAGGACCTCTTGGCTGAATTGGCTTCGAACGCGCTCCAACCCGTGTTGGCCGTGGGCCAAGCGGAGTGCTGGTGTCGCCAGGTAGGTCCGCAGCGCTTCCACTAGGGCTTGAGAATCTCGAACGGCGACCAACGTCCCTGTATGACCGTCCATGACCGCGTCCGTGCATCCAGGGATGGCAGTTGCAACAACCGGCAACCCCATTGCGGCCGCTTCCAGGGGAACGATCGGAAACCCCTCTCGATAGGAGGGCAGCGCGACGATATCGATGGCGCAGTACATCGCGCGCGGATCGGCTACATACCCCAGCATCGAGACCCGCGGGTCCGAGCGCAGCCTCTCTATAGTCGAGCGCGGCGGCGCATCCACTGACTCCTCGGGTCCGACGAGCAGCAGCCGGGCTTGCGGGAACTCAGAGGCAATCAGGGACCAGGCCTCGGCTAGCTCGCAGATTCCCTTGTCCTTCACGATGCGCCCCACAAAGCCGATGACACAGGCTTCGGAAGAGAAACCTAGCGCGGCACGCGCCCGGCGGCGTTCGTCCTTTGTCGGCAGCGCGAAAGCGACGCGCGTGTCGATGCCGTTGGTGGTGCCGGCGGCCAGGACGTCGATCTTGTGGCGGGAACAAAGCTTCTGCTCAAGCGCCACGGCTCGCATCGAGACGCTCACCGCGAGCACCGAGGTCGCTAGACCACACGAGGTCCGTTCGGTGGCGATAAGCAGGTGCCGTAGGAGCCCGGTCTTGGCCATAAATGGCAGACCGTGGATCGTATAGATACGGCAGGGGACGCGGGTCAGCCATGCCGCCATCATTCCCAGGAGGCCACCTTTGGGAGTGTGGGCATGGACAATGCTCGGGCGCAACCGGCGGAAGAGCAAACAGAGCCGGATCAAGGCAATGAGATCTCGCATCGGGGTGATCCGCCGAGACATGGACACGGCGTGAACCGCTACTGAATAACGCCTGCCAAAATCCGAGAGCTCCGGTCCGGGCGAGGTCACGATCTGGAGCTCAAAACCACGTGCCTTCATGAACGCAGGCTGTCCCCGGATGAACCGAAGCGAAGGTGGGACAGTGAAGACGTGTATGACCAGTGGCTGTCGAGATCCCATAGCGGCAAGCTAGGCCAAGATGGCGCGGACTGGAACCGTCATCGCAAGTTGCCAGGGCCGTCGGTGCGTCTATCGGCTGTTCCACCTGCGTCGGTCGTGCGCTGTTCGATTCGCCCGCAGCCGGCAGCGCAACGATTACCTCGATCTGACGGCAAGCCGAGTCGGCGCCGTCGGCGGAATTCAGGAGGTCAAAGACGCGCGTGGACTCAAGCTCCCGGCGATGCCGGTTCACCTGCCGCGTTGCGATACCACGCAATAGTCTGCGCCAGTCCCTGCGCCACGGAGACGCGCGGCTTGTAGCCGAGGAGCCGCCTCGCCTTGTCGATGTCGGCGAGCGAGTCGCGGATGTCGCCGGCACGCGAGGGCAAGAACTCGGGCTTGATGGCGCTGCCGAGCGCGCGATTGATCTCGCGGATGACACCGAGCAGCTCGATGCGCTCGCCGCAGGCGATGTTGATGACCTCGCCGCTCGCGCCAGCGGCAGTGCAGGCGGCGAGGTTGGCGTCGACGACGTTGTCGACGAACGTGAAGTCGCGCGATTGCCTACCGTCGCCATGCACTGGCGGCGGCCGTCCGGCTAGCATCGAGGTGATGAACTTCGGGATCACTGCGGCGTAGAGGCTCGCGGGGTCTTGGCGCGGACCAAAGACGTTGAAGTAGCGCAAGCAGACGCACTCGAGACCGAACACATTGGTATAGACCCGGCAGTAGTACTCACCCGCGAGCTTGCCGGCTGCGTAGGGCGAGCGCGGGTCGGGCGTCATTGTCTCGACTTTCGGCAGGACCGGCGTGTCGCCGTAGGCCGACGAGGACGCCGCGTACACGACGCGCTCGACCGTGCCGGCCTGCCGCGCGGCCTCGAGCACCGACACGGTGCCGTTGACGTTGGCGTGATGCGAGGCCAAAGGGTTGTCGAGCGAGCGGGGTACGCTTGGGATGGCGGCCTGATGCAGGACGTAGTCGACGCCGTCCATTGCCCTCCGAATGCTCGCCGGGTCGTTGACGTCGCCCTCGATGAGGTCGAGGCCGCCAGTGTCCTCGAGATTTGACCGGTGGCCCGTAGCGAAGTTGTCGATGCCGCGCACGCGGTGGCCGTCCGCGAGCAGGCGCCGCACGAGATGGCTCCCGATGAATCCGCCCGCGCCGGTTACGAGGTACGTCGACATTCTCCGCCTCCGATGCGTCGTGCAGCGTGCCGTGCGCCGCTTGGTACATGTAGCAGATTCCCGTGGCCTGACAACGTGGGCGCCTCCGGATGCCCTCCTCGCGCTCGCGTGGCCGTCCGGTTGCGCGCCTGTCGGTTTGCGTCATGCCTACAGTTTGGTTATGGCCAGCCGAGGAGGGCAGCCGTGATGCGCGGGCGTGCGTATGACCTGGCCAAGCGTGTGCTCGACGTGGCGGCTGCCGCGGCGGGACTGCTCGTGGGCTCGTGCCTCATGTTGCCGGCGGCCGTGGCCGTCTACGTCAGCATGGGACGGCCCGTGCTCTTTCGTCAGTTGCGGCCGGGCCGCGGTGCGCGCCTGTTCACTCTCTTCAAGCTGCGCACCATGCGTGTCGCGCTTGGCGGCGGAGCAGGCGCAGCCGACGACGCGCTGCGCCTCACGGGCCTCGGTCGCTTCTTGCGCGCCGCGAGCATCGACGAGCTGCCTACTCTCGTAAACGTGCTAAGAGGCGATATGAGCCTCGTCGGTCCGCGACCACTGCTCGAGCGTTATCTCGACCGCTACACCGACGAGCAAGCGCGACGCCATGAGGTCTTGCCCGGGATCACGGGTTGGGCGCAGGTGAACGGCCGCAACGCGCTATCATGGGACGAGAAGCTCGCCCTCGACGTCTGGTACGTCGATCACCGCTCGTTCGCGCTCGATCTCGAGATCCTCGCGCTCACGGTGGTTCGGGTGTTGTCACGGCAGGGGATCACGCACGGCAAGGAGGCGACGATGCCGGAGTTCATGGGTAGCCAGCAGCTCGAGCGATCGCGGCAGGACTCTTCCTCGAAGTCCGACTCCGACCGAGGGAGCGCTCGCCGATGACCCGGCGGCTCGTCATCATTGGCGCGGGCGGTTTCGCACGCGAGGTTGCGTGGCTCGTCAGCGAGATCAACGCGGTCAAGCCCGGCAGCTACGATCTTCGCGGCTTTGTCGTCAGTGATCTCAGCAAGCTCGGCGCACACGACAGTCGTGAGCAGGTTCTCGGCGACACAGCGTGGCTGCTCGCGCGCCGCGACGAGTTTGACGCGCTCGCCATCGGCATCGGCACGCCCGCGATGCGGCTCAAGGTTGCGGCTGAGCTCGAGCCATCCTATCCGCCCGCGTGCTGGCCAGCGCTCGTGCACCCCAATGTTCGCCTCGACTTCGCGAGCGCCACGCTCGGGAATGGCGTACTGCTCTGCGCTGGCGTGACAGGAACGGTGAACCTCGAGCTTCGGCCGTTTTCCGTAGCGAACCTGTGTTGTACCCTCGGTCACGAAGCCATCATCGGGCGCGGCGCAGTGCTCAATCCCACTGTAAACATTTCGGGCGCAGTGGAGATCGGCGACGGCGTTTTGGTCGGCACGGGCGCGCAGGTGCTGCAAGGCCTCAAGGTGGGCCCCGGGGCGACAGTGGGAGCAGGCGCAGTAGTGACCAAGGACGTGCCATCAGGCGAGACGGTGGTCGGGATGCCCGCGAAGCCCCTGGCGCGCAAGTGACCGGCGGGCGTCGCCAGGTAAGGTCGGTGGGCGAGAGGTGAGCGTCAGCATGAGTACCCAAGATACGAAGACTGCGCTGCTGGCCAGGATTGCCGCCAAGACCGCTCGCATCGGCGTCATCGGCCAAGGTTACGTCGGGCTGCCGTTGGCGCTCGTCTTCGCCGAGGCAGGCTTTGGCGTTACGGGCTTCGATATCGATCCGGTGAAGGTGACGGCCATCAATCGCGGTGAGTCCTACATCAAGCACATCGGGCCTGCGCGGGTAGCAGAGGCGGTCGCACGGAAGGCTCTGCACGCCACGACTGACTTTGGCGAGCTCGCCCACTGCGACGCGATCATGATCTGCGTCCCCACGCCGCTCGGCACTCACCGCGAGCCCGACAACTCGTTCATCCACGCCACCGCGAGAGAGGTCGCGCGCCGCCTGCGCCCCGCGCAGCTCGTCGTGCTCGAGTCGACCACCTACCCAGGGACGACCGACGAGGAGGTCCTGCCCATTTTGGCCGAATGCGGCCTCGCGACTCCGCGCGACTACTTCCTCGCCTTTTCGCCCGAGCGTGAAGATCCAGGCAATGTGACCTTCTCGACCAAGAACACGCCCAAGCTCGTGGGCGGCGTCAATCCCGAGTCGACCGAGGTCGCGGCGGCGCTCTATCGCGCGGCGGTGGACCAGGTTGTCCAGCTCTCGAGCGCGCGCGTCGCCGAGTCCTCGAAGCTGCTCGAGAACATCTTTCGCTCGGTCAACATCGCGCTCGTCAACGAGCTCAAGATGACCTTCGAGCGCATGGGCATCGACATCTGGGAGGTCATCGAGGCCGCCAAGACCAAGCCATTTGGCTACATGCCCTTCTATCCGGGTCCGGGACTCGGCGGCCATTGCATCCCGCTCGACCCGTTCTATCTCGCGTGGAAGGCGGCCGAGCACGGCATGTGGACGCGGTTCATCGAGCTCGCTGGCGAGGTCAACGCCTCGATGCCGCGTTGGGTGGTGGGGAGGCTCGCTGAGGCGCTCAACGACGACGGCAAGGCGCTGCGTGGCGCCAAGGTGCTCGTGCTCGGGCTCGCCTACAAGGCGAACATCGACGACGACCGGGAGTCCCCTTCGTATGAGCTCATCGAGCTCTTGCGCGAGCAGGGCTGCGCCGTGGCGTACTGCGATCCGTACTTGCCGACTGCTCGCAAGGGGCGAAAGCACCACCTCGAGATGAGTTCGGTGTCATGCTCGGCCGAGGCCTTCGCGGGTTACGATGCTGTCGTCCTGGCCACTGCGCATAAGGAGTTCCGCGAGCCGCAGCTTTATGCCCGCGTGTCGCTCGTGGTCGATACGCGCAACGCCCTGCATGGGCTTGGTCTCACGCCTGGGCGGCCTCGGATCGTCAAGGCCTAGCGGCGGTGTTGAATGCGCGCACGCCGACGATCAGCAGTCCCGCGTAGCCAACCGTAAAGAGCGTGGTACAGGCAAACATCGCCCAGCACGATCCTAGAATGCCCTGGCTCGGAATCAGCACGGCGCACGTGACGCCGAGCAGCAGTATGTTGACGACATGCATCGGCACTTGCGGCCGCAGCAGCCGCATCGCCGTCACGGCAACGCCCATGAAGCCGAGCACATAGGTCACGCCCGCCGTAGCCATCAGCAAGGCGAACGCGTCGGCATGGGCGCTGTACTCGGATCCAAAGAGCAGTGCGAGGATCCATCCACCGGCCACGAATGCGATGCCCAGCCCGAGCACACCCAACACTGCGGCCACCAGCAGCAGTCTGAGCAACAGCGCCCGAAACGCCGCCCTTTCGTGACGGGCGTAGTGGAGTGCGAGGCGGGGGCTCGCGGCCTGGCCGAGCGCCGTCGTGATTGTCCCGCCGATCATCATGAGTGAGGCAACGGCGGCGAAGATACCCACATCGTGCTCGCCCTTGGACTGCTGCAGCAGAAGGCGCGGTATGCTGGAGCTCAGCGACAGCAGCATGGCCGTGACCCCGAGCGGTAGCGCGAGCCTAGTGAGCGCCGACATGCGTCGGCGCGAAAAGGTCGGTCGCAGCCGCAGCCAAAGGTCATGCGGACGAACGGTCGCCGGGTTCTCCGAGCGAAGGGCGGTGACGCTTTGCGGTACTGCGAACGCGAGCAGCGCGACCATCGAGCCGATGGTGCTGCCCAGGGCTGCCACGGCAACATTGCCCGTGGCCCATAGGGCACACGACACAGCGACGAGCGTGCAGATGCCGTTACATGCCATCGTCTTGGCAACCGCGTCCATGCGCTCGCGCTGCTGTAGGAGGCTCAAGAAGATGTCGCTGATGGCGTCAATCGCCTTGGCCGCTCCGATGGCGAGAGTGACGAACGCCGTTTCGCGACCGAGTCCCGCGCCTGTCGCCACGGCCATGACCCCGATGATCGCCAGCGATGTCGTCACGCAGCGCAGGGCTAGATACTCCCCGAAGGAGAATTCGCGCCGCGCGTCCGTGCACTGCACGGTGCCGAGTGACAGGTTGGCGAAGAGTATGACGGGCGCGGAGATGGAGAGACCGACTGCGAATTGGCCGACCATTTCGGGCTGCCCCATCTTGGCGAGGACGACCAGCACCAGCCATTGCGTGGCGCCATAGACCGCGTTGCCCGTGAGCACCCACGATGCATTTCGACCAAGCGACGGCTTCCCCGCGGCGGCCCGATCCTCGTTCGTGGAGTCGGCCGTCGCGGTCACGCCTTGCCTGTCGGGTTTGGCCGCTGCGCGTCGTCGTTCAGGATAGTCCCCGTCGCTTCGCCGTGGCTCGCTGGCGCGACAAAGACGAATTGGTTGCAGCCGAGGGCGCCCGCGCATGTCGCGAGCTTGGTGAGCACGAGTCCGCGGTCGCGCAGGAAATCGAAGACCTCTTCCGGTCGAGCGACTTCAAAGGGGAAGCCGCCTACCCAGTCGACCAGATCTTGCCAGGGTGACATGCCCCGCCGCCGCGCATATGTGCGCAGGGTGTCGAACGGCTTGCCGATGACGAGATCGCGCGCGATGGCCGGCCCCCACACCGCCATCATGCTCGGGATGAGCAGCAGCAGCTTCGCCAGCCCGGGCAGCGCGTTGTACGCGCGCTTGACGAGCCGCCAGGCTCGACTCTTTCTGCCTTGGTCGTTGTAGATGGCGATGAACAGCTTTCCCTGCGGCGCGAGGAGCGGCACCACGAGGTCGAGAGCGCGCCACATGTTGCCGGTGTGGTGCAGCACGCCCCAGGCGTAGACCACGTCGAAGCGGCCGAGCTTCGTCAGCCACGCTTCATCGAGCGCATCGCCCCGCTCGACAATCCAGTCGCCGTCGTCGCCAGAATAGCGTCGGCGCACCTCGTTCGTGCAAGCCACCGACCGACTGTCATAGTCGAAGGAGTGCACTCGAGCGCCAAGGCGACGAGCCGCGAGTGAGAACAGGCCGCTGCCGCTGCCGACGTCGAGAAAGCGCAGGCCCGAAAGGTTCGTCACACTGAGCCACTCGCACAGCGAGGCCTCGGCGACTGCGATCCGTTCGTCATTCAGGTGGGTGAGAAAACGAGCCCAGTTCTCGCCGAACTCGAAGCGCGGGTCAGCACGCGTTGGCGTCATATCGGGGGCTCCGAGTGAACGAGAGCGACCTCGTGATCGCGTCGACGCTGCCATACATCTTTGGCCAAGGAAAGCCTCGTTGCTTGCAGCGGCGCAGGCGCTCGCCGATACTTCCGAGGCCGCGTGTCGGCCCCGGCCTTCCATTCCCGGCGACCCATCGACGACGCAGACGGCGAGAGTAATCCAGTGTGCGGCATCAGCGGGTTTTGCGACTTCAAGGCACAGAGCTCGCGCGAGATTCTGGTGCATATGACCGATCGCCTGCGCCACCGCGGTCCGGACGACGCCGGTTACCTGCTGCTAGGCGAACCACATGGTCAGGTGGGCCTCGGTCACCGCCGCTTGTCGGTTGTCGATCTCTCTCCCAAGGGGCACCAGCCCATGGTGCTCGGTGACCTGACAATTGTCTACAACGGTGAGGTCTACAACTTCCACGCCGTGCGCAAGGAACTCGAGAGCCTCGGTCATCGCTTCGCCTCCAACAGCGACACCGAGGTCGTATTGGCGGCGTATAAGCAGTGGGGGCACTCGTGCGTCGAGCGCTTCATTGGCATGTTCGCGTTCGTCATCTACGACGCGGGTACTCATACACTGCATGCCTGCCGCGACCGCGCTGGCGTCAAGCCGTTGTACTACTACTGGCGCGACGGCCTATTTCTCTTTGCCTCCGAGCTCAAGTCCCTGCGCGAGCATCCGCGCTTTGCTGCCGAACTCGACGCCGAGGCCGTGCGCGGCTTCCTCAAGTACGGGTACGTGCCGACCCCGACCTGCATCTTCTCCCACACCTACAAGCTCTCGCCAGGCCACTGGCTGTGCCTCGATGCCGCCGGGCGGTTGACGACGGAACAGTATTGGAGCGTCGACGACTGCTATCGGCGGCCCCTCTTCGATATTTCGGAGGAGGATGCGCTCGCCGAGCTGCGCACCGTGATGACCTCGGCCTTCGGGCTCCGCCTGGTGGCCGACGTGCCAGTCGGCCTGTTTCTGAGCGGTGGCTACGACAGCGCGCTCGTGGCGTCGATCTTGAGCCGGGAGTGCAACGTCGCCCCATCGACCTTTACCGTCGGCTTCGAGGACCCGGCCTTCGACGAGTCGGTTGAAGCCGCGAGCGTTGCGCGTTACCTCGGCACATCACACACGGCGTTGCGCTGCACCGAGGCAGACGCCCTCGCCCTAGTGCCGAAGCTGCCGGACGTCTACGACGAGCCGTTCGGCGACTCTTCGGCCGTCCCCACGCTGCTCGTCAGTCAGGCGGCGCGACAACACGTCACGGTGGCCTTGTCGGCCGACGGCGGCGACGAAACCTTTGCCGGCTACCATCGCTATCGCGCGGTCACCGAGACCTTAGCTCGGCGCGCTGTCGCCCCGCGAGCCATGCAGGTTGGAGGCGGTGGCGCCGCCCGCGCTCTTGCTTGGCTGGCCAGCGCTGCGGCTGGGCCGACGGCGCGTGCGCTCGAATCTGCCGCCGGCTATGCGTCGGCCGTCCTGCTTGCACGCGATACCTCCGAGCTCCTCGAGAACGAGGTGCAGGTCGTTCCGAATGTCGAAGCGCGCGGACTGCTAACGGCGGACTGGCGCGGCGTCGAGCCGATGCCGGCAATCGCGAACGTGTACAGGGATGGCCTGTCGGCCCTTCTGGCGCACGAGTATCGTACCTACCTGCTCGACGACATTCTCGTGAAGGTCGATAGGGCGACCATGCACGTGGGGCTAGAGGGACGCGAGCCGCTCCTCGACCATCGCATCATCGAGCTCGTTGCCCGACTGCCCTCGTCGATGAAGCTGCGCGGTGAGCGTCAGAAACACATTCTCAAACAGCTCGCACACCGGTATGTCCCGCCAGCGCTGTTGGACCGACCGAAGCGCGGCTTTGCTGTCCCGATCGAGCACTGGATGCGTACGCAGCTGCGACCCTTGCTGGACCACTATCTCGACGATCGTCGGATCCGTGCCGGTGGCGTGTTCGAGCCGCGGGTGGTTGCGAGCTATCGGTCGGCCTTTCTGCGGGGTTCCCGCGTCCGGCCGCGTGCTTTGTGGGTGCGGCTGTGGCTCATTTTGATGTTCGAGATGTGGCGTGAGAAGTGGTATTAGCCGAGTTCTCAGCCGACGGCATAGATGAACGGCGCGAGCGACGACGTCTTTATGAAGAACATGAGCAGCACGCGCCACGGCAGATACGCGAGGACCCGGCTCGATCTTGCCGTCAAGCAGGGGTTGTTTGGCCTTCTGGCACGATGGTATCGCTATGCCGTGGTCGCTCGTGCACAGCCGCTCGCGCCGCAGCGAGAGAATTCGGTCCCTACCGGCTACTGTTTCCCTAGGGCAGCAGCTAATGCCCCTGCCTCCTTTCGGGCCAGTGGGCTCGCCCTCGACCGCACGTGAGTAACCGGCCATTAGAAACCCCAGCGCAAGGAAGCCCGGTCCGAGTCTTGTTGCTGTGTCATTCCCTCGAGATCGGCGGCCTTGAGACGTATTTGTTGCGCCTTCTCGACTACGTACGTGTCTCCGGCGGGCGCGACGCGCAGATCCATATCCTTTGCAAGTCCGGCCGGCTTGGTGCGCTGCGGGACGATTTTCTCGCGCTGGGGGCAGTGTTGTGGCCGCTGCGACAGCGCCACGTCAACCCGTTTGACTGGCTTGCCCTCAGGCGCTTGCTGCTGGCGCAGAACTACGACGCCGTCTGTGATTTTGGAGGCACCTTCGGCGCGGTTGCCATGCTCGCCGCCCGGTCGGCCGCCGTGCCGCGGCGCCTCGTATTCTTTCGATCCATGGGCGCGAGCAGCGGCCTAGGTATGATGCGTGCGATCTACCGTCGCGTGGCGGGTGCGGTCGTGCTGCGCTGCGCGACGACTATACTAAGCAATTCGGAGGGCGCGCTGCGCGAGGCGTTTCCTGCACAGCGACAACTTGGCCCTCCGCGTTTTCGCGTCGTTCGCAACGGCCTACCGGTCCGGGCGGATCGCCTGACAGTGCAGGAACGCACCGTCCTACGGGCTCAGCTTGGTGTGGCCACGGATGAGGCCCTCATTCTGCATGTGGGCAGATTTCGATGGGAGAAGAACCATTCTTTGATCTTGGCCGTCGCGGCCGAGCTGCAACGCTGCGGTGTGCGCGCGCGCTTCGTTCTCGCTGGCGGTGGCGTGTCCGAAGCATTGCAGGCGCAGATTACCGCCCTGCGTTTGCGCAATCTCGTCGTGCTCGGCGAGCGTCGTGATGTGGCGCACCTTCTAGATGCCGCCGATGTTTTCTTCTTTCCGTCGCTCAGCGAAGGACAACCGAACGCTCTCCTAGAGGCAATCGCTGTTGGCCTTCCATTTGTCGCTGCCAACATCGCCTCGATCCGCGAGTGTCTGCCAAGCTGGTGGGCAGATCGCGCTTTGGTTGCACCCCGAGACGTGCAAGCGGCCGCTTCACTGCTCATCGCGGAGCTGCGGAAGCCCAGCCGGGACGATCCGGCGTTTAGGAAGCTCGTAGATTGGACTCGCTCCGAGACCGATCCGACGATCACTTTCGCTGCCTTTTGGCGTGAGCTTGTCGGTGGGGCGTAGCCCTTGGTGATGTGTTCCAGATCTCCGCTCTCAGGCTTGCCGGGCTGCTGGCAGGCGCCAGTCTCGTCTCCACGCGACGACGGTTAGAATCGCCCAAATCGCGATCAAGGCCAGGAATGCCGACAGCTGTAGGGTTAGGAGCAACGCCGACACCAACGTGCCGAGCAGGCGCACGTTGGTGTTGCGTGTGCTGTCGGACGCGCGGCAGATTAGGGCCGGAAGCAACGGACCAAAGATCACTCCGAACCAGGAGAGATTGGCGATCGCCTCCTCTAGCCAGCTCGTGGTGAATCCCCAGCCGAACATCTGTGGTTTGGCGCCAAGGGCCGCCGCCGTCGCGTATAGCGCATAGGGAAGCGGCTTATCTGCCCACAGCTCTCGTGGAACGAAGGCCGTAATATCAAAAAGAAGTGATTGACCGCGATATTCAAGAATGCTCAATTTGTCCGGGTGGAGCTCCGCATAGAGGGTCTGTTTGATTATGTGATCTCGGCCATAGTCAACTCTGAAGTTAAGATACCTATTTCCCTCTGGTATTCCTCGAACATTGGTTTGATAGGACGAAGAGAACAGAATCGCCAGGATGAACACAACAGCTACGAGCGCCACCAACCTGACGCCCCGAAGCGTTCCTCGCACGCTGACCACGAACATGATCAGAAAGAGGCCCATCACGAGCAGGGACCGCTTGCCTTGAATCCACACCGCGACGGCGATTCCAGGTAGAAGCAGCAGCAGTCGACTATGGAATAGCCGCTTTCCCGACGCCCAGAGTGCGAACGCGGCCAACAGAGCCAGATTACAGCTCAGCAGGATCCAGTTCATCTGCGTCTCGAGCATTGGCGTTAGATCAGGGGAGAATACTGCTGGGTAGACTAGAAACACCTCTGGCGAATCACTCGCAAGCACCAGGAGGACCGGTAGGACGGTTACGCCATGCAGGATCAGGCGCGAGAGGCGCCGGAGGCTTGGACCTTGGACCTGCGTCGCCACCATCGGGTCTTCGGGTCTCCAGCGAGCGCCCGCGACAAAGTGAAACAGTATCGGAACCCAGCAAACATATGCGCAGTATGCCAGGGCCGTCGCCTCGTCGCCGCACGCCTTGACGAAGCCGGGGTAAAGCCAGTCCGGAGGCCCGTAAGTTGCGTCTAGCAGGAGCGGCAGCCCGCAGAATATAAACAAGACAATCTGGATGTAGTGTACGGACCGCACGCGGTGGCGCATCAGTTGTGTCGCGCCATGCAGCGCCCAAGATAGCAGCCACAGTCCGGCGAGGGCGTTTGCCGCGGTCGTCATGCTAGAGGTTGGTCCCTTGGAAGGTGCTCTTGAGCGCAGCGCGCGCGTCATTGACGCCGACGGCCATGGAGGAAGTCTCGCTAGCGCTACTGTCGGGAGCGCTAGCCATTCTTCGTGTCCTGCCTCACGTTGCTTAGCGAGATCTGCACGTCGTGACAACCACCAGGCCGCTGGTGCTACCCGGCCGCTTGCATCGAAGGGACCGCGCCCGGTACAGATCTTCGTGCCGGTTGCGGGCGTGGTTCGACAGATCGATCGCGAGGACGAGCGGTGCGTACGCCAACGATCTCGAGAACACGCACAGACTTCGATGTCGGCGAGGCTCTGACATGAACCTGACGATAGTCCTCGAACAGCGCTTCGCGGCGCGATCCGACGGTAGCGTCTGGAGCCCTGCGGGCTATGCGTACCAATTTTGGGGCCGGTACCTGCAGGTATTCGACAGCGTCGAAATCGTGGCCCGCGTCTCTACCACCGAGCCACCCGCGTCGAACGCTGTGCGCGTCGACGGTCCACGGGTGGGCGTTTCAGCGATTCCGTATTACGTCGGCCTGCGACAATTCGTGCGACGGCGTAGATGCGTGCGTCGCGCGTTGGTCGAACACCTCGCCCGCGCTCAGGCCTTGGTGTTGAGGGTCCCGTCGCCGATCGCATGGGAGGCGCACGCGTTTCTTCGCAAGAGTCGGCGACCATACGGTGTCGAGGTGGTCGGCGATCCCTGGGATGTCTTCGGTTCTGGCGCGGTAGACCATCCGCTTCGTCCGCTTCTGCGCATATGGGGCGCGGCGACGCTCAAGCATCAATGCAAGCACGCCGCCGCCGCTATCTATGTGACTGACCATGCCCTCCAGGCGCGCTATCCGACAGGTCTGGGACGCCTTGCTGTCTGCGCATCAAACGTCGAGCTGCCGCGAGAAGCGTTTGTCCACCAAACCCGCGCCAATGGGGATCGATCGCCAATTAACCCAGCGAGTGAGACCTCGCGGACGCTCATGGTAGGCGCCTCCGATGTCGAATTGCACGACTCCGACTTTGCTGCCACGTCGCGCACGC
>Ga0315268_10003437_pt1 | contig 17463 bp, 19 predicted proteins | sample C1_top_MG_FD_204535 | JGI IMG/M metagenome (GOLD analysis project Ga0315268, IMG submission 204535) | Sediment microbial communities from Yellowstone Lake, YNP, Wyoming, USA - C1_top | ecosystem: Environmental > Aquatic > Freshwater > Lake > Sediment | place: USA: Wyoming | collected 2017-08-01
AATCTTTCGTCCTGCCCCAAGTTTTCACCAAAACACTTTTAATAGCAGGTTTCTTGTAAGGAGGCATTTCCATAATCAAGCCCACAGGCTCACCTGGCAAAACCTTGAAAGCAATCCTGCCCAAAATTAACACTAGGATCAAGTCGAAGACATAAAGCGACAAAGCAGCATAAAACCCAATGAACCTGCCGACTAATCCAAGAATCACAACAGTTCTAGCTGCACACGGAATCAGCACAACCACGAAGGCCGCTAAGAATCGCTCTCGCTCAGTTTCCATAATCCTACAGCCAATACATGCAGGAACATTGCATCCATAGCCAAGAATTAAGGGAATAAACGCTTTCCCATGCAAACCTATTTTATGCATCAAATTATCCATTAGGAAAGCGGCACGTGGCAAATAGCCACTATCCTCCAGCAACGCTAAGAGTATGTAAAAGGGCACAATGTATGGAAGCGCTATAGTTATTCCAGCAATTATGCCAGACAAAACCCCATTATTAACAAGATCAACAGCAAATTGAGGCAAAAACAAAGCTAAAATTCTTTCAACATGAATTGTTAAAATGCCAAAAGCGTATTCCAAGCCTGCAGAGATAAAACCTCCACCTAAAAAAATCAGTGCAAAAATGGACGCCAACATCATAGCTAAAATTGGATAACCAAGCAACTTATGCGTCGTTAATGCATCGAGTTTTTGTTCTAGGCTTATTTTCGGAGGCACTTCAATAATAGTTACAGCCTTCGCTATTTTATTTGCAACCCCGTATGCTTCAGATGCCATGACAACTGGCGATGCTTCACCGTGAATTTTCTCCAGTTCACCGGCTAACTCTTCAGCATAATCTAAAACCTCTTTTCCACTTTCATAATTTTTTAACTTCCCTGCAACATCCACGTCTCTCTCGAGAAGCTTGATTGCAATCCACCTTGCAGGATAAAGCATGCAAAGTTGGGGAAGCTTAGCGTTAACAATTTCTTCTACAGCTTGAATTCTTTTCTCAATTTCCATGCCATACTTAAACTTTAATGGCTTAGACTGCAGTGTCCCATTTGCGGTTTCTATAGCTGTTGTAAGAAGCTCGCTGATTCCAATTCCACTGGTAGCAACTGTAGGAACTACTGGCACTCCTAACGCCTTAGAAAGCTTTTCCACATTAATTTTCATACCTTTCTTAGCTGCAAAATCCACCTGATTCAAAGCAATTATCATTGGAGCTCCAAGCTCTAGAAGCTGAAGCGTAAAATACAAATTACGCTCCAAAGCAGAAGCATCAATAACATTTATTATAATATCTGGTCTTTCAACTGCAATGTAATCTCTTGAAACGATTTCTTCCATTGAAAATGTGGAAAGAGAATAAATCCCAGGTAAGTCGATTACACGAATTGTGTACTCTTTAAAACGCAGTGTTCCCTCTGCTCTTTCCACGGTTTTTCCAGGCCAGTTCCCAATAATCTGATTTAAACCAGTAAGCTGATTAAAAATAACGCTTTTTCCAACATTTGCGTTTCCAGCCAGCGCTATTCTTAATTGCTTATCCATTAGCTTCTACCTTTAGAGGCTTGACGAGAACTTTTGAGGCTACTCCATAACCTAAAGCAAGCGTCACTCCTCTCACTTCAACTTGTAAAGGTCCATGGAAAGCACATTTTCTGACAAGTTTGACTTCAACGCCTGGCGTTAGCCCCATTTCAGCCAATCTTCGGACAAGTCCGAAGCCTCCAGAGGCTTTCACTATTATCCCTTTTTCGCCTTCACATAAATTTGTCAAAGGGGCAACTCCATTAAATTGTATGTTTCTATTAGTGAAATTTCCCCTATTTCTGAATCGCATGTTTATTCTCCCTAGCAATTTTCACCCATATACTTGCAGCGTCGTCATAGCTCAAACTGCATTTTCTGTGTTCCACGAGCAGAATCATGTGCGAAGGGTTTTTCTCAATAACGTGAATTGAAATGTTAGGTTTTATCCCCTTCGTAGCTAATTCAAGCAGGTTTTCCCGTTTTTCATCAGTGATTTTCACTACTACGCAAATTTCATTTACACTCACTTCCATCAGTGGATAACATTCTTCTTCCATTATCTTACCATTTTCTGTTGGTATTGGATTTCCATGAGGGCAAGATTTGGGATGTTCAAGCCGCTTTTCTAATAAAGTGAGTATATTCCTAGTTAACGCATGTTCTAGCTTGCATGCGCTTTCGTGAACTTCACTCCAGTCTGCATCTAAAATATCTGTCAGAAGCCTCTCTGCAAGCCTATGTCTTCTAAGAATATCTAAAGCCAATTTTTCGCCTTTAGCAGTTAGCTTTACGCCTCTGTATGGCTCGTGCTCCACCAAACCATGTTTCTCCAAATGCTCAATAGTGTTGGTAATGGAGCCAGGCACAACATGCAGCTCTTCTGCAAGCTCTTTTGTTCTGGAAACTCCGCTACGTTTCTGAAGCCTATAGATTGCTTCAAGATATTCCTCAGCTTCATGGGAGAGTTCCGCATTTGACATTTCTTTCGCCTTCAATTACGAGCTCTCGTAATTTTCTATTACACAGCCACAGCATAAATCTTTCGCTTAAACGCGAACAAAACCGAAGCTTATAAATACATAAACACCTGCGCCAGCAAACTGCCCCTTGCACATAGCTTCCACGCAAAAAACTGCAGCGAAAGTAGACGCAAGAGGGCAATAGTAAAAGCTGAAGGTAAATTTGAATCGTTTGCGCTCTCTAAAACTATAAGCTATTTAGCGTTTCAACAGCGAAAGATAAACGATTTCATAAAAATTGCCGTATTGATTTAAAAATCGCAAAACTGATAATTAAAAAAGTATCTCAAAAATTAAATCTAACCATAGTACAAATACTTTCCGAAATAGACGAAATGCGAAGCAAAACCTTCAGTATGAGTGAAAACTGATTTCAAAAAACTACTGATTAATAGAGAGCCCTACTGCTCACCCATCACTTGAATTGTTACGGTTCTTCTTCTAGCGTGAACATCTGTCTCTACAAAAACTAACGATTGCCATGTCCCAAACTCCACTCGACTGTCAACTACTGGCAAGGTTTTGTCAGGAGGAAGGAGCACAGACCTTAGGTGAGCGTGAGCGTTGGATGGATGATTGTATGCTTTGTTTTTTGGAATTATTTCCTCAAGAAACGCTTTAATATCATTTAACAAGCTGTATTCGTTTTCAGTTAAAATCAGTATGCCTGTTGCATGTGGCGCAAAAATGTGGACTATCCCATTCTTGACACCAGATTTGGAAACTACTTCTTGAACATTGTTTGTTAAATCTATGAAGTCTATTTCGCCTTTTGTGGAGAAGCTGATGCTTGTGTTAAAAACCTTAAAGTTTGACATAGCTTATTCACTCCAGCATTTTGGTCGTTATAATTTCATCGACAGATTTCATAGCAAATACTAACGCTACAAACACTTTAATACTTTTGCAGATACCTTAAAACAGTGAGTCTTGTTGATGCTTTTGTATACCGTTGGATTTTCGACAAGATTCAAATATGTAAAAAACCGAACTCTATCAAGGATCTACAATGGACGTAAAAGAACAATATTTTTACCCACTAATTGAAGAGAAACTGAAAACCTTAGGAAAATTTACTTTTGCTTATAAGCAGAAAATAGAAGATTTCATTCCTAATTTCACATTAGAAACTGAAGATGGTAGAAGAATAGCTGTTGAGGTCGGATGTGAAATCCATCTAAAGCATCTTGTTCCGAAGGCTCTCTCTCGAAAAGCCTTTCAGCTTTTAATCTATCTACATCGATTTGACCAAGTACTGTACATTGCCCCTTATGAAGAGTTGAGAGCAGTGTGCAATATGTTGGAACAGGTCGGCGTAAAAGTCGGAGGAAGGCTCCAGACTGCAGACTTAGGTTATACAATTGGAGCAGAAGTCTTTGAAGCAAGACTGCAAAAAATAGCTCTGGAATTGAAGAAAATAAAAAGATGTTTTAGGGACCACGGATACAAATTATAAGCGCATTTTCCATCACCATCATTCACCGACATATCACTTCACCAATATCACCAGACAGTAAAAGTTTAGTTTAAAACAGTCGGATATATCGCTTATTTAGCCTACAGTAAGCAAAACAAGTTCATACACTCATAGGGAATAAGCCAGAAAAGCCGTTTTCACAACATAAACTTTGCCACAAAAAACTCGGTGAAAAACTTTTCCAGCAGCAAAATAAACAGCACCCCGTATACAAAAGCATAAACAAAAGGCAGTATTCATCGGCATATCTCTTAGCAACTTTTGATTCTCTTCATTAGATTCGCAGAAAAAGGGTGTAGGCTCCGTATTGGCTGATTTCAGATCCAAAAAATGATGTGAAACTCTTCAAAAAACTCGAAGCAAACACGAAGCATTAAGCCTCTAGCTTCGTATGGAGATTTTCGTCGGTTTTTATATGAGGCCACGGTAAAGTCCATACTAAGGAGTTAATAGCTAAAATAAAAAGTAAAAAATGGGTTTATTTCATGATTTTAAGCCTAAATTAAGCTTTTTCTTAAGTAGCCGAGCTTGAAAGTTTCAGCAAGATTTAGTTTTATGTTTACTTCAGGAAAACTTCGTATCTGCAAAATTCTTATTTTGCACAGTTTATGTTGGAAAATGCGGTTTTAGGTAAAATTAAGCTTTTTCGTTAGCCGAAAAAATAGGAGTTAGTTTTTGCACAGCGTATGTTATTGGTTTTTGTATTATTGCCAATTTTGAAATAACCTCTATAATAATTCGTGAACATGTGTTTTGATTGAGGAACATTAGGAAGGCTGTTAGGTTTGCCGCTTGACAATTTTGGAAATGACACTGAAATACTTGAAAGAAATGTTAACGGCAGAAAAGTTAGAGTAAAATGGGATTGGGGGAATTTCAAGAGTACCGAGCGTTTTCCAGTTGACGAGAATCAAATAAACTGGGTTATAGGGCAAGAACAAGCATTAAAAGAATGCTTCCTATGCCTAGATGAATGGGTACACAAGCTAAAATGGCTTGAAAAAACAAAATGGTATGAAACATGGAGTAACCCAGACAAACCTAAACCTTCAGCTAAAACAATCATAAGTCCAGGACCGTACTTGCTTCTTCTTGGCGACCCGGGCACGGGCAAATCATTAATTGGTAGAGCCTTGGCTGAGAAGCTTACGCAGATTTACAGGGAGAATGGCATAAAACTTTATGATATGTTATGTTGGAGAAACACTGTTTTGCCAAGCCAGCCTAAAGTTTCTATTCATAAGGCTGGAGAGGGTAAAAAAATTCTGCAAAAAGAACAGCTTCAAGAGCTTAAAAGAAAATTTGTGACAAAAATAGGCGCTAAAGCATTGCAAATCTTTCTAGTGCTAATAGGCTTATTCTTAATTTCCCTTGGTTTCTATTTCATGTATCAAGCGTGGCAAACATGGCAAGCAAACGCCATGTTCCTAGGTGAACCACTTCAGGACTATTACAATCATAACCTTGCGAATTATCTCATCGACAGATTCGTTACCTTTGTGCCCATAACATTCATTCCAGGCGGAAGCTTAATCTTCTTCGGCATCTTCATATGGTGGTTCTCTAAACTCGGTGGCTTAGGAAACCTAAAGGGCATAGGAGGCGCCCAACAAACAGAAGTTCCTAAGTTGATAGTTGACAACAGTTCTGAACATGCGCCCTTTGTAGATGCAACAGGACATAGAAGTGCTCAGCTTTTTGGTTCAATAGCGTGGGATCCTTATCAAACAGGGGGATTAGGTACTCCGGAACATCAGAGAGTTAGTGCTGGCGATGTTCACAGAGCCTCGCTTGGAATTCTATATATTGATGAGATAAAGAATCTTGATCCTGAAGAGGCTGTTACGCTTTTAACTGTGCTTGAAGACGGACAATTACCTATTACTTTAAGGGGTAAATGGCACGGCGGTGACACTGCTGCAATGGCAGTTTCCACAGAACCCGCACCAGCAATCACATTCCTTGTAGGCGCTGGAAACTTTGACAGCATAAGCCAAATTCACCCAGCCTTGATGGATCGTATTTATGGCTATGGAAAAGTTGTCAGAATGAACAACGACATGCCTAACACCATGGAAAATAGGCGCAAATATGTGCAGTTCATAGCGCAGGAAGTCAAACGCTTCAATCTTATACCATTCAGTCGAGAGGCGTGTGAAGAAATATTGGAGGAAGGCCGTCGCAGAAGCAACAAAAAAGATGCTTTAACAACAAGGTTTAGACCATTGATTTCAATCATAAAGACGGCGGCAACCCTTTCGTTGAATGAAGGATGCAAAGTTGTTGAAAGGAGACATGTGCAAGAAGCCATAGAGCATCACTGCAAAACTATTCAGAGACAAATTTTGGAACATGAAATCAATGAGAGAGGCAAACTACTGGAAATAAAGCCTAAAGGCGTTAAACTTGGACAAATACACGGTTTAGCAGTGGTTAGAGATCCATACAGCGGAGAAATGACAGGCAGCGTTCTAAATGTTAAAGCTCATATGATTAATCGAAGCGAACTTCCAAGAAATTACCCATTAAGAGGCTACTATAAAGTGACAGGAGTGGCTAAAGGTCAAAGTTTTATTTCAGACAGTATAGCCAAAGTCAGAAGCGTAATCCTACAAAAATATGGAGTAGACATAGCCCAAGATTATCTAACACACATCGATTTCTCCCAATCCTACGGTGTAGACGGGCCATCAGCAGGCGTATCAATGGCGATACTTCTTTGCTCGCTTATAGAGGGCAAACCCATAAGGCAAGATGTGGCTGTAACAGGAGAAATAAACTTGGGTGTTGGCGATTCCGTTCAAATAACTGCTGTTGGCGGCGTTTATGAGAAGATTAAGGCTGCTGAGGCATGGGGCTTTAAGAAAGTGGTGATTCCTCAAAAGAATTTTGAACATTCCATTGACATCAGCGATTATCGCATCGAAGTTGTGCCTGCGGCAACATTAGACGATTACCTTAAAGAATGCTTAGTTGAGAAACCAACGCTCAAGGTCCCAGTGCAAACCTATAAGCGAAGATAACTCAACCTCTAGACTTAGGAGAAAAAGCATTAAGTTCAATTGCCGTTTTCTCTAAGCTTGGAGAATTAGCGATGGTTAGGGATGTTGACAAGGATGAAATTCGCAGATGGCGCAGAAGAGGCTTCTACAGCGAAAATGTTCTCGTAAAGCTTCTAGCTAAAAACGGGTTTTGTGCTGTGCGTGTTCCAGTAAGCAACCCAAGCCTTAACCCCTTGCCAGACATCATCGCAAGAAAGGGCTCGCACATTTACGCCTTCGAAGTAAAAAACGCTGGATATTATGCTTACTTTCCAAAACAACAGATTGATAAGCTCTTCAGATTTCTAAACGAACTCATCCCCTTAGAAAAACCATTCAAGCATGCAGTACTTGCTGCCCATTTGGGCAAGAGGTGGATCTTCAAAGAGGTGAGTTGGAGTGATTGGGAAGGAAATAAGCTTCCTGAGAAGGCGAGAATCCTTAAACGTGACAGGGGAAACTTTGGCTTGATGGAGAATTGAGATTATGAAGACTGAAGCTGTAGTAACAGCCTCTAATTTATGCAAGACTTACGAGATTGGCGATTTAAAAATCGAAGTTTTAAAAAATGTTAATCTTGAGGTTGAAAAAGGCGAATTCATTGCCATAACTGGTCCTTCTGGTTCAGGGAAAACGACACTTCTAAACGTTATTGGAGGTATTGATAAGCCTACAAGTGGGAAAATTATTGTCTTTGGAGACGATTTAGGCGCTGAAAATGAGGATTTTTTAACAGATTTTAGATGTCATAATGTTGGCTTTGTCTTCCAATCTTACAACCTTGTGTCTACTTTGACCTTGGCTGAAAACGTTGCTTTTCCAATGGAATGGACTCAGAAATCCGAAGACCAGATTAGAGAACGGGTTGCAGAGTTGCTAAAGCTTGTGGGTTTGCAACATAGAGCAGACCACTTTCCATTTCAACTAAGCGGCGGCGAACAACAACGTGTAGCCTTCGCAAGAGCGTTGGCAAATGACCCACCATTGCTTCTTATTGATGAACCGACTGGAAATTTAGACACGAAAACAAGCCTAAAAATCATCCAGATTCTTCAAAAGTTAAAGGGTGAAAGAAAAACCATCATTGTTGTTACGCATGATGAGCGGATAATTCAATTGGCAGATCAAAAACTGTGTCTTGAAGACGGAAAGCTGGTAGGCATTCATGAGTGAAACTTCTTTTCCAATAAATGATTTGCTGCGCAGAAAACTTCAAACAAGCCTAATCATAATAAGTTTGACATTGTGCGTTGCGTCAACTCTTTTTCTCCTTCTTTTCTGCGAAAACATTGGTCTTGGCATCTCCTTAATGGTTACTGATAAGCTTACAACTGTTTTTTCAATCGTTTTTTCCCAATTCATAATATTCCTTGGAATTCTAATATTTGTTGTAGGCGCAGTAATAATTTCTTTCATGGTTTTTATCATGATGTCTCAGCGTGTTAGAGATATTGGGCTGATGAAGGCAGTTGGATGTCCAAACAATTTGATTTTCGGTTATTTCATGACAGAACTTTTAGTAGTGACTATTATTGGCTGTTTTCTCGGCGTAATCTTGGGAATAGTTGCAGACTTCACTTTAACCAGCTTTTTCAGCAATTTTGGATTTCAAATTTTGCAAAAACCGATTAATTTTTGGTTTGTCCTTGTAGTTTTTGTTGTCTTTTTCGTATTAGCATTAGGTTTTGGAGCAAAACCAATTCTTGACACAGCCAAGATTCCACCAGTAAAAGCAATTTCACCAGTGCATTATTTTGGATTAAGCAAAGAGCCGGGATTTAAAGTCATTTCAAAGTCAGGTTTAACAATGAAAATAGCGCTTAGAAGCCTTTACCGCCATAAATCTGCAGGGACCAGAATAATCCTATGCTTGACAGCAGTTTTCATTTTAGCAACCATCGGCATTGCTGGCGGAATAATTGCAGATCAAACGACGAAAAGCTGGGTTGAAAATGCTATCGGGAGAGACATCATTCTAATAGCACATCAAAATATTACAAGGCAGTACATCTTTTTGCAGTCAAAATTTCGCGGAGCAGAAGAGAATTCACCCATCAACTACACAGATGAAAAATACTCAATACCCGATAACATTCTCACCATCCTGAATTCAACAACGCTGAGCATTAGCGGCTTAGAACAAAGACTTATCCTGGAGACTCGAGTGAAGGAAATTCCAGGCATAGACATACAAAACAACTATGAAGAAGTTGGCGACAGTCACGAAGGCATGTCCTTAATTATTGGCATCGAGCCAGACAAAGTGCTGAGCAAATGCTCTGTGAAGGGACAATATTTAAAAGCAGATGAAGAATGGCAAGCCTTAATCGGGGATTCTCTGGCTCAAAAAATGTTTTCTGAGCCGCTAATTCAGCAAATACAGGCGTTTAGCACATTTTTCAACATAACTGGCATTTGTTTAGATCCAATTAATAATGGAAATGTTACATATGTGCGCCTGCAAGATTTGCAAGAGATTACTGGCATATTTAAAACTAATATTGCCATGATTAAAATAGAGCCTTCAGCTGATCGCACAAGCGTGCTGAACCAGTTAAGAAATGAAGTTGAAAATGTGAATCCAGAATTTGAAGTTGCTGATCTTAACGAGGTTCTAGACAAGAATTTAGGTTTTGTCGGTTATATTTGGTCTACTGTGATGTTTTTGCCCCTTTTATCTTTGTTTGCAGCCTCTTTATGTCTCGTCGGTTATGTTACATTGACAATATCGGAACAGCGTCAAGAATATGGAGTTTTGAGAGCCTTAGGCGCTAAACCCAGAACTGTTTTAAAAATTGTTGCTGCGCAGAGCCTCATTGTTTTGCTGGCAAGTTCTGTATTGGGAATTGCTCTTGGAATAATCGTAACTCTGCTGATTTTGGTTCCAGAACCCGTTGTTACAATTTATACTGTTATCGAGATTGCTGGTTGGATGCTGGTGGCATTAGCTTTGACCTTCAGCTTCAGCTTATATCCAGCAGTAAGATTTGCAAAGAAACCATTATTGGAAATTATGACTTAGGCAATAGCAAAAGCGAAACAAATTTAAAATCTCTCACCACATCTAAAGAGACATTAACCACAGGTGAAGACTATGGCACAGTCAATCCAGGGAATAATAATTAATTATCGGATGGGTCCGAGAAGCCAAAAATCAAAGGAATGCATAATCAAGTTTGCACATATAAATTCTGTTTCAGAAGCAAGTAGACTTATTGGCAGAAAAGTAGTTTGGAAAATCGACGAGAACAGAATTTTAGGGAAAATTGTGGATTTGCATGGCAAAGAAGGTTTAGTTAGAGCCAGGTTCAGAAAAGGCGTTCCTGGACAAGCCTTAGGAACAAATGTTGAGCTTGCTGGATGAGCAAGTTGAGAAATGTTTAAGCGAATCTACATAGGCTGGCAGTTCGCTTAGAAAGTCTTGCAGTTGAATCACGGAGACTATTGGCACATTTTCATAAAACTTGAATCTGCCTGTAACAAGTGATAAAACTGCTGGAACGAATTTAGCAAAATTCCAAGAAGCAAATTCAAATCTAATTGTTGGATTTGGCAATGATTCAGCTAGGGCTGATGTTCTTTTCACTTGGTCCTCAACAATCTTCTTTATGGAAGAAGGAGACATTCCACGGTGCCAATGTTTACAGTCCACACATAAAACGATTGGCTCTTTGAAACCGAGAATGTCGATTTCCCATCTTTGCCTAACGTGTTTGAATCTCAAATTTTTCGTAACAGTGTATCCATTACGCTCAAAAGCAACTGCCGCTATGTTTTCAAACTCTTTCCACTGAAGAAAACTGCTCACATTCTCAATGTCTGCGCCCAAACTGATGGCTCTAACAGCCAGTTTAAGGCGTTGCATGCTGTCTGCCTCTACTATGTCTTTTCGCAGATAAACTAGTCCATCATTTTGCAATTTTCTAAGCAAATCTTCAACATTCTCCGATAAAAGTTTCGCATCTTTTTTAACTATTTCCTTTGAAACAAGTCCTTCTCTGGTCGATTTTAGTAGGGAGATGAGCAAAATCCTCTCAATATTCATTAAAGAATTCTCCAAATTATACACGATAATGCCCAAAAATAGTGGCTTTTGAGCACTGCTTAAAAGCTTTTCTATAAGAATAAATGAATTAAAGAAAGCCTAAGGTAAGAGAAGTGAATTTGATGGTTAAGGTAAAAGCTGTATTATTTGACGTGCATGGGACATTAGTTCACGTAGAGAATGATGTGACTGAAGAGAAAATTTCTGATTATCTTTTTAACAAAAGCTATGAAATTTCGCCACAACAGCTTAGGGCAGCACGAGCTTTTGTCGCTTTCATAGATTATCCAAAATATGGATACAAGAATTGGCACTCATTTTTCTCCCGAATTTTCTGGAGACTAAAAGTCAAAGTCGACAAAAAAACACTGCAAGCAATCGTTAAGCTTCTTGAAAGTAGACCATACAAACTGTATTCAGATGTTGCTGAAGCAGTGACAAAAGCTAAACAAGTCGGATTCAAAACGGCAACTGTAACTACAATCGCTTATTTCCAATTCAAAAAAGCAATTGAACCAATAAAGAAATACTTCGACTTCATAATGACTGGTTATGAAGCAGGATGCGACAAGACTAATCCAAGAATGTACAGAAAAGTCTTAGAAATTCTTAAAGTCCAACGAGAAGAAGCCATCATGATTGGCGATGATCCACCAACAGATGTGATATTGCCTAAACGCTTAGGCATTAGATCCATACTTCTAAACAGAGAAAAAAGCCATGTGGAGTGCCCTCAGGCTGAAGCTGTAGTGAATGATTTAAATGAAGCAGTGGAAATTATAATAAGAAATTCAGCTAAAAGCTGAAAGGCGGAACGGGGTAAGTATGTTTAAAGAATACTTATCTAAAACTCCTAAATCAAAGGTTCTTTACGAACGGGCTAAAAAGGTTCTTCCCGCAGGAGTTTCCTATGGGATAAGGTATTTTGAACCGTATCCATTTTACACAGCGATGGCAAAGGGAAGCAAGCTTTACGATGTTGATGGAAACGAGTATGTAGACTTTTGGCTTGGGCATACTGCTCTTATACTTGGTCACAGCCCGCAAGCCATCGTTGAAGCCGTTGAAAAGCAAATTGAAAAAGGCACACATTACGGAACATGTCATGAGCTGGAAATTCAGTTAGCTGAACAAGTTGTGAAAATGGTTCCAAACGCTCAAATGGTGCGCTTCACAAACTCGGGAACAGAAGCAAACATGTATGCTACCCGCTTAGCACGTGCCTACACAGGCAGAAACAAGGTTGCAAAGTTTGAAGGCGGATGGCATGGAGGCTACGATGCGCTTCACATAGGCGTTAAACATCCCTTTAATGTTCCAGAATCAGCTGGTTTAACAACTGGAGCGCTCCAAGACACCATTCTCTTGCCTTTTAACAATCTTGCAGGAGTTAAAGAAAGGCTGAAAAACAAAAAAGTAGCTGCCATCGTAATCGAGCCAATCCTAGGTGCTGGTGGAGGCGTAGTTGCAGAAAAAGAATTTTTGAAAGGACTCAGGGAATATTGTGATGAAAAAGACATTCTCTTAATTTTTGATGAAGTAATCACGGGCTTTCGACTGGCACCTGGCGGAGCACAACAATATTATGACGTAAAAGCGGACATAACTGTTTTAGGAAAAATTTTAGGAGGCGGCTTTCCAATAGGCGCCTTCTGTGGAAATAAAAAAATTATGGAAAGATTGAACGCGCAGATTTATGAGCGTCCACGTTATTCATTTCACGGCGGAACGTTCACAGCAAACCCAATAACAATGACAGCAGGACTGGCAACACTGAAGCTTCTGGAAAATGGAAAACTAATAAATGGTTTGAATAACGCTGGGATGAAACTCAGAAGACGACTGAAAGAAATATTCGATGCAAACAACGTGAAAGTGCAGATTACTGGCGATAGCTCCCTTTTCAATGTTCATTTTACAAAGGAAAAAGTGAAAGATGCTAACACAGTCTTTAGGGCAGATAGAAAAAAACTTGTTGAATATAACTTGAGTTTGATTGCACATGGAGTCTTCTTATTACCCACGCACACAGGTGCTTTAAGCAGTGCACATTCCAAAGCTGACATGGAAAAACTATTTTCAGAGACAGAGGAATATGCTAAAAAATGTAAAACTGCATAAAGCTCTATGTCTTATGATTCCTTTTTTCAATGAATTTAAGCATATTTTCAGCTTTTCTCAGGTCAAGAGGCGTATTTACGTTAAAGAACGTGTTAAGCTCTGGGTCTAGTTGCTGCAAAACAAGCGTGGAAACATAACGAACACTATGCAACTTATCCACCATGGACTGCATATTCAATTTTCCTTCATCTAGAGCGCTTTTAGCAGCTTCACATGCAGGTTTTGTGAAATAAACAGCTTGCAAAGGTTCTATGTAGCAGTTTGGCCAGCGGGGAATAACAGCGTTCCTGTTTATGCACAACTCAAAGAGAAGCGATATGACATCTCTGGAGACAAGGGGAGTGTCGCATGGAAGCAACAGCGCATATTTACCATGAGCTTCTTTGAAACCTGTTAAGGCGCCTATAAGTGGACTTTGAGTTTTATTCATGCTGGTTTTATCGATAAAAATGTTTATGCTTGAATCTGACACTTTCATGTAATTTTCAGCTTGATCTTTTGAGCTGACAACCACAATTTTTTCGTCAACAATCTTGTCTACTGCATTAAAAACGTGCTTTATGAGAGGCTTACCAGCTAGAAGCAGCAATCCCTTATCTTGCCCAAATCTGCTAGAAAATCCACCTGCGAGAATGATGGCTGATCTTTCCAATAATTTATGAACCCCGCTGATGATGTTTAGCATTGTAGATAAATATATTTTCTATTTACTTGGATTTCCTCATGCTAGATACTGCTTCTGCAATTATGAAAAGCCCAATTAGCACTATTATTGTTTCTAATAATGGTAATTGGTAACCTATCAACGCGGCTCCGCCGAAAGCAAATGCAATTATCCCTATGAAGAGACCGAATTTGCTTAGGGTCATCCCTAAACTTGTCCTTGCGATATTAAGACCAATCAAAATAATGCCAGCACCTAAGGCAACGTATGGAATCATGGGTATATTATAGTACTCATTTAATGTCCAACTCACTCCAATTAAGATAAAGAACAATCCCCATGCCATTGAAGTTAAAGCCACACTTTTATTCAAGTCAAATCACCGCCTTCATTTTCTGTCAATAGGCAATATAAGATTATCGTGTTCTGCGAATATTACGAACAACGGAATATAGAATATACTTGGATTTGACAATTTTCCTTGTAGGAGAAAAGAAAAGATGGATTCTGAGATTAGGGAATTGAATCGCATAGTATGCAAGGATTGCGACGAAAAAGATTATGAAAGATGCAAGAACTGCAAAATATATCAGTTGATAAATAAAATAGCAATTCGCTAGAAGCTTATATCATATATTATTGTCTATTTTAGTTGCTATTTCATCCAAGATTCTTGCAAAGGGATGTGTCTGTCTTTCGTTGGCAAAAATGATTCCTCCTTCAGCCTTCAAAATATCACAGAAACATGGTACTATTCCCACTACTGGAACCTGATACATGTCCTCAAACTTGGTTTGCTTTTCCTCTTTTGTTGCCTTTGAAGAAAAATCGTTCAATACCTTATTGAGAACTATTTCTGTTTTCTTTTCAAATAAGTCATAAAGTTCATGGAGCATACGTTTCGTTCCGTCAACATCTGATCTGTCAAGGGTTGTTGCCACTAGTACCAAATCAGCGGCTACTATGGCGTTTATAGACGAGTATTGCAGTCCTGGACTTGTGTCGAAAATTAGATAGTCAAAACTTTTATTGTTTAAGAGAGAGTTTCTAAGAGCTAACAATCTTCCTAGGGCACGCATCTCCCATTTTCTATCTTTAGCAGACATTTCCCGTATTGCTTCTGTTGCTGGGTTGGCGAATCCAACAAACAGTTTTCCATTGCCTTGAATTCTGTCACTTAAGTCTACTAGAGCTTTGTCAATTTCACATGTTCCATTCAAATAGTCATTCAGCCAGCATTCTACCTTTCCCATTTTGAGAATTGTATAAAGGCTTGGAGCACGAAAGTCAATGTCCATTAGACAGACTTTTTTGCCATGCCGAACAAAGGTTGTAGCCAAATTTACTGAAAGAAGAGTCTTTCCAGTTCCGCCTTTGTATGAGTGCACAGCAATTATTTTGCCCATGCTTATCCCTCTTGAATTTCCCTATCCACGTAGAAGTAAGCTTTTCTGCCTTTCCTTTCCTTTTTAAGATATCCCATAATCACAAGCTGATTCAAGTAAGCACTTTCAACTGCTCTAGCCCTATGCGTTTGCTGAGCAATTTCTTCTGCTGTGGCACGACCAAGTTTGCATACAGTCATGGCTGTTTTTCTGAGGTGATCAGGCATAGAAAGCAATGTCATAACATCCAATGGTGCCTCAGGAATTGGTTGGATATCCTTTCTGCCATGCTTTTGTAGTTCAATCATGACTTCGATTTTTTCGTTTAATCTCTCAAGATTTTCTCTTATTTTCTCAAGTATTTGCAGGGGTTTTTTCCCTAGAACTTCCTGTTTAGACACTATGATTTCCCCAGTGTTTTACGTGTATACAGTACCTTAAAGAAGTAGCGTTTATTAAGTCTTACTAAACAGATATAATGATTCACGAAACAATACAGAAACTACTTATTTGAAGAGTTTATTTGTGATAAACACCTAGTTTAGCGCAGAATATGCCTGTGGCAACTATACCTATCATAAAGAGGATGAATAGCGTTGCCGTGTATTCTGAGGCTGATAGGACTATGTGTTCGAACATTTTTGGTCATTAGAATTGTAGGGTTAGATAGGATAAAAGGCGTGTTTCATTGTCGATAGTAGTTGTTGCCGAAAATATTACGAAATATGTAAGGTGGCTCTGGCTAAAAAGCTGAGGGGGAGAGGCTAGTAGGGTACGGGCATGCGGTTTCTGGCTTCTTCCACTATGGGCAGTACTTGTTTTAGTTCTCTGAAGTATTTGAGTACGGTTATGCCCCTTTGGGTTATTGCATAAACAACTCTTCGCTTTCCAACAGTTCTTTCTTCAACCAGATTCTGCTTTATCAGAAAGTCCAAGTATTCTTTTAGCACGCTGCAGTTTACGTTGGCTTTGTACATGATGTGAGTTAGCTTTAATGGTCCACGATGGGCTAACACTTTGAGTATATCTATATACATTTCTAGTTTGGAACGTCTCATCATCCAAACCTCTTGGCATACATTCAATCTTTTTTATATAAAGCTTTTATGGATTCAAACTACGGCTTTTTCCTATTTACTCTGCGTTAGTAGCCTCTTTTCTTGTGTACTCTTATTAACACGTTTATTCTATTTTGGAAGGCTGTGACCAAGTCATCTAGTAATATTTTTTGCAATTCTGCCGAAATTCCCTTCATGTTTTCCTTGAAAACCTTAGCCATCTTAGCTTCCAAATCTTTTCTTTGTTTGGCTGTTAAATCATGTTGCATGTAGTTATGTCCTCCATTAACGGACAAAAATAGGTTGGAGATATTTAACTAACTTATGAATAGAAAATATGAATCCAAAATACACATTTTTCTTGAATGAGCAGTCGCCATTGTTGGCATGTGTCGCGAGTTGACTTTTTCTCTCTTTTTTGCTCTGAAGCGTTTAGACCCCCGCTATAAATAGATTGAATCTAACGTGAAATCAATTAGACGATTGTAGAGTCTAGCACTAGCGTTGGATCTGTATGCTTATTTATTGTCAGCGAGAAATATGCGCTATGGCTGAATCTTGATGGACTTTCCTAAAAACTTTCTTTGGGGTGCATCTGCAAGCGGATTTCAATTTGAGATGGGTGATAAAGCAGGAAAAAACATAGACTACAACACAGACTGGTACATCTGGACGCATGACTCTGCAAACATACGAAAAGGCGTAGTAAGTGGCGACCTGCCTGAAAATGGCGTGGACTACTGGAGCCTATACCCTAAAGACCATGATATGGCCAAGAATATTGGACTGAATGCTTACAGAATTGGAATAGAATGGAGCAGGATATTCCCACAAAACACAAATGAGGTCAATGTTGGAGTTGAGAGGACTTCTGGCGGAAACATCTCCAAAATAGAGATTGATGACCAAGCTATTGAAGAGCTTGACCGCATGGCAAACGCAGAAGCATTGAATCATTACAGAGCTGTAATAAACGATTTAAAACTGAAGAGCTTCAAAGTTTTCGTCTGTCTAAATCACTTCACACTACCATTGTGGATTCACAATCCAATAGCTGCCCAAGATACAAAACTGAACAAAGGTCCGAGAGGATGGTTTGACGAAAAAACGATAGTTGAATTT
>Ga0315268_10003438_pt1 | contig 17457 bp, 16 predicted proteins | sample C1_top_MG_FD_204535 | JGI IMG/M metagenome (GOLD analysis project Ga0315268, IMG submission 204535) | Sediment microbial communities from Yellowstone Lake, YNP, Wyoming, USA - C1_top | ecosystem: Environmental > Aquatic > Freshwater > Lake > Sediment | place: USA: Wyoming | collected 2017-08-01
ATATCGCTATTATTTTTAGTAGCATGTCGATGTTTGTTTTATGTTCGTTTGCAAGTGGTGTTCCTTCCGCAGGTATCAATGGGCCGAATGAGTGCATCTCAGCGCCGAGCTGCTTTGTCAGTAATATGTTGTCCGCTATGGTCTCCTGTGTTTCTCCTGGCAGCCCTATCATGAATCCTGTAGCGACGAGGTATCCGATAGATTTTGCATATTTTATTAGGTCGATGCGTTGGTCAAAGTCGGTTCCGGGGCGTAGAGTTGCAAAAATATTCCTGTCTGATGTCTCAAACCGTAGTAGTATCGCTCTTGCTCCGGCGTCATATAGCTGCTTGTATGTCTGCTTACTGCGCATTCCGATGCTTAGGAACACTAGTGTGCCCATATTTCGTATATTTGTGACGATGCGCGCTAACATCTCAGCCGTATAAAATCCATCTTCACCTGATTGTAGCACTATTGCCTTGAACTTCAGTGTTTCTATTGCGTGTTTTGCGTTGGATAATATCTCCTCTTCACTCATTCTGTATCTGTGCAGATTTCTGCTCTTGTGTATCCCACAATAGTGGCAGTCATTGCTGCAGTGATTGGAGAATTCCAGTATTCCGTGCACGCAGCAGGCATTGTCATGGTCACGCTGTCGTATATTGTTCGCTGTCTCGTAGAGGAGTTTAAGCTCGTTCGGATCCTCCAGCTTTAGTAGAGTGATGATATCCTGACGTGATAATTCCTGCTTAAGGTTCGCCTTCTGAAGTATGGCGAGTACATTCTTAGACGCTTCTGCCCCATGCACCTTCGCAAGCTTCTCATCGACTTTTTTCAGCTCGAAGAATCTGTCCTTCCAGAATTCAAGTGTTTCAAGCGCCTCCTCTTCTGTTATCTTGCTGATAAGTACCCCGCCCTGTGCATACACATAGTCTCCGACTTGTGCATCATCAAGGTCCATCAGTACCTTGCGTTTCTCTCCAAAGTAGTCTACAATGCCTACTTTGCCGTCAATTTTCACAAGCTTTCCAGGAATAGCGTAACACATATTACCCCCATTTTTAAATGACAAGAAATATAAACCTCGCCCTCTATAAAAACCTTATGAAATACCTGCTCGCTTTCGGCAATCCGTATCTCAAAGAGGACAACTTAGCCCTTGAACTCGCAGACCTTCTTATCAAAGAAAAAATAAAAGGCATAGACATCGTCAAATGCATCTCACCTGAAGAGGTGCTGGATTACCTCGACAAGGATTTTTACATACTTGATGTGGTAAAAGACCTCAAGAAAATCATGTTGATAGACGATATCGACAAGCTGAAATCAGGTAAGATGGTCTCTCTGCACGATTTCGACCTGGGTTTCTTCCTTAAGCTCATGAAGGAGACTGGGAAGATTGAGAAAGTGAAGATAATATGTGTACCTCAGACAGGGGATATTAAAGATTTGTTGCCAGAAGTGCAAAAGGTCATCACGCAATAAATTTCCAGATAATGCTTGCAATAATTATGAGCATTATAATAGCTATGATTATTCCTATAAGTCGCGTCATTTTACCTTCAAGACGGGGGATAGGATCAATGACTCGTATTTTATTTTCTTTCCTTAATTTTTCCATATCATCCTTGTTCCTGGCAGATATGCTTTCAAAGTAGTACTCTATCTTTCGGATGATTTGCTCTTCAGAAGCCATTTCCTTCTGTATCTCCTGAAGGACCAGATCCTTCTCTCTCCTCGTCTTTAGTAGGGTTCTCTGTCGTCTGATGTTCTCCATGTGCTCTTCTATGACCCTCACTTGCCTTGTGAGATGCATGATGACCACCAGTTCTGGTTTCTTTTTTGTCTTTGCCTTTTCTATCTTAGCGATATCAGTTAGCCGAAATCTCATGTAATCATATTGTGATTCTAGGAGCTTGTCTAGGTGTATGAATAGATTTGATGATTTTGAGCTATCTTTCTCTTTACCCAGGTCGATGACTGTCTTCTTTCTTTTATTGAAGTCTGCTCTTAGAAATTCAGGAAGCGAAAGTAGAAGGGATATCTCCATGAGTGTCTTGCTGTCGAGTCCTTGTGTTTCTTCCATGATAAAGAAACAGAATATGCTGCAATATATAATTATTATGGTTTCTCTTCCCAAGTAAGTTCGAGAAAATGCGTCGAGCATGAGATGCACGGGTCGAATGCCCGAATCAGCTTCTCTATCTCTTTCTTTATCTCATCCGGCCCTCTTCCGAGTATCTCCTGCAGGTATTCTTTTATCGCTTCCTCGATATGCTGCAGGTTCTGCGTAGTCGGTGTTGTTATGTTTGCGTATGTGCAGTTTCCGTCATCATCGAATTTGTATCCGTGGAATAGTATCCCTCGCGGCGCCTCGATTGCGCTCACTCCAGAGCACGTGCAGGGTTTGATAGTGAATTCGACAGGCTGTTCAGCCACAAGTTTCATGTTCGATATTATCACTATCGCCCTGTTGATGCCTTCAAGCACTTCGAGTGCCTGTGCAGGTATGTTCATGAACGGGTTGTTCTTGTTCTCGCATATCTTCCTTGCGTATTGCTGAGCTTCGCTTGAGAGTAGTTCTATGTTGTTGCAGACCCGAGATAAGCTTCCGACAAAATAGCTCTTGCCTTCTTGTGTTGCGAATTCTGCAGTGGAGCCGTCCCTGAGATATTCCTTGAAATGGGTGGCGTAATCCTTTGACTCGAAGCACGTCCCTTTTTCGCATCGCACGAGTTTGTCTGAATAGAAGTAATTGTTTCCGCTGAGCGCGAAGTGCGGGACCTCTTTTTCAAAATCAGGATAGTTGATGTTCATGAAAAGTTTCACTGTCTCTACAGCATCCTGTTTGCAGTTCTTTAGCTCCTCTAGCAGTTCAGCCATCTTCTGCGCATCAGGAGTTCTAGAGAATCCTCCGACGACACAGGCTATAGGATGTACATCCCTTCCTGCGATTGTTAGGACGATGTGGTTTCCTAGCCTTTTGAGCCTTAGCGCCCGCTCGATTAGTGCAGGGTTCTTGTTCGCAAGTCCCAGTGCGCTCCCTGCGCCTGCATAGTCAGGCAATGTCAGGAAATAGAGGTGCAGTATATGGCTCTGTATTATTCCTCCGATGCTCAGTAGCTCACGCAAGCTTGCTGTCTGTTCAGATATCTGTATTCCGAATGCGTTCTCGACTGCATTTACTGACGCTAGAGTATGCACGACAGAGCAGACTCCGCAAATCCTCGAAGCTATGTGGCTAAGGTCATTGAATTTCTTGCCTTTGAGTATTCCTTCGAAGAACCGCGCACCTTCAACAACAGTAAGTTCTGCCTTCTCTACTTTACCGCCAGCTACTTTGACGTGCAGCTTTGCGTGCCCTTCTATCTTTGTTATATGGTCAAGATTTAGTCTGGTCATCTTTTTTTAGTATTGTCTTCTCGAGCTTCTGTTCGCCGAATTTTGATAGTTTTGCCATCACGTCTTTCTCTCCCAGGCCCCAGCTCTTGAACAGCGCTATTTCAGCAGGGAAGTTAGCATTATCCAATGGCCCTCTGCACATTATGCAGGGTATTGATTCTCGTATGCATGTTGCATTGCATCCGCCGTGTGTCACTGCGCCCAGGCAGACCTTCTTATCGCGCAGGTAGCAGTTAACTCCTCGTCGTGGGCATTGGTTGCATACTGGTCCCTCGAACTCTTTTATCATTTTCCCTTCGAGGTATCCGTTTATGAATTCTGTAAATTCGGATTTGATTATCGGGCAGCCGTACATGTAGTAATCTACCTTGATTATCTTGTCTATGGGTTGCGCCTCGATAGAGTCTTTAAGCATCTGCTGGTTGTAGATGTATTTTCCCAGTTCAGAATTCTCTATGAAATTGCGCATCGCAGGTATTCCTCCATGGCATGCGCAGGCACCGAGCGCGACAACAAGCTTTGATTTTGTCCTTATCTTTTTTAGTTCTTCTGCATCCTTATTGGTTGTTATCGCTCCTTCAACAAATACGATGTCAAAATTTGCTGTCTTGTTTTTCTCCTTGATCAGGTGGAAATACTTTATGTCAAGCTTCTGCATCAGTGTAGTCAGTTCATCAATGAACAATATTGTGAATCCGCACCCTTCGCAGCATGTGAATGAGAAGAAGCCTACGACAGGCTTTGCATGTCGTAGACCAGGAGAAAGAATTTCTCCGCTGCCTACGACAGGTTTTACAGGTTTTTTTGTTTTCATTTTCACTCTCTTCTTTTTATATTCCAAAGCTGCCGCAACAATTTATAACTTTTTTCATTTTTTCAATATGATGGATTCTGGATAAAAACCCGTATTCTGCAAGCAATTGGTAACCAAAGGTTTCTAATCCACACCAATACTACTCGCGAGTGAAGAGCAATCTTTATTAATAATGAAACCAAAAAACACCATTAATATACAATAAGTTACAGTAAAAAGAGGCATACTGTTTTAGTACCAGTAATGACATCCCCAAAATGAAGGTACTTATGTTTGGGTGGGAATTCCCGCCGTTCAAAAGTGGTGGCCTAGGCACTGCGTGCTATGACCTGACCAAAGGCCTTTCTCGACAAGGTGTTGACGTCACATTTGTGATGCCTGTTGCGCCAGATGGAGCCAATGCACAGTTTGTAAAGCTCGTCGGTGCGAATAACTTCGCAAAGAAAGTTAAGGTGAGGCAGATAAGTTCTATTTTGACTCCGTATCAGTCATTCGGCTCTTACAACGAAGCGTTGATTAAAGTCGGCATCAATTCTGGTCTCAAGGATAAAAAAGAAGTTTACGGGAAGAATCTCTATGAGGAAGTCTATCGATATTCATATGCAGCAGAGGAGATAGCAAAAGAAGAGGAGTATGATGTCATACACGTGCATGACTGGATGACATATCAGGCAGGCATAAACGCAAAGAAGGTTTCCGGCAAGCCCTTGGTCGCGCACATCCATGCGACCGAGTTTGACAGGACTGGAGGAAATCCGAACCAGATAATAAGCCAAATCGAGCACAAAGGACTTTCTGCAGCAGATATCGTGATAGCTAACTCCAATTTCACAAAAGAGAATGTAATCAGGCATTATCAGATAGACCCTGCTAAGATTGAGGTTGTCCATTGGGGTATCGATACAGACAATCCGCACTACTACCTGAACCAAAGGTCTCCATTCAAGGAAGAAAAGACAGTGCTTTTCCTGGGCAGGTTAACCATCCAAAAAGGTCCGGATTATTTTATCGAAACAGCGCACCGTGTACTGCAGCATCTCCCAAAAACAAAGTTCATTGTTGCAGGTAATGGTGATATGTTTGAGCGCATGATCAATCGCGCTGCAGACCTGGGTATCCTGCAGAATTTCATCTTCACAGGATTCCTTACAGGAGCAGATGTGCATAAGGCATTCCAGATGGCTGACCTCTATGTCATGCCAAGCGTTTCAGAGCCATTCGGTCTTGTGGCGCTTGAAGCCATGAAGAACGGGACACCGATACTTATCTCTAAACAGTCAGGCGCAAGCGAGGTTATCAATCACGCACTCAAGACTGATTTCTGGGATATAGATGAGATGACAAACAAGATAGTTAACACTCTGAAATATGATGAACTGTTGACAGAGCTAAAGGAGAACAGCGACAGGGAAGTCCAGAAGTTCAACCTTGATGAGCCTGCCAGTAAGACTAAGAAGATCTACGAGAAAGTATTGGCGATTGTGAGGTAGAAAATGGTAAGCATATGTTTTTACTTTCAGGTGCACCAGCCATTTCGTATGAGGAAGTATTCCTTGTTCGAGATAGGCAAGAACAGGAACTATTTCGACGACCAGAAGAATATAGAAGTATTGAAGAAAGTCGCAAGGAAGTGCTACCTGCCAGCGAATGCGTTGATGCTAGAGCTTCTTAACAAGTATCCTCAGTTCAAGATATCATATTCTTTATCAGGAGTTTTCATGGAGCAGTGCGAGAAATGGGCACCTGAAGTGATTGAGTCATTCAAGAAGCTCGTAGACACAGGACGTGTCGAGATACTGTCAGAGACATACTATCACTCGCTTTCATACCTTTTCTCTAAGGAGGAGTTCAAGGAGCAGGTCGAGCTGCACAAGAAAAAGATAAAAGAGCTTTTCAACTACACTCCTCAGGTGTTCAGGAACACTGAACTCATCTACAACAACGAGATTGCCAATTTCGTCGAAGGGATGGGTTTCAAAGGCATTGTCGCCGAAGGTTGGGACCCGGTTCTGGGCTGGAGGAGCGCAAACTTCGTGTACAAGCCTAAGACCACGAAGAGCATGAAGCTTCTCATGAAGAATTACCGCCTCTCAGATGATATCGCGTTCAGGTTCTCGAACAAGGGATGGCCTGAGTGGCCCCTCACAACAGACAAGTTCAGCAATTGGGTGAATGCATACAACGGCAATGGCGAGTGCATCAACCTGTTCATGGATTACGAGACTATAGGCGAGCACCAGTGGGAAGATACTGGAATTTTCGAATTCCTGAGAGCGCTGCCAGGAGAGATATTGAAGAATCCGGACAACAGCTTCAAGATGCCATCAGAGCTGATAAGAGACCATGAGGCGAAGGATGAGATAGACTGCCATAACATGATATCCTGGGCAGACCTTGAGCGCGACCTCTCTGCATGGCTCGGTAACAGGATACAGCAGAGCGCGATTAATCGGCTCTACTCGATGGAAAAAGAGATCAAGCTACATCCTGACAAGCAACTGCTCGAGGACTGGAGGAAACTGCAGACATCAGACCATTTCTATTACATGTGCACGAAGTGGTTCAGCGACGGTGATGTACACAAGTACTTCAACCCGTACGACTCACCATACGACTCATTCATCAATTTCATGAACATAGTCAACGACATGACTATTCGGCTTAAGACAGACGATACCCAATCAGGAATCGTGGGAAGTGAGGTGAAGTGCGGTGCGCTGGGTAAGGCAATATAGCAAGAAGACGACAACCGCGCTTCATGTGATATCACGTATGAAGAGGCGAGAGGAGATGGCAAAGAAGAAGGCAAGCAAGATTGAGAAGGTAGAGGATGTGAAGAAAGGCATGACAGACTCTATTCCCCCTGAGAAGTATTTCGTGCTACATAGCGGGATATATATCCGCAACATTGAGGAATTGGCTCACCTGCTTGATTCCATGAGCGACGGAGATTATGGTTTCCACGTGACAGAATCGAAGAATGATTTCGCTAACTGGATAAAGGATGTATTCAACAATCCCAAGCTTGCAGAGGCGCTGTCATTATTGAAGGATAAGAAGGAGAGCCAGATTTTATTGTTGAAACATGTCCTACGGCACAAGCAGTAGATTCAAAAGAAAAGAGGTGTATTGCAGAATGGTCAAAGATTTCGCAACTGTCGAGGCGCATAGGCTTCTTGCCGATGTACATTCGGATTTTGCGTTCAAGCTCAAGGATGGTACCGAGATAAAGAACTTGAAAGAGCTCTACGCAGCCATCCAGTATGCCAGCTCGGATGTCTTCTCTCATCACGTGACTTCCGAGAAGAATGATTTCGGCAATTGGGTGAAGGATGTGCACAAGGACTACAAGCTTGCAAACAGCCTTTTTGATGCATCTACAAAGGAAGATTGCGCAAAAGCCATAAAGAATAGGATTTCCGAAATAGAAAACGCGCTGTCTCCTAAGGAAAGCGTGCTTCTTCTGCCAGCACCAGAAGAAAAAACAAGTCCGCTGCTTCCTCTCGAGGAAAGGCTGCTTGAGGAGAATGACCCTGAGGTCAAGGTCTCAGAGATACTCAAGGAGATAGAGGAGCTCTCAGGCGCAGACCTTGATCCTATGATGCTAGTCGCGTACAAGAAGCCGCTGTTTGTCGGTGCCAAAGCATCGCTTCGCGAGTTCTCTAGTGTATTCACAGCATCTGCATGGAGAACATTTGCAGACGACATTAAGATGCTCGTCTCGACTCCTGAGAAGAAAGAGTTTGTCCTTGCTGTGAAGGATGGTTCTGGTGATGACAAGAAAGACATGATGATCTCGCATCTTAAGAAGGTGTACAGATGAGGAATGGAAAGATTATCGGTGTGATATCCATCAAGGGAGGGGTAGGCAAGACTACAGCAGTCGCGAATCTTGGCTCATCCCTGGTAAAGCAGTTCAACAAGAAGGTTCTGCTTGTCGACGGAAATATCACTGCCCCTAATCTCGGTCTTCATCTTGGCGTCCTGAACGCCCAGTACACATTGCATGACGTCCTGTTCAACAATGTCCCTGTCTGGAGCGCGATCCGCAAGTCAGAGTATGGTTTCGATGTCCTTGTAGGTTGCCTGTCTCCTAAGAAGAACACTAAAGGCAGGATAAATCCTTACAAGCTGCACAATCGTATCTCGCAGATAAAGGGCGAGTATGACTATATCCTTATCGATTCTTCTCCTAACCTTAATGATGAGATGCTCTCGACGATGATTGCCTCAGACGAGCTTCTTGTCGTGACTAGTCCTGACTATCCGACTCTCAGCTGCACTATGCAGGCTGTCAAGGCAGCAAAGGAGAGAAGGACCCCCATCATGGGCCTGGTCCTCAACAAAGTGAGGGATAAGGCATTCGAACTCTCGAAGGAGGATATTGAGAGCGCTACCGGCGTTCCAGTGCTCTCCATAATCAAAGATGATGTTGCTGTTCTTGAGGCTCTGTCTAACACAGTGCCTGCGTCATTGGCAAGCCCGAGGAAGGACTTCACTATCCAGTACAATGCCCTTGCAGCAAGGGTTTGCAATGAGGATTACTCTGACCCTCGGCTGTCTTCAAAGATATTGGGGCTATTCAAGAAATAATCTAAGAGATAATCTTATTGTATTGGGGTAACATATTTTGCCAGATGAAAAAAGAGGTGGACTTAAAGCGGATTTCTTGTTCGAGGTATCTTGGGAAGTATGCAATAAAGTAGGCGGTATCCACACCGTCCTTAAGAGTAAGATTCCTCAGATGATGAATATTTATGGGGATAAGTACTGCCTTGTCGGCCCTTATTTCCATGACCGTGTGAAAGGTGAGTTCGAGGAGCTCATCATGCCTGATGAGTACAGGGAAGGCACTGAAAGCTTGAAAGCTATGGGGATTTTACCTCATTACGGCAAGTGGCTGACAGAAGGCAATCCGAATACTCTTCTCCTGGACTTCCAGCCTTTCTTCAGGGAACGTGATAATATAAAGAGGCAGCTTTGGGAGCATTTCAAGGTAGATTCTCTTAATTCCCCTTATGAGTTCGACGAGCCTGTTGTTTGGGCATGGGCTGTTGGCGTTGCTATAGAGAGCTTCTTCAAGAGGTATATATCATCATGGAAGACAGTTGCTATTTTCCATGAGTGGCTTTCAGGCGCAGGTTTGCTCTATATCAAGTCCCGTGAATTGAAAATAGGTACTGTATTCATAACTCACGCAACAGTGCTTGGAAGGAGCATGGCGAATCACGGCATCGATATCTATAGCCACGACGCTCAAGGTAAGAATATCATGGAAAGGATTGATATCGGGAAAGAGTCATATGTTTATAGGGTCCATAGCAAGCATCATGTGGAAAAGGCCTGTGCAAATGCAGCAGATACATTCGCAACAGTCTCTGAGATTACAGGTATGGAAGCTGCTATTGTGCTTGGAAGAAAACCTGATGTCCTGGTGCCGAATGGGCTGGACATCAATAATTTCCCGAGCCTTGATGAGGGTATGATAAGCCACAGGGTGCTACGGGACAAGATATACCATTTCCTTCTTTCGTATTTCTTTCCATATTATCATCTTGACATAGAGGAGACTCTCATTTATTTCACAGCATGCAGGTATGAATTGCATGATAAGGGTCTTGATATCCTCGCGAGAGCGCTTTGCATGCTTAATGAAAGGCTGAAGAAAGAGTCTTCTGAAAGAAACATTGTCGTTTTCTTCTGGGTCCCTACCGGTATCAGGGCTATAAAGTCTGAGCTCGTAGAGAACAAGCTTTTGTTCAAGGATATCGAGGACAGCCTGAAGGACAACTCAGAACATGTTATGTGGCGGCTCTTGAGTACTATTGTCGCTGATAAACCCATCACTAAGGATGCTATATTCACGAAAGAATTCCTGACTGAATTGAAGAGCAAGCTTCTGAGGTTCAAGCGTGACAATGCATCTCCGCCAATATGCACCCACGACCTTATCGATCCTAATGACCCGCTTACTACTATTTTCAATGGATGCAGCCTGAAGAATACAAAGGATGACCGGGTGAAGGTTATTTTTTATCCCACATACTTGACAGGAGCGGATGGTCTTATGGACCTTACGTATTATGAAGCGCTTCAGGGTTCTCATCTTGGTATATTCCCGTCGTTCTATGAACCTTGGGGATATACTCCTCTTGAGACTGGTGTTCTGGGCGTGCCTTCCATAACATCTGACCTTACAGGTTTTGGCAATCATCTTATCAGGCAGGATATCTACAAGGCGATGGGAATCCGTGTCCTTGCCAGGATGGACAAGTCAGACGAGGAATCTGCAAGGGAATTGTCAGAGATGCTTTACTTGTATTCTACTTTCACCAAGAAGAAAAGGGTTGAATGCAAGCTTGAAAGCAGGGCATTGGCGAACGCATATGATTGGGAAGTGCTTGTTAGCAACTATGAGGACGCCGTAAATATCGCAACAGCCAAAGTTTTTGGCACAGGTAATTGACAAAAGTTTATAAAACATCAGAGCATAATCAATGAAAAAGAGGTATTAAAATGGAGCTGAGAAAGGATTATATCCTTGACAGGTGGGTCATACTTTCTGACGCAAGAGGCAAGAGGCCTCACGAGTTCAAGATCGAGAATGATATCTATGCAGGTGACAAGGGCGCTGCCAACTGCTTTTTCTGCCCAGGCAATGAGTCGATGACCCCTCCAGAGCTTGGAAGATTGAAAGAAGATGGTACTAAATGGAAGATGCGCTGGTTCGACAATCGGTTCGCAGCAGTAGACAAGCGGGGGAATCCTGTGGTGAGGACAGACAACGGGTTCTTCACATACTCGGATGCGTATGGTAGCCATGAGGTCATTGTTGAGACAAACGACCACAGCAAGCAGCTTATCGACCTCAGTGAAGATGACATAATGCAGCTTCTCAAGCTCTATGACCAGCGTATCAACGAGCTGATGAACCAACCTAACATCAAATATGTCTCTGTCTTCAAGAATGAGGGCAAGCTTTCAGGGACTTCGATAATCCACTCTCACAGCCAGATCATATCGCTGAATATTGTCCCGACAGATGTTAGGGCCAAGATTGAGGCGATGAAGAAATTTTCTTCCTGTCCATACTGCGACATCATAAATGTTGAGAAGACAAGTTTCCGGCATGTGCATGAGGATGATACCTGCCTGACATTCACGCCTTACGCGTCCAGGTTCAATTTTGAGGTATGGATAATGCCTAAGAGCCATTACAAGACGTTGTCAGACTTCTCTGAGGATGAGATGTTCGACCTTGCAGCAGCAGTGAAGCGTGTTCTTAGGAAGATAAAGGAACTTAATGCTCCGTTCAATATGGTGCTATTTTATGCTCCAAAGGGTGAGGACCTGCATTTCCATATCGAGATACTTCCAAGGGTATCTGTCTTTGCAGGATTTGAATACGGCACAGGAATGTACATAAACTCAGTCTATCCTGAGGCTGCTGCCCAATTCTACAAAGGAGAGCACAAGTGAGAAGGTGGTCCATATTGTCAATGAAGGGATATTCAAGGCTTATGATGTAAGGGGAGTTTACCCTTCAGAGATAGACGAGGATGTTGCTTATAAGATAGGCCGCGCATTTGTCGCATTCCTTGGCTGCAAGAAGGTTGTTGTAGGGCAGGACATGCGCAAGAGTTCTCCGTCGCTGTTCGAGGCTTTGACAAGAGGCATAACAGACCAGGGCGCAGATGTCATAGATATAGGCGCGTGCGACACACCATATTTCTATTTCGGCACTGCAAAATATGAAGCAGGCATCATGGTGACTGCGTCTCATAATCCTGCGAAATACAACGGTTTCAAGTTCTGCAGCAAGAACGCGATTCCGATAAGCGGGGATACAGGAATTGATGATATCAGGAAGCTCGTTGTGAAAAACAGCTTCTCGGAGCAGAAAAAGAAAGGCAAGATCACTAAGAAAGATATCATGCAGGATTTCATCACCCACAACCTCAAATTCCTCGCCAAGATACCAGGATCTAAGAAGCTGAGGATTGTGATTGACACAGGCAACGGCATGGGTGGCTATACCTTCCCGAAGGTCTTTGCAGGTGTGGATGTAGAAGTCATTCCTCTATTTTTCGATATTGATATGTCCTTCCCTAACCATGAGGCGAATCCTCTGAAGATGGAAAATGTGAAGGACATCATGGCATCTGTGAAGAAGAATAAGGCGGATTTCGGTGTTGCTATAGACGGCGATTGCGACCGCTGTATGTTTATAGATGAGAAAGGGAACTATATCAGCGCTGACCTTATGACTGCTCTTGTCGCAGGCGAGCTTCTTAAGAAGAAGCCAGGCTCTGCAGTGTTATATGACCTTCGATCAAGCTGGTCTACAAAGGAATTTATCGAGAAGATGAAAGGTAGGCCTGTGATGTGCCGAGTGGGCCATGCATTCATCAAGAAGCAGATGCGAGAGGAGGACGCGATATTCGCAGGAGAGCTTTCTGGCCACTTTTATTTCAAGGATTCCTTTTTCACAGAGAGCTCGATAATATCTACGCTGCTGGTCATCAACATGCTCAGGGAAGAGAAGAAGAAGCTTTCAGAGCTTGTCTCCCCTCTGACAACATACTTTGCTAGCGGCGAAATAAATTCCGAAGTGAAGGATAAGGACGCAAAGATGAAAGAGCTGGTAAATATGTTCAAGAAAGAGGCAAAGATCATCTCGCACCTTGACGGAATCAAGCTTGAATTCAACGACTGGTGGTTCAATGTGCGGCCTTCGAATACAGAGCCGCTCTTGAGGCTCAACCTTGAGGCAAAGACAAAGGACAAGATGGAGCAGATGCGGGATAGGATACTCGCGATAATACGCGGATGAGAATCAGACATGTTCTTCCAGGGGTGAATGTCGAGAAGGAAGGCACTGGAAATAGTCTCATACTTGGTAATTCTCGTGGCGGATTTGTCTTTCTTTCGGATTCTCCGAAATCAAAGCATAATGGGCTGTTTGTTTCTGACAAGCTTGGGCTTTTCAAGATACTTGATGGAATATACCTTCTTGATGAGGCGCCGATACATGAGATAGAGAATCATCTCTCATCTGTAAAACGCATCAGGTCGCATGGTAATCATGAGGAATTCATCATGCCTTTTGGTTGCGACGGGCTTATTTATGGCCTCACAAAGAGATCGAAGATTGCGATTGATTTCGACTGCAGGAAAGCAGATGACCTGCGCCAGTTCGGAAGGCATTACGAAGTGAGGATGGAGGATGACAATATCATCCTGCGGTTCACCAAGAAGACAGACAAGAGAGAAGACAAGTCAGATGGGGAGAAGGAGTATGAGATATTTGTTGCGATAAAACCCATCACCACAGAAAATAAAGGGTATGAATTCATCGACAAGTGGCATGAGCAGTTCTATCCTTATGATGAACTGCGCAAGGACCATCCTGCATCTAGATGGGTGTATAGGCCGTTCATACTCGAGTCAGAAGGGTTCTTCCTTGCAGCAGGGAAGAGTGAAGGTGACGCTCTGGACGAGCTTGACTATCTGTGGGCGGGTAAGGATGAGAAGCACCATTCAGATATTGTTGTGATGAAGCAGAAGAATGATTATTCTGCGGCTTTCATCTGCGCGCAGGATTCGCTGAAAAAACTTGGCGTGCATCATGAGAAGATTGACAGGCTTTACGCAGGTCTTCCATGGTTCACCCAGTTCTGGACGCGTGATGAGGCTATTTCAATTCATTCTCTTGCAAAGCTGGGTTCCTATGACCGTGTCAAGGATATCCTGCTGCACTATCTGAGGAACATGAGGCCTGACGGTAGGATTCCTAACAGGGATCCTGCGTCAGACCTTGCAAGTGCCGACGGTGTTGGCTGGGTATTTAAGAGGTTGCGTGATCTTTTTGTTGTGCTGAAAGGAAAGGACTGCCTATCAAAGCATATCTCGCTTGAAGACATGGATTTCATCCAGGAAAAGCTCCTCTTCTCTATCGAGAATATCGAGTCATCTCATATGAAGTATGGACTGATACACAACTCTGCGCTTGAGACTTGGATGGACACTAAAGCGGATGGTGATACGCGTGAGGGCGCGAGGATTGAGATACAATGCCTGCATCTGAACATGCTGAGATTCGCTTATGAGCTTACTGCTGACAAGAAATTCAAGGAAAAAGAGGATGCCTTGCGTGAGGAAGTCAGGAAAGTATTCTGGGATGGGATGATGCTTGCTGATGGGCAAGGCGATAAGACAATACGTCCGAATGTTTTTATTGCGTATTATTTATATCCAGAACTTCTTGAGCATGGTGAGTGGGAGATTGCATTCGATGAGTGCATCCGCGCGCTATGGCTTGACTGGGGAGGTTTTGCTACAATCGACAAGGAGAGCAGGCTTTTCCAGTCTGATTATACAGGTGCTGACAACCGTAGTTATCACCGGGGCGATTCCTGGTTCTGGTTGAACAACCTTGCTGCGATATGCCTGCGTAGGGTTGACCCTGTTAAATACTGGCCTAGAATAGAAAAGATTATGAATGCGTCAAGCGAAGAGATGCTTTGGCGCGGGGCTATCGGTCATCATTCAGAGGTAAGCTCGGCAAAAGAGCTGTCAAGCCACGGGTGTTTTGCCCAGGCTTGGTCTGCTGCTATGTTTGTAGAGTTGATTTACGAATCATTCATTGGAGGAGAACAAAATGGAGTATGCGATAAGCATAGATCTTGGCGGGACGAAGATTGCTACTTGCCTTGTCAATGAGACAGGCAAGATAGTCTACGGCACGAGAGTGCTTACCTGCGCGAAGCTTGGCAGGAAGAAAGTGCTTTCCAATCTCACAGCGTCTATCAAGAGAGTGATGGATAAGTTCAAGGATTATAATATCAAAGGTATTGGTATAGGTATTCCTGGATTCGTAGACAACAAAGGCAATATTGTTTTCATGCCTAATGTGCCTCTTGTAGGAGTCAATATCGCAGATTACCTGAGCAACATATTCCATTGTCCTGTATATGTCGAGAATGACGCGAACTGTTTCGCATTCGGTGAGTACCATTTCGGAAAGCACAAGGCAAACCTGCTTTTGGGCATCATTGTTGGTACAGGTATAGGCTGCGGCATAGTATACAATGGTAAGGTAATCTCTGGTGCCAGGGGCGGTGCTGGTGAGATAGGCCACATCATGCTTGACAATGCTGCAAAGAAGCTTCTTGTGAGCAAGAATGATTTTGAATCTTTTTGCTCAGGGCCCAATATCGAGAGGAGATATGTTGAATCTGGCGGAAAACAGAAGATCTGCAAGAAGATTTTCATGTCCAACTCGCCTCTTGCAAAGAAGACCATCAATGATGAGTATGAATACCTTGGTAAGCTCTTAGGCAATGTTGTCAACACATTGAATCCTGACACAGTCATCTTTGGTGGCGGTGTAAGCCACGCGCTTGATACAAAGAGGATGGAACATGAGATTAAGAAATACTGCATCCCCTTCGCAGCAGAAACAATGAAAGTCAAAGACTCAAGACTCGATGACTTAGCAAGTGTCCTTGGTGCAGCAGCTTTAGTGTTCAAGCACTGATTTTGCTTTTTTCTTTTTTATTTCTTTAATATTCTACTTAGCAGCGGCACCGTGAGTTTGCGCAGGCGAAATGGCTATAACAACACTATCCGGCAGGGGATGTCTCCGAACGAAGTGAGCGAGACGCCAAAGCCGAAGCTTTGAGCGCCCCTTACGGGGATGGCCTGATTTCGGTACTTTAATCTAACGCCGAGCTTCACGTGCAGCTGCTTAAAATGCCATTTAAACCCCTTCTTCTTGCCTTTTCCCCCCTTTTCAGCACATTTTAACCACTTTTTAGTGATTACAAACCGAAAGCTTTATATATTTAGTACTACATAGTGACTACAGAGGTGGTTGAGAGATGTCTATACTATATAACCCTAAGGAAGATGAAACTTTTAGTGTTCTAGAGCAATGTACATTCCAGCATGAATGGAACCAGGTGGAAGGCGAGCTTGTTCAACAGAGGACAGGCATAACAGAGCTTGGCAGAAAAGGGATAGCAACAAGCCCCGCGCATGACAGATACACACATCTATTCAAGATATACATGCTTCTGAATCTTAGCCGAACAGAACATAGATACGGTGTAGAAGCTGCAGATATGCTAAGGGATTACGCGCAAAAATATCCTTCTTCAATAAGGAATGTTCCAAAAAAGCTCGCTTCCCAGCTAGAGATTGCTGTTGAGAAGGTCGCATAGAGGTCATGAAAAATGATAGACACATCACTAAAGCTTCTGCGCCAGATGCAGCATCCAAGCGGACTGTTCGTAGCAGCTTTGGATAGGAAGACTCATTATTCTAGGCAGTCATGGATTCGCGATTGCATATATGCGTCATTGGGTTTTGAAGCAACAAAGAACAATAAAGAACTCATAAAGACCTATCACGCATTGCTTGATGTTCTCAAAAAGCACGAGTACAAGATCGACTGGGCCATCGTAGAAAAGCCAGTGCACAGGTGGCAGTACATACACGCAAGGTTCAATCCAGAGACATTCGAGGAGTTCGATGAGGAGTGGGGCAATAAGCAGAATGATTCTATCGGTGCGCTTCTGTTCAAGATTGGTGATTTAGAATCTAAAGGAATCAAGGTCATACGAGACAAGGATGATATGCGTATCATCCAGAAATTGGTTTATTATCTTGCTTCTATCGAATATTGGCATGACGCAGACAATGGTATGTGGGAAGAGAATGAAGAAGTCCATGCTTCCAGCGTCGGTGCATGCGTAGCAGGGCTAAAAAAGATTTCAAAGATAGTCGATGTCCCTCAACCTCTTATACAGAAAGGGTTGGAGACGCTTAATTTCATGTTGCCTAGGGAGTCCGACAGTAAGGAGACTGATCTCGCACTTCTGTCGCTGATATATCCATATAGCATAGTGACTGACGAGCAGAGAGAAGAGATTCTAAAGGCTGTTGAAGAAAAGCTTTTGCGTTGTCGCGGAGTGATCCGTTACGCCGGAGACGCCTACTTCAACAGGCTTGGAGAAGCAGAGTGGACATTCGGATTCCCGTGGCTATCTATAATCTATAGGATGCTAAAAAAGCCAGACAAGCAGGCATTCTACATGAGAAAGACTCTCGAAGTGCTTAACGACAAAGGCGAACTGCCAGAGCTCTACTACGCAAACAGTGATGTTCATAATGAGAACACGCCGCTGGGATGGGGACAGAGTCTGCTGGTTGTCGCGATGTGCGAGGAACAGTGAAGATGCCAAACTCAACCTACA
>Ga0315268_10003439_pt1 | contig 17447 bp, 19 predicted proteins | sample C1_top_MG_FD_204535 | JGI IMG/M metagenome (GOLD analysis project Ga0315268, IMG submission 204535) | Sediment microbial communities from Yellowstone Lake, YNP, Wyoming, USA - C1_top | ecosystem: Environmental > Aquatic > Freshwater > Lake > Sediment | place: USA: Wyoming | collected 2017-08-01
CCTGATTGATTTCATCCTGAACCTCGCCGGTCTGTTGCTCTGGCTGAACTGGCGCACCTTGCCGTTTGATCCGCTGATCAAAGCCACCCCGGCCACGCTCATCGGCACCTTGCGCCGGGCCGAACCCACCCGCTATCAACGCTGGCACTTTGCGACCGCGCTGGGAGCCTTGCTGTTGCTGCGCGCGTGTTTCTACCGATTGACCGGTCCTGCGGTGGACTGGACGGGCACCTTGAATCTCGTCGCCACGCGGCTCGCTTTCCGAAGCGATTCCTTCGGCTTCATGCTGCTCTATTCGACGCTCAGCTTTGGTCTGATGTTGGGGATTTTCATTCTTTGGTTGTTGCTCCTGTCGGTGTTGGCCCCGGTCGGCAGCGAGAATCAGTTTCTGCTGCGGCTGGGACGCGCCCACCTGGGTTTCGTCATTGGCTGGCCGGCTTGGAGAAAACTTTTGCTGCCGTTTCTGGCCGGTCTGGTTTTGTGGTGGCTGTTGTCCTGGCCGCTCGCCAGGTGGGACCTGATTCCAAGACCGGTTTCAGAAACAAGCCGCCTGGCGCAATCCGCGTTAGTGGGATTGAGCACCTACTTTGCGTTCAAATATCTGATCGTCACACTGCTCGCGGTGTATTTGCTCCACAATTATCTGTATTTCGGGCGGCATGTAATTTGGCACTTCGTGGACGAAACCGCACGCCGATTGCTGGGTCCGTTGCGACCGCTCCGGGTGGGAAAGGTGAATTTCGCACCCCTCGTGGGCATCGCTTTGGTTTCTTTTTTTGCGCAATTCGCAGAGCACGGAGCGCGGCCGCCAATGCAACTCGATATCAACGGCAGGCCGGAGACACCTGCTTGGGAGATTCCCGGATTGAGAGGGCTTTTCGAGCGGGTATCGCGCTGACGGCGGGCCGGATTTGTTTCAACGCGTCGTCACTTTCGGAAGTTTCACCTCAACGGTCGTGCCCGCTCCCTTTGCGCTTTGAATGGCCAGCCAGCCGCCGTGCAATTCGGTGAGCTGCCGCGCGATACTGAGGCCCAAGCCGAGGCCCTGCTGTTCGTGCAGCTTGCGGTCGAACTGCATGTAGGCGCCAACCTTGGTGATGTGCTCCGTGGAAAAACCAAACCCGCCATCGGCGACGGTCAAGACCACGGCATTGTCGGTTTCTTCCAGCGACACGCGGACCTTCGTCCCGGCGGACGAAAATCTAAATGCGTTTTGCGTCAACTCGTCCACGATCTTGCCGAGATACTCTTCGGACATCGGCACGGGCACACTGATCAAGTTGAATTCCAAGTCGGCGGTGCGATCGGTTTGCTGGGCCTGTTTGGCGGCATGAGTTTCCACCAGGCGCGCCGGCAGCAGCGTCTGCTTGCTGCGCAGGGTGGTGACACGCTGTGAGTCGGTGCCGAGCAATTCGAGCTGGGCGTAAATCAGGAAATTCTCCACCAAGCGTTCGAGCCGTCTGCCTGAGTCGCAAATCACCTGGCCCATCTCGACGATTTCGGCGGGCTTCAGTATTGCCGCGTCGGCCTTGAAGATTTCGCCGTAGGCAAGGATGCCGTTGAGCGGAGTGCGCAACTCATGGGGCAGGGCCATGCTGATGGCATCGCGCAGATCGGCCAACCGCCGTTCGGATTCTTCGCGAAGCATTTGCGCCTTCTTGAGCCGCGCCTCCACTGCTGCGTAAAGCGCATCAATCGTGAACGGCTTGGGCAAATAATCATCCGCGCCCAGTTCCATGCCGTGGCGCATGCCGGCGTTGTCGGCGAGGCCGGTCATGAGGATGAAGGGGATGGCGGCGGTGACCGGCTCGCTACGCAGCGACGAGAGCGTGAGGTAGCCGTCCACTTTCTCCATATTCACGTCGCAGAGAATCAGGTCGGGCAATTCCTTGCGCGCCTTGTCAATGCCCACGGCCCCGTTCTCAGCCAAGACGACGGTGTAGCCGCGCTGGCGCAAAGCCATTTGCACCATCTCGCGCAACCATTCTTCGTCGTCAATGATCAGGATTTTTTTCACGCAAACGCGGTTTCAATCAGGCGACTTTCATCGGAAAACCCAAACGTGTCAACCGCGCTTCCGCAGGTTTCATACCGCGATGGGCTGGGACAAGAGAAAACTTCGGCGATGGGCCGCCCGCAGTTTTTGAGTGAAACTGAATCGCGAAGATCCATCGCGCCGGGTGCCGATTCGTTCAGCGCGCCTTCGTCGGCTTGCGCTGATGCAGCGGCGCGTAATGATTGAGCGTCGGTCCGATATAAATCTGGCGGGGACGATAAATCCGGCCCTTCGTATCTTCGGCGATTTCCTTGTAATTGGCGATCCAGCCCGGCATGCGGCCAATCGCGAAAATGACCGGGAACATTTCCAAGGGGATGCCAATGGCTCGCATGATGATGCCGCTGTAGAAGTCCACGTTGGGATACAGCTTGCGTTCGACGAAGTATGAATCCTTCAGCGCTGTCTCCTCAAGCTTCTTGGCAATGTCCAGCAACGGGTCAGAGATCTGCAGGACATTGAGCAGGTTGTCACACGCCTGTTTGATGAGCGTGGCGCGCGGATCGTAATGCTTGTAAATGCGGTGGCCAAAACCCATCAGCCGCCGGCCGCTGTTCTTGTCCTTGGCTGCCGCGATAAACTTCGAGCCGTCATCGCCGGACTGGTGGATTTCTTCGAGCATCTCAACGACCGCCTGATTGGCGCCGCCGTGGAGCGGCCCCCACAACGCGCACACCCCCGCCGCCGCGCAAGCGAACAGGTTCGCCTGGCTGGAAGCCACCATGCGCACCGTGGCCGTCGAACAATTTTGCTCGTGGTCGGCATGCAATAGAAAAATCAAGTCCAAGGCGCGCACCACTTCCGGTTTGATCTCGTAATCCTCATACGGTTCGGAGAACATCATGTGCAGGAAGTTGGCCGTATACTTGTAGGCGGCCTTGGGATAAATGATCGGCAGCCCGCGCGACTTGCGGTAGGAGAACGCGGCAATGGTGCGCACCTGCGAGATCAGCCGGGCCGCGTGAGCGTCAAACCGGCCGTTGTTGTACCGCTTCATGAGGCTGGGTTCGAAACAACTGCTGGCGTTGATCATCGCCGACAGGATCGCCATCGGGTGCGCGGTCGAGGGAAAACCCTCGAAGTGGTACTTCATGTCCTCGTGGAGATTCGCGCTGGCGGTGAGCAAGTCGGAAAATTTCTTCAACTCCGTCCGCACCGGCAGATGGCCGTAGATGATCAGATACGCCGTCTCGATAAAGGTGGATTTCTCCGCCAGTTCTTCAATTGGAATGCCGCGGTAGCGCAGAATCCCCCGCTCACCGTCAATGTACGTGATCGCACTCAGACACGAACCCGTGTTGCCATAGCCGTCGTCCAGTGTGATGCAACCGGAAGTGTTGCGCAGGTTGGAGATGTCAATCGCCTTCTCGTTTTCCGTGCCCTCAACCACGGGAAGGGTGTAAGACTTCCCGTCCAGTTCAAATTTGGCCACTTTACTCATGTGCGACGCGTGCTAGTGATTCAAACATGGGGCATAGTTTGCGAGGAAGGAAAAAATGTGGCAAGTAAGGAAACACCCGAAACCGAAAATTATTACCCTATGGCAGCGGACCAGCCGCCGTGGCCGCACGTCTCAGCCAAACCGCCGCATTCGCCAGCGATCGTACGTCAGCCGCTGTGCGCTCGTCATTTTCGAAAAATCCGGCGAACCATCGCTTCGCTTCGGCCAATCGGCTCCGGGTGATGAGCGGTCGCCGCTCTCCCTGATCGTTGCCACTGTGCGGGCTTGCGCCAGCGGATTGTTCCGGACCTCTCCGGTCGCCCGCCGGCCCGCGTTTCCGTCGTAACTCATTGCTTGATCCGTCAGCTTCAAATCCTCGTCGAGTGCCCGATGCGGCTTGATGTTTTTGCCCTGCAACACCCCGTGATACGCACGCACAGCTTCTTCGGGCGAAATCTTTCCATCCGTGATGAACCGCAGCATTTCGATGAAGGCGAGCTGGTGTTCCGCGTTGTTGATCTTGCGCCCGAACAACGCAACGCGCGCGCCGTACTTCTGCGCGTCGTGGATGAGGTTGAACGCGTCATAAGTCGTCCCGGCGCTGCCGCCCAGAATGCCCACGACGAGGTTGGGATCATACTGCGCCAGTTCCTCCATCGCTTTTGGCCCGTGATAAACGATCTTTAGGAAGACTGGCCGTCCCGATTCCGGCACACCTGCCAACGTGCGCAGAATGTTGTCGTTGATAAACTCACCGAGCTTTTCGGGGGGGATGCCGCTGCCCACGTTCGGGTCGAAGACTTCGAGGAAGTGCCGGAAATTCTTCCGCTCGGCTTCCTCGCGAAATTCCTTGTACCAAAGCAACGCCTCGCGGTCTTGTTCCAAGTCATTGACGTAGGTGATCGAGTAAAGACCGAGATTCGCGCCGGGAAAGTCATTCTTTCCATCACGATCACACTCGACCTCGCCACATTGAATATGATCAATGCTTGCCGAACGAAACGGCTGCGACGGCTCGGCCGTGTAGCAACCGTGCCGCACCGCCCATACGTCGGTCGTGTCGTTCGCGCGCGCGGCAGGCGTGACGTGCGAGTTTTTGAAAAGACCTTCCTTGATCGTGAGTTGCTCGTTCACGTAGGCGGACATCAACATGATGTCAATCAAGCCCTGATGCGTGACCTCGCGAATGATGTCGAGAAACTCCGGCAGGTTGCGGTAGCCGAACTCTTCGCGCGACCATACTTCCGGCGAGAATCGCGCTGGCTTCGCGCCGCTTCGGGCTAGGTATCCGCGTGGCCCCGGTGCGCGAACTCCGAATGCCATGTCCGCGTCCTTCGCATCGGCGATGATGAAGGCGCGCGACGAGCGGTTGGCCCTGACTTCAGCGAGTTTGGTGTCGAGAGATTTCACGGAAAGAAAGTCGCGAGTTCACTTTATCTGCGACATGATCTGGTCCGTGATGGCCTGCACTGCCGCTTCCGCTTCGGGATCAAAGCCCGTAGTCAGCGTTTCCTTCGGCGGCACAGCGCACGTCACGCCCGGACGCCACTCGTCATTGTCGCACAATTCACATTCCTTCAGTCCATGACGCGGATCGGGAATGCCAAGGCTCTGTTTGATCTTGAGTAAGTCCTGAAGCTGCGGTGCGGTCATGGTCTTCGCCGGCACACCCAATTGCGCCGTCACAAGAATCGTGCGGCAGTAGGCCTCCAGAATTTCCATCTTGAAGTACGCATCCTCGACGTTGTTGTGACTCCACGTAACGACGCCGTGGTTCGCCATCAGAATCGTGTTGTGCTTATCCACGAGATCCGCGACGAGCTGCCCCATTTCCGGCGTGCCCGGCGTGCGATAGGGTGCGACCGCAACGGATGCGAATACTTAATACTCAGGAATCATGCATGTCGGCGGCACGAGTCCAGCCACCGCGAAGCCCGTGCTGTAAGGCGGATGGCAATGACACGTCGCGACCGCCTTCGGCTGCCGTTTCATGATCTGCAAGTGCATCAGGATTTCGCTCGTGCGCTTCTTCACGCCCGCGAGTTGGTTACCCTCGAAATCCACGAGGCACATGTCATCTGGTTTCATGAATCCCTTGCTCACGAGTGTCGGCGTGCAAAGCGCGATGTCCTCGCCGACCTTGATTGCGATGTTTCCGCCGTTGCCGTCCACGTATGCGCGCCCCCACAACCGCCGTCCGATTTCGCAAAGCTGTTCCTTAAGGTTCTGCGCGTAGGACGAATTGAAAAATGCCTCCAGCTCAGCCTTGGAAGACTTCGAGGTTAGCGGCTTGGCGGGTGACGCAGCTTTGCCACCGGCGGACGCGTTTGCGTTCCTGCCTTTTCCACCCCCGTTCGTTTCCAAATCGAGCAGATAATCCCGCGCTGACGGTGTGACGATTGCCTCAGGCGGCAGGTTGCGAACGTCCTGCCCCTTCCGCACCATGTCTTCCAAATCCCGAACGCTAATGACGTTTTTCATTTTGATGGCGAGTAAAATATTTCATCCACGAGCGCGGCGTTGATCGCGTCTACAGGCGTGGGTTGCGCAAATGGTTGCGCCGCCTCGCGCCCTTCGACGTAGCCAATCACCTGCTTCACGTTGCCACCGATGCTATCGTAAACCACCAAACTCGGATCTTTGCCGAAGCTGACCGGCGCATCCAACCCGCGTTCGTACTGCTCGCGCGCGAACGGGCTGACGATCAAAAATCGCCCGCCGTGCAACGCCGGGACGCTGCGGCTCAAGGTCACGCGACCCACGACGGTGCCCAGTTTCATACGCGCACCCCCGGCTCATGTTCGTCCACTACACCGATGACCAGCCAGCGCACCGGGCTCTTGTCGTCGCCGACGGCTTTCCGCGCCGCGGCTCCATCCGACGAAATCACGACTTCCTGATGCATGCCCGCGCCGTGCGAATCAATCGCCACCTGCGGCGAACCTTCGGCCCAGCCGTCCTTGTCAATCGGCTGGCAAATGACGAGCCGCCACCCGTTCAGGCTCGGATGCTTGCGGGTCGCCACGACATTACCTTCGACACGGGCGAGTAACATGGCTCAGTAAATTCTCAAATTGTCCACCATCACACATCGGCGCACACGGGTGAAAGTTTTCGGGTTCGTCACACCTTCGCCCGTCGGCGTGGCGATTGAGTAACTCAAATATCCTTCGCCGCCGAGGCCTAGGCCGGCCATGCACGGGCCGTTCTTGATGAACAACGTCGTGTCCAGCGCACGCGCCATCGCTGTCATATTCTCCACGTCATGCGAATGGATGATGCTTGTGTGACGATATTCGTGCTCGGCGTCGAGCGAACACTGGATACCTTCTTCGACGCTCTTCACACGCACGATCGGCAGGAACGGCATCATCTGTTCCTCTTCCACAAACGGATGTTTCGCGTCCGTCTCGGCGAAAAGCAATTGCGTGTCGGGCTTGATGTCCACGCCCGCGGCTTTCGCGAGCACAATCGGGTCTTTGCCGATGAAATCCTTGTTCACGCTCGCGTGCGCGCAACCACCGCCCTGGCCTTCCTTGAAGGTAAACGCTGCTTTCGTGAGACGTTCGAGCTGGGCCGCGTTCAACTTCACGGCGCCATTCTCAGACATGCGCTGCATCAACTTGTCCGCCACGCTTTCGAGCGCGAAAACTTCCTTCTCGCCGATGCAGAGCAAATTGTTGTCGTAAGCCGCGCCCTGGATGATCGCCTTCGCCGCGCGCGTCGGGCAGCAGGTGTCGTCCACGAGCACCGGTGGATTGCCAGGGCCGGCGCAGATGGCGCGCTTGCCAATCTGCATCGCGGCCTTCACCACCGCCGGGCCACCCGTGACGAGCAACAACCGCACGACCTCGTGTTTGCAAATCGCGTTGAAAGATTCCAGTGTCGGCTTCTCCACCATGCACGCGATATTCTCGATGCCGGTCTCGCGATAAATCGCCTCATTGTAAGCCCGCACTGCCGTCGCCGCGCAACGCGCCGCGCTCGGATGCGCGTTGAACACCACCGCATTGCCCGCCGCAGTAATGTTGACGATGTTGCCGCTCAAAGTGGGAATAGAGTGCGTGCTCGGCGTGACCGCACCCACGACGCCGAACGGCGTAAATTCTTCCAGCGTGATGCCGTGATCGCCACTGCGACCATCGGGCCGCAACCAATCCACACCTGGCACGAGCTTGATGATTTTGAGCTTCTCAATCTTGTGGTCGAGGCGACCAATCTTCGTCTCGTCGAGTTCGAGCTTGCCCCAAACCTCAGCGTTCTTCTCCGCCATCGTCTTGACGATCTCTTCGATCTTGCGACGGGCAGCGATGCCTTTCTGTTTGAGTTGCAAGAAGGCTTCTTGCGCGGCGACACAAGCCTCATTCGCATCGGGGAACACGCCGAACTTTCCGCGCAACGCGGGAGTGGCAGAGGAAGCTCTCTTCGCGCTGCAACCACAGGAATCAGACTGCGGCGCGGGACTCGGCGCTGGCGCAGGCCGGGTTGTAATCGTGGTTGCGCTCCCACCGATTCGGCCAAGCACTTCAGCCACCACGTCACGAATTAAAGTTTCGTTCACTGCGCTCATAAAATCATGAATTATTGACGATCATTTTCAGGAAGATTTCTTCAATGACCAAATCCCTCTTCCGCTGACCTCCGTCGCTTCAAGAATTCCCGTCTGCTCAAGATTCTTTCGACAGAAGCCAACTTCGGGTCGCCAAGCGGGCTCTCCAGTTCCCTCAGTCACTCGCCGTCGTGCCTCCACCGAAACGCCCAGCCTTGCAGCTATCTCGTCGTAAATATTCCAACCAGTTTCTGTATCGTGAATGCGAACCGAGCCGGTGTGTTCGCGAAGGATTTGAACGATGGCTTGCTCGGTTAGGCGACGCGGTGGAAAGTCGTTATGGCTTTTGTATTCGTGGAAGTTTGCATCCTTTGAATCACCACTTGTGGATGCTGCGGATTTTGTTGATGGGATGATTTGAACATCATCAGAAAGAACCAAGACGACTTGGCCCGAACTACGCCCTTGAGCCAATGCGAGTTCAATTCTCGCTCCCGCCTTCGTCACATCGATAATGATGGTTTTCATAGACCGACTATTGTTTGCCGCTGTAAATCTGTTTTCCCAACACGTCCACCACATCCACGATGCCGATGACGACCGCGTCCACCGGCGCGTCTTTCATGCCGGGCGCGAGCCGCGCGGAACTGCCTTGCGTGAACATCACCATCTCGCCGATGCCCGCGCCGAGACAGTCCACCGCCACGATGGTGTTCGTGCCGGGGCGGAACTTCGTGGGATCTTTCTCGTCCACGAGTTGCGGGCGGAGCAACAGCATCTTCCGCCCGCTCATGGACGGGTCTTTCTTCGTCGCGACCACCGAACCTTCGACTTTGGCGAGGAACATAGAATTTAGGAGTTAGAAGTTAGGAGCTAGGAGAACCAGAAGCAGTCGGGCGCGAGCCGTTCTAACTTCTAGCTTCCATCTTCTAACTACTTCTTTTTGGGCAACACCGCTTCCACATCGTTGTGCGGACGGGCGATGACATGCACGCTGACCAGTTCGCCTTTGATGGCTTTGATGGCTTGCGCACCGGCGTCGGTGGCGGCTTTGACGGCAGCGACGTCGCCGACGACGACCGCGGTGACGAGGGCGTTGCCGACCTGCGTCATCGGGCCAACGAGCTCGACGTTCGCGGCCTTGAGCATGGCGTCTGTGCCCTCGACGAGGGCGACGAGTCCGCGCGTTTCAATGAGTCCAATGGCTTGAGGCATAGTTTTGTTTTCTGTTGATGGTTGAGTTTGAGATTTTAGTTTCGGGAATTTTCCAAAAGTCTTTTCGTCTCGCGCGCCACGACCAGTTCTTCGTTGGTCGGAATCACCATGAGCTTCATGCGTGAGGTCGGCTTGCTGATAACAGTCTCGGTGGCGCGAGTGCTGGAGTTGAGCGCGGAATCCAATTCAATGCCAAGGCCGCCCAGGTTCGCGCAAATCGCTTCGCGCAACTCCGCGCGGTTTTCGCCGATGCCGGCAGTAAATACAATCGCGTCCGCGCCGCCCATCTCGAAGAAGTAGCCACCGATCCAATGTCGCGCGCTCGCGACGAACACATCAATCGCCAGCTTCGCGTTCGCGTTCCCCTGCTCCGCTGCGGTAGTGATGTCTCGAATGTCGTTTGACACGCCGCTAATTCCTTTGAGCCCGGATTCCTTCGTGAGCTGGCGCTGCGCTTCATCAATCGTGATGCCGAGCGTTTTCACGGCGTAGGGAATCGCTTCGGAATCGAGATCGCCCACGCGGTTGTTGTGCGGCAAACCGGATTGCGGGCTCATGCCGAGGCTGTTGCCAATGGCGAGGCCGTTGCGGATTCCCGTGATGCTCGAACTGCCGCCGAGGTGACAGGAGATCACGCGTAGCGCGGGTTCGTTCACGGGAGTTGTGCCACCGTCCACGTAAAGTTTGCGGACGCGTTCGGCAACGTCGTTGCGCCCGAGCAATTCTGCCGAGCGTTCGGCGATGAACTTGTGGCTTGCGCCGTGAAAACCCCAACGGCGGATGCCGATGTCGTGCCAAGCTTGCGGCACGGCGTAGCGCATCATGGCCTCGGGCGCGAACTGGTAGAACGCAGTCTCGAACAATCCGACCAACGGCACACCGGGCATGCGTTTCCCAAACAGGCGGATGCCGGTGATGTAGGGCGGATTGTGCGCGGGCGCGAGGCCGTTGTAGGCCTCCATCGCACCGAGCGCACGTTCGTCGAGTCGCACGCAGCCGGTGATGCCCTTGGCGATGACGGTTTTGAAACCGACCGCCGCGAGTTCGCTTTCGCTGGCGATCGCGCCGGCTTCGCGGAGTTGCGCGAGGGAATCCTCAATCGCCTTCGGAAAATCGGCCACGCGCTCGAAGCCGCCTTTGTGCAAAAGGCGCTCGGCGTCGTTCGAGAAGTCGAACAACCGCCACTTGAGCGAGGTCGAGCCGATATTGGCGACGAGAATCTTCATTCAATTAAAAATTAAAATGCAAAATTCAAAAATGGGGCAGCCGCGATCCGGCAGTTCATTTTGAACTTTTAATTTTACTTTTTTAATTTATTGCAGCCACCTGCCGAGAATTCCCAGATCGTCGTGCGGACGCGGAATCACCTGGACGGCGACGACCGAGCCAACTTGCGCGGCTGCGGCTGCCCCGGCATCGGTGGCGGCCTTCACTGCGGCAACATCGCCACGGAAAAATCCAGTGACGTATCCACTGCCAATTTTTTCCCAGCCGGTCATGGTGACATTCGCGGCCTTGAGCGCGGCATCGCACGCTTCCATGAGCGCGCAAAGACCTTTGCATTCAATCATTCCTACTGCTTGTTGTGCCATAATTTGTTTATCGTTGATGGTTAGAGTTGTTATTTCGCAGCGGCGGCGTTCGTGACGAAGGCTTTGAGCAAGTCTTCGTGCGGGCGCGCGATGATGTGCGAGCTGACGAGTTCGCCGACTTTGGCCGCGGCTTTCGAGCCGGCGTCCACAGCGGCTTTCACGCTGCCGACATCGCCCTGGGCCAGCACGGTGATGAGGCCGCCGCCGATGGGGATGGTTTTGACCAACTTGACGTTGGCCGCTTTGACCATGGCATCACTGGCTTCCACGCTGCCGATGTAGCCTTTGGTTTCGATCATTCCGATTGCTTCACTCATTTTGTTTTCTCCTGTTTGGGTTAATTGTTTCGGTCGCGAAAAATTATTTGGTCAGTTCAACCGTCGTGTCGGGCTGCAAGTTGCACGCGTTGCCTTCGTCGGTGTCAATGTGGACTTCGAGTTTGAAACTCTTGTCCACGCGACAAAGCATCTGGTCGAGAATGATGCCGCAATCGCCGCCAATCTTGAGTTTCATGTTGTCGCCATGCTTCACGCCATAAAAATCCGCGTCTGTCGGATGCATGTGGACATGTCGCAATGCGCGGATCACGCCGTCCTTCATTTCAAAAAATCCCGCTGGCCCCATGAGCATCGCGCCGGGCGTCCCCTGAATGTTGCCGGACGCGCGCAGTGGAATTTCAAACCCGAGTGCGATGGCGTCGGTGTAGGCGAGTTCAACCTGATTCAAGTTTCGGCACGGACCGAGAATGCGGAGATTGGAAATCACCCGACTACGCGGGCCGATGAGCGTGACGGCTTCCTTCGCTGCGAACTGCCCTTCCTGATAAAGCCACTTGTGAACGGTTAGTTGATGACCTTTGCCGAACAGCACCTCGACCGCTTCCGGCGTGAGATGGCAATGGCGCGCGCTGATATTCACGACCAAGGGATTCGGTGCGGTCGCGTTACGCGGCAACGGCTTCCCAAGCCGAGAATACACGGCTTGCCGAACCAAGTGTTCGACCACCGCTCGATGTGGCGCAGATGCAGCAACAGCCATAACATGCACAGTTTTGACCGATTTTGCCAGACCGTCAACATTTTTCTTGCACAATCTTTCAATATCTGCCAAATTGTTGCTCGAATGACGGCAGAAGAGCGAAAACATCGCCTTGAGGGGTATCTCCAAAAGGTCGAGTTCGCCTCGCTGGAGGATCTGGCCAAGCACGTGGGGGTTTCAACCTCGACCGTGCGACGAGACCTCACCGTATTGGAAGCGGCGGGCGGATTGCGGCGCACGCACGGCGGAGCGCGCATCACCACGCCTAAGTCCGACGAGTTTGCCTTCTCGACGCGCGACACGCATCAACTCGATCAAAAGGAAGCCATCGGTCGCGCGTGCGCAGAACTCATTCATCCGAATCAAAGCGTGATCATTGACGCGGGGACGACGGTTTACCACGTCGCAAAACATCTCGAAGACAAGTCGCCTCAGATCGTGACGAACTCCCTGCCCGTGGCGAACCTTTACTCCGCTGCCGGTCGCGTCGAATTGGTGTTGAGCGGCGGCGTAATTTATCCGCGGCTGGGCGTGCTAGTCGGCCCGCTCGCAGTCGAGGCGTTTTCAAAAATTCACGCGGATGTTGCCGTGATGAGCGCGGGTGGCATTACCTTGGAAGGGCTGACGAATTCACACGGGCTGCTGATTGATATTCAACTGGCAATGATTCGCGCGGCAGCGAAAGTCATTTTTTGCCTCGATCACACAAAGTTCGGCCGTCGCTCGGTGACCCCGCTGTGTGACCTTGAACAGATCGACACCATTGTGACAGACAGCAACGCGCCCTCAGACTTGGTGGCGCAACTTCGCGCGAAGGGAATTGAAGTAATCGTCGCTCCGAACAACGCCGCTTAAACGGGGAGCATTCGGGCGAGTTTGTTGGTCACGCGCTCAACGCTCAATGCGTCCAGCCCGGTGCTCTCTTTCACAATCACTACGCCCTCCCCTTGCGGCCGCCAGATTTCCTCTACCGTGTCAGCCCACAGCACAAGCGTGGGCAAACCCAGCGCCGCGGCCAGATGCGTGATGCCAGAGTCGTGACCCACGAATACGATGCACACTTGCAATCGGTGTGCGAGATCGGCGAGCGGCAGGCTTTGAGCAACCTCAGTCCGCGCGGCGGGCAACGCTGCAGCCAACCGCCGGAGACGTTCACCCTCGGCTTCCCCGCCGACCAGCAGCAAGTCCAGCTCAGTCGAATTGATCAACTGCCGCAGCAATTTGGCCCACTTTGCTTCCGGCCAGTTTTTTCTTTCGCTGCCGCTGCCGGGGTGGAGGGCAAGCTGGTTGAGAGTTGCGGGTTGAAGGTTGACCGTCAGACGAGGCACCGGGTCGGCATCGAAAATAGCCAGGCGTTCCAACGGCTTTAGGTAAACCTTGGTGGCGTGGATGTTTTCACCCTCGTTTGGGCGATGGGTCGCGGCGATGAACTGGCCGTGCGAACAGCGGCCCACGTTGGTTTGAAATATTTCGTCCGGGTCGAAGAGATAGGAAACAATCAAATCAAACTCGGAAAAATAATCTGCGAGGTCGGGGGCGAGTTCGCCATCGCGCGCAAAGAAACCGGCCAGCGCCCTCGCCTCAATCGGCTGCACACGATCTACCAGACCGCCCGCGAAAGCGAGTTGCGCGATGTGCGGGTAGCCGAGCACTTCGAGATGCGCCTTGGGGAATTGTTTTCGCAGCGCCGTGATGGCCGGCAGCGTGAGAATGAAATCCCCAATCGCGCCGCCGCGGATGACGAGGATTTTGCCTTTGGTTTGCGAAGCTTTCATCATTGGGCGGTTCAGACGGAGCGCCGAGCACCGTCTCGGCATGTCTCATTCTGACACCAACGAGCCGAGGCGGCGCTCGGCGCTCCGTCACATCGCACGAAACGCCGTCAGGCCGAGCACCACGACCAGGAGCGCGAACGCAAGCCTGATGGTGCTGCCGATCTTCACGCGCTTTTCATTCGCCGTGGCCCAGTTCAGCAAATCCCGCAGCCGCCACGGCGACACCGTGAACCAGATGCCCGCCACGACCAGCACGTAGGCCCACGTTTGAATCAGCAACACCCACGGCGTCTCGCCCAGATGCGGACGGCCCGTGTCCACCATCAACTTGGCGAGCAGGAGGAAGACCACCGCCAACCCGCGCACCGCCAGAAAATCCTGGACGAAGAAACACGTCGCCACGCCGATGGCCGCGAACACGGCCATCATATGGGGCTTGAATGCGGCGAAATCGGCGATGGGCTCCTGGTTCACCAACCAGAGAAACCACGCCGTGCCCAGCAGCGTCAGGAACACGCCGGTCGGTAAATGACGCGGGAATTTGCGGGCGGCGGCGGCGAACGCGGTGGGCTTGGCCAACCCATAAACCTGCGGCGCAGCCATGCCGAGGCCGAGCAAGATGGACAACAACGAAAGTTTCATTTCAGAAATTAAACCACGAATTCACACGAATGGACACGAAGAAAATCAGCGCGTTCGGAATATTCGTGTGAATTGGCGTTCATTCGTAGTTCTAGTCTCAAATTCAATGTGCAGCCTTTGCTGGACGATGACGCGGGTTCATTTCGGCTCTAAATACCACTCGACAAAATACTTTGCCAAGCAGAAAGTCGAAGCCGTGAAAACTGCTAGACGGCAAATTTGCAATTCACTATAAGGTTAGAAAACATGAGGGCAGACACGGGGCGCACACGCGTTCCACAGTGTCTGCCCTCATGTTTTCTAATCTACTGATAGACTGCAAAATCTGACGCCAGCCCCTGCCAAAACCCTACCTCAGCCGGAGCAGATTCCTTCCACCACTTCAAAAACAAACAGCGCGACTTTGCCCTGATAACTCGCGCGCCAAAGTACCTCGCTACAGATTCACAATCGCCGGTGCGAAGTTGCGCTCTCCCGGAGTTACGGTGACTGTTTCGGCTTGACCCGAATGTAATAAATGCCAGATTTTCCCAACAGAACAAGAGTTGGTATCTTTGTGGCCAGCCGGGTCTGGGTGCATTTCATTGCTGGCCGATATGCCGGAACGTTGCTGAAGTGGTCAGCGTGTGGTTCAACACAAACTACGCGGGTCGTTGACGGAGAGATGGCCGAGTGGCTGAAGGCGGCGGTTTGCTAAACCGTTATACGGTCAAAAGCCGTATCGGGGGTTCGAATCCCCCTCTCTCCGCCAGTTTGATTTTTTGAAAATTTCGCGCTGCTTTTTTAGAGTGGAGGCCAGTTTTCCCCGATCCTTCATGTGACGCGGGCAATCCGCCTTCAGAAATAATTGCTCGCTTCCCGACCGGACGGTGATTGAGGTTCTGTGACGCAAGGCAGAACTCTTTGCTTGCTGCTCTGTTCAAAGCGGCCAATTCTACATCCATGAATTCCACCTGTGTTAGCCGGGCATTGCGGATGATTGTTTTCCGAATCGTGATTTGTCCGCTCCTGGCCGGCATGTGCTTGCTTTGCGTGACGTCGCCAACCATCGCAGCCAACTTGTCCGCGAACTGGCCGCAGTTCCGCGGGCTGGGCGCGCTTGGTGTCGCTGACAATCCGAGCCTGCCCGACCACTGGGGCACAAACGAAAATGTCGCGTGGAAAATCGAAGTGCCCGGACGCGGCTGGTCCTCGCCAATCGTCTGGGGCGAGCGCGTGTTTGTCACCACCGTAGTTAGCGCTGGCGAAGTGGAGCCGGCGAAAAAAGGTCTCTATTTCGGCGGCGAACGTAAAGAGGTTCCCAAAGCCGAGCATCACTGGCTCGTGCTGTGTTTCGATTTGAAGTCCGGTCGTGAGCTGTGGCGTCAGGAAGCACACCGCGGTACGCCGGCAAACCCGCACCACGTAAAAAATACCTACGCCTCCGAAACCCCGGTGACCGATGGCGAGCGCGTGTATGCGTACTTCGGCAACGTCGGTTTGTTCTGCTATGACCTGAAGGGACAGAAACTGTGGTCCACCAACTGGCCGCCGGCGAAAATGCGCTACGGCTGGGGTGCCGCAACGTCGCCTGTGCTCTACGACGGACGCGTATTCATGGTGAACGACAACGACGAGCAATCCTTCGCCGTGGCACTTGATGCGAAGACTGGACGCCAACTGTGGCGGGTCGAACGCGACGAAAAGAGCAACTGGGCGACACCCTACATCTGGCGGAACGAACAGCGCACCGAGTTGATCACATCCGGTACAAAACGAGTCCGCTCCTACGATCTCGACGGCAAGCTGATTTGGGAATTTGGCGGCATGTCTTCGATTGTGATTCCGACACCGTCCTCAACGCCCGGCCTGCTTTACGTCTGCTCCGGTTATGTCGGCGACAAAGTGCGCCCCGTGTTCGCCGTCAAGCCCGGTGCTTCCGACGACATCACGTTGAAGCCCGGCGAAACAAACAACCAATTCATCGCGTGGTATCAGCCCACCGCCGCGCCCTATAATCCCTCGCCCTTGCTCTACCGCGATTATTTCTACGTGCTGTTCGACTTCGGCTTCCTGAGCTGCCACGACGCGCGCACCGGCCGGCCGGTTTACGACAAACAGCGCATCCGCACGGACACGACCTCGTTCACCGCCTCGCCCTGGGCTGCGAATGGAAAAATCTACGCGTTGAGCGAGGACGGCGACACTTTTGTGTTCCAAGCTGGCGCCGAGTACAAACTACTGCACAAAAACTCGCTCGACGAGATGTGTATGGCCACTCCGGCGATTGCCGGGGATCGCCTGCTCATCCGCACGCTGACGAAGCTGTATTGCTTTCGGGAAACGAAATAAAATCCAGTGGACGGAAACGAGCCTAGAGTGATTTCTTATTTGTGTTCCGGCGTCATCTCCTCAACCCGATACAAGTGTGTCCGGGTTCGGAGGAAAAACGCCTTGCCTGACACCGCCGGCGAAGCCATGAAGCCGTTCGCCAGCGTGTTCTTCGCCAGAATCTCGAACGCGCGCCCCGGCTTGAGCACCGTGGTCGTTCCCTGCTGATCGAAGAAATAGAGCCGGTCAGCCGCGTAAACCGGCGACGCCGCGAATTTGCCGCCGATGCGCTCGGTCCAGACGACCTTCCCCGTCGCGGCTTCCAAGCAGGTGACAAAGCTCTCCTCAGCCGCCGTGTAAATCAAGCCGTCCACCAGAAGCGGTGAGGCGTATTTGCCTATGTGCGTGCTGAGTTTCCATACCACATGCGTGTCGGTCACGTCGCCTTGTCCATCGGGCCGGATCGCCCAGAGTTCCCGTTTCATCAGGCCGGTGACAAGGAAGACCAAGCCCTGGTCATAGAGCGGGCGTGGCGCGACTGACCAGTCGGCATACTGGACTTTCCAAATTTCGTGTCCGGTGCGCGGGTCGTAACCATACGCGGCCTTCGCGCCGGCGCTGAACATCTGCGGCTTTCCGGCGACGATCCCGATCAACGGGGTGCTGTGGGCTTTGCGCAAATCCCCGTCCCGCGCCATTGGGCCGGGCACGTTTTCGTCGTTCCACACGACCGAGCGGTTCGTTTTCCAAACGGTCTGGCCGGTCCGTTTGTCGAGCGCGGCAAGATACTGCAAATCGGCGCCGTCAAAGGTCAGGATCAGCAAGTTCT
>Ga0315268_10003440_pt1 | contig 17441 bp, 4 predicted proteins | sample C1_top_MG_FD_204535 | JGI IMG/M metagenome (GOLD analysis project Ga0315268, IMG submission 204535) | Sediment microbial communities from Yellowstone Lake, YNP, Wyoming, USA - C1_top | ecosystem: Environmental > Aquatic > Freshwater > Lake > Sediment | place: USA: Wyoming | collected 2017-08-01
TCCTGCTTCTATTGCATCAGCATGCTCGAGGACAGCTGCCGCAATGCCAACAAGGAAAGTGTCCTGGCCATCCGCGACGTGACCGAGTTGCTGGCGGAGTCGCTGGGCTGAGCACGTCGCACGCTGGCACGCCCGGTCGACGGGAGCGCGAGGATATCCATGGCGAGCAAAATCGGAGTCTATGTCTGCCACTGCGGCCTCAACATCGCCGGTGTCGTCGATATCCCGGCCGTGCTTGCCGCGGTCCGGCACCTGCCAGGCGTGGCGCTGGCCCGGGACTACAAGTTCATGTGCTCGGACCCGGGACAGGAGATGGTGCGGGCCGACATCAAGCAACATGGCCTCGACGCGGTCGTGGTGGCCGCCTGCTCGCCGCTGATGCACGAGCGCACCTTTCGCCGGGCCGCGCAGGGCGCCGGTCTCAACCCCTACTTCGTGCAGATGTCCAACATCCGCGAGCAGTGCTCGTGGGTGACCACGGACAAGGCGGCGGCGACCGAGAAGGCACAGGCGATGCTCGCCGGCGCGGTGCGCCGGGTCGCCCTGCACCAGTCGCTCGAGACGCGGCGGGTCAAGGTCAACGCCTCCGCTCTCGTCGTCGGTGGCGGCGTGGCCGGTATCCAGGCCGCGCTCGACCTGGCCGACTCGGGCGTCCACGTCTACCTGGTCGAGCGGCAGCCTTCGATCGGCGGCCACATGGCCATGTTCGACAAGACGTTCCCCACGCTCGATTGCTCGGCCTGCATCCTGACGCCCAAGATGACCGCGGTCGGCCAGCACCCCAACATCACCTTGCTGACCTACTCCGAGGTCGATTCGGTCTCGGGGTTCGTCGGCAACTTCGAGGTCAAGGTGCGGCGCAAGGCCGCCTACGTCGACCACGCCAAGTGCAACGGCTGCGGCGTGTGCATGGAGAAGTGCCCGTACAAGGCGCCCAGCGAGTTTGACCAGGGGCTGAGCAAGCGGCGCGCGATCTACGTGCCGTTCGCGCAGGCCGTGCCCAACAAGCCGGTCATCGACCCCGTCTTTTGCGCGCGCTTCAAGGGCAAGAAGTGCACGACCTGCGAGAAATTTTGCGAACCCGTCGCGATCGACTTCGGCCAGCAGGACCGGGTCGAGACGATCACGGTCGGCGCCATCGTCCTCGCCACCGGCTTTCAACCGCTGGATGCGCGGCGCATCCCGCAGCTCGGCTACGGCCGCTTGCCCGAGGTCTACAGCGCGCTCGAGTTCGAGCGGCTCAACAACGCGGCCGGGCCGACCCAGGGGACGATCGTCACCCGGGATGGCCGCACGCCGCAGACCATCGCCATCCTGCACTGCACCGGTAGCCGCGACGACAACTACAACAAGTATTGCTCGCGCGTCTGCTGCATGTACTCGCTCAAGTACGCCCACCTGATCAAGGAAAAGCTGCACGACGCCACTGTCTTCAATTTCTACATCGACATGCGCTGCTTTGGAAAAGGCTACGAGGAATTTTACGACCGGCTGCAGCACGAGGGCGTGCGTTTTGTCCGCGGCAAGGCGGCGCAGCTTTTCGGCGGTGCCGAGTACAAGGTGATCGCCGGCAGCCGCAACGCCATCGACGGGCTCAACGACAACCAGATCGTGGTGCAAGCCGAGGACACGCTGCTCGGTCGGCTGTTCCGGGTGCCGGTCGACATGGTGGTGCTGACACCCTCGATCGAACCCCGCGCCGACGCCGACGAGGTCGGCCGCAAGTTCCTGGTCAGCCGCGGCGCCGACGGCTTCTTCCTCGAGCAGCACCCCAAGCTGGCGCCGGTATCGACCACCACCGACGGCGTCTTCATCGCCGGCGCCTGCCAGGGTCCCAAGGACATCCCGGACAGCGTGGCGCAGGGCTCGGCGGCCGCCGGCAAGGCGCTGTCGCTGATCACCCGCGGCGAGATCGAGGTCGAGGGCGCCACCGCCTGGATCAACGGCGACAGCTGCTCAGGTTGCCGCATGTGCAACGAGCTGTGCCCCTACACCGCCATCACCTACGACGCGGAGCAACGGCGCAGCTCGATCAACGACGTGCTGTGCAAGGGCTGCGGCACCTGCGTCGCCGCTTGCCCGAGCTCGGCCATCGTAGCGCGCCACTTCACCGACCAGCAGATCTTTGCCGAGATCGAGGGCATGCTGAGCCTCTAGTCCGGCCCGCAACGACTTCTCGTCGCGCCGCCCGACCGCCGGCACCGATCCGCAAACCTGATCCGACCTGCGCCAGATCCGGGCGCGTTTGCACAATCTGCTGTGCGTCTCCAGATCGGCTCGCTACTATCCGCCTCGCACCTCAACCTGACCTGGCGAGGACGGACATGAGATTTTTCTCGGCGGTAGCTTTGACCTTGCTCGCACTCTCGTTGCACCCGGCCTGTGACTGCGGCGGCGCCACACCTGGCACCGGCGATGCTGGCGGCTCTGACGCCTGGGTCGGCAACCGGCCACCGCTGCTCCCGGTCTACAGCTCGATCTCGATGCTGCCGGGCGACACGGTGTCGCTGGTTTCGGCGCCGATCAGTGACCCCGACGGCGATGCGTTGACCTGCACCTGGACCGCGAGCCCCACGCTGACCAGCGTGACCGTGCCCGGTGGCTGCGGCACACCCGAGGCCGTCATCGACCGTGCGCGCTACGAGGCCGGACCGGCCGAGCAGCGCTTCACCATCGCGGCCAGCGTCAGCGACGGCAGCAACCCGGCGGTGACCGCGACCATCGAGGTGGTCATCGGCGATGAGCGCGGCGGCCACGTCAACAACGTCTCGCGATGGGAGGGCACCGGCTACACGGCCACTGGCGACCGCCACGGCTTTTGTGGCGCCCAGGCCCACCCGTGCCAGGGCATTGACGACGCCAAGGTCAACCTGCGCGCGCTGATCGAGGGCGGGGTCAACGTCGACCCGACCATCATGGTCGCCACCAGCGGCGTCGCCTACGCGATCAGCGATCCGATCCTGCTCGACGACGATGCAGCCGACACCGGTATCGCGCTCGGCCTCGAGTGCGGCTTCGATCCCGCCACCTGGCAAAAGGTGAGTGGCTCGTGGACCCACACGCCGATCCGCTACAGCGGCGAGTGGGGCGTCCACGTCACGGCTGACGGCGTGCAGGTCGAGGGCTGCAACGTCGAGGGCGTCGAGCCGAGCGGCCAGTACGACGACCGATTTGCCATCTTCGTCGACAACGCCGAGGCGGCCATGCTCGACAACGTGCTGGTCGGCGTCAACTCGACGGTGACCACGCTGCCACAGCGCGCCGTCGGCCTGAGGATCGAACTCGACAACGCACATGGGACCGCGCGCCCGGTGGTCGACGGCAATCGGCTGACAGGCGGCCGCGCCACCATCGGCGCGATCGGCCTGCAGGCGGCCGGGGGTTTGCCGCTGGTCGCGCGCAACACGATTCTCGGCGCCGAACAAGGCCTTGGCAACGGTGTCAATTTTACGCCGGCGCTCGCTCCCGCACAGACCACGCCGGCCGAGATCAGCGATAACCCGCAGATCGTGGGGTCAAGCGACGGCACGGGTTTGGGCGTCGGGCTCTTGGTGAGCGGAGGCAACCCGCGGATCCGCAACAATGCGCACATCGCCGGCTGCGCGGTTGCCACTGCGACCGGTGCCTGTGGCGGCCTCGGCGTGTTCACTGGCGCTGATAGCGCGACCGTCGAGAACAACACCATCATCGGCAACGCAAGTGGACAGTTCGCTCGCGCTGCCATCGGCCTGTCGGTGACCGAAGATGTCGTCACAAGTGGCAACAATATCCGTGGTGGTCTGGGCATGCAGGTCAGCGGCATGGCAGTCTCTGATACGGCCAGCCTCGAGAGCACGGGCGACACGGTCGTCGGCGGCACTGCCAGCGACGAAGGGGCAGCCAATCCGCGCGACGGCTGGGTAGCGGGTCTGATGGTCGGGCCAAACTCGAGCGCCACGCTCGTCAACACCGACGTGCGCGCTGCGGCTGCCGGTGCTGCCACGCCGTCGCCCAGGGCAATGGGTATCTACCTCGACTCGGGCACCACGCTGCACCTGACCGGCGGCCGAATCGAGAGCGGCGCTGCGCGCGACGTTGCCATCGGCGTCGAGATGGTGATCGAGGCGACCGCAGCCACGCTGATCGGCAGCACCGTCGTGGCCAACAAGACGATGCGAGATATTTCCAATGGCGCGATAGGCATTCACCACCTCGGCGGGACGCTGAGCGTGACACGGGGACGCGTCGAGGCCGGCGACGCGAGCAAGGCAACCGGGATCCAAAACGACTACAGCTTTTCGGCGCAACGCGGCGCCGGCGACACGACGATCGACGGCACGACCGTCACGGGTCTGACCGGCGTCAGCTGGACCCTGCCGCTCGACTACATCGGCATCCACCACAAGAGCGGCAAGCTGACGCTCCGCAACGCCACAGTGCTGGCGCCCGGCGCCACTTATAGCACCAGCGGGATCGTGCTCAATTGCGGAGATGCTGCCTGCGCCAGCCAGCACCATCTCGTCACCAGCAGCACGGTCAGCACCGGCAGCAGCCAGTCGACCTACGGCGCGCGCGCTAGCAATGCCGACGCGCTGGAGATCACCGACAGCGAGGTCAGCGCAGCCGCGATTGAGACGGGCGGCTACGACTCCCTGGGCATGGACCTCAGGGACACGACAGCGACCCTTGCCGACGTCACGGCCACCGCCGGACACTCGCCGCGGCTGAGCGTCGGTATCCAGTGCGGTGCGCAGTGTGACCTGACGGCCACCAACGTCAACGCGGTCGGTGGCGCGGCGCCGATCTCGAACGGATTGCGCGTGCTGGAGCACGGCATTGCCGAGTTCGACGACGGCAGAGCAACCGGCGGACCGTGCGACGGCAGCGCTGGCAGCTACAGCTCCGGCATCGTGTCGATCAGCACCAGCTACAGCCACTACTACCGCAACGAGCTGCGCGGTGGTGACGGCTGCGAGTCGAGCTTTGGCTTCAGCATGCAGGGCAACGGCTTCTTCTGGCTGTACAACAACCGCGCCAGCGGCGGCGCCGCGGCCAAGATCAGCGCCGGCATCTGGCTGCCCCAGGAGTGCCAAACCTGCCGTTTCAGTGGCAACATCGCGCGCGGCGGCAGCGGCACTGCCGGCGCCTCGTCGCGCTCGGTCGGCATGCACCTCTGGCTCAGCAACTTCGACACCGAGCCGCTGATGTTGACCTACGTCGTCAACAACGTGCTGTACGGCGGGACTGCCAATGTCGCGCGCGGCCTCGAGGTCGGCGGCGATTCGGGCGGTGCGCTGATCGTCATGCACAACGACTTTCACGGCGAGGGCGCGGCCGGCGTCAGCGGCTCGATCAGCAGCGCGGTCTATCTGATGGCATCGCTGGCCGGCAGTGCCAACAGTGGCCTGTTTGCCAACAACATCGTCGACGCCGGCGTGGCCGAGCAGCGTTACGGGTACGACGAGGCGTGCGGCCAGATCATGAGCCTCAACCGCTGGGGCCGTCCCTACCAGGTGCGGCGCAGCGCTTTCTGGCCCAACATGTCGGCCGCGACCAACGCGCCAACGGCCTACGTGCGCCACGCCAACTCGGCTGACTGCACGGCGCCCGTTCTCTACACCGCCACTGCGCAAGTCGACGCCGACGTCGACTACGGTCAAGCCGTGGGAGGCTACCTGTCGCTGACCTTCGACCCGAAATTCGCGGCCGATGGCTACCACCTGCTGTCGAACTCACAGCTGATCGGCATGGCCGGGTACACTGCCGACCTGTGGCCGTTCGATCCGAACGAGGCCATGGTCGACATCGACGGCGAGGCGCGGCCGTGCGGCCCGGCCTACGAGATCGGCGCCGACGAACTTTGCCCATAGCTCCGTTGGTCGCCCGGTAAGACCGGAGGTGAGAAATGAATCGAGCCGCGGCTGCTGTTGCATTCTTGTGTGCATTTTTGACCCTTGCCTCTGGGTGTGACTGTGGCGGCACCACCCCGAACAGCGGCGACGGCGGAACCGGCGACGGTGGCCACGGGGCTGGCGACGGCGGCGGCGGCGACGCAACCTCCGGCAACCAGCCACCGGTCGTCATCCGGCACGCCACCGTCGCGCTCTATCCAGGCGACAGCGCGCCGCTGCTGGTCGAGCCGATGCGCGACGCCGAGGGCGACGCGCTGACATGCAGCTGGAGCGCCAGCCCCACCATGACCGGCATCGAGCTGCCCACCGGCTGTGCCGATCCCGAGATCGCGGTTGACCGTGGCCACTACGAGGACGGACCGGCCGACCAGACGTTCACGCTGACGCTCAATGTCAGCGATGGAGTTAACGCGCGCGACCTGGAGATCCAGGTCACAGTGCTCGACGAGCGCGGCGGCGACGTGGCCAATACCTCGGTCTGGGAGGGCATCGGCTACATCGAGAGCGGTGCGCGCCACGGCTTTTGCGGCGCGGCCGGCCGCGCCTGCCAGAGCGTTGAGGACGCCACGGCCAACCTGCGCGACCGCATCGCCGGCGGTAGCAATGTCGCGCCGCTGCTGAGGCTGGCCACCACCGGCACCTCTTATCAGCGCGACACGACCCTGCGACTCGACGACGATGCCGGCAACAGCGGGGTCGCTCTCAGCCTCGAGTGCGGCTTCGATCCCACGACCTGGGACAAGGTCAGCGGCGCCTGGACCCACACGCCGATCCGGTTTCGCAGCGCAGTCGGCGTCGAGATCACGGCCAGCGGCGTGCGGCTCGAGGGCTGCGACATCCAGGGCGCCGAACAGCTGCAGGTCGAGGTGACGCGAACAGCCGTGCATGTGATCGACGCGGCGACCGAGATCGTGGACAACGTCCTGGTCGGCGCACCCGAGGCGCTGCTGGATCCGCCCGAGGTTGCCGCGGGACTGATCATCGAATTCGAAGACGTGGACACCGCGCTGGGCAGCGTCGTCCGCGGCAACACGCTGGAGGGCGGCCTGGCCTTGCAGGCCGTCATCGGCACCACGATCAAGGGCGGCGTGGCGACGGTGACCGGCAACCGCATCCGCGCCGGCCGCTCACCGTGGAGCATGGGCCTGACCCTGGACCTGCGCGAGGGCAGCGTGGAGCGCAGCGAGGTGGCGGACAATCCGCTGATCGCGGGCGGACCGGGGACGACCGGGTTCGGCCTCCTGTGGATGCGCGGAGATCTGTGGCTGCACGACAATCCGCTGATCGCGGGCTGCGCCAGCGGTTGCCTGGGCGGGAGATATGGCGGCCTCGGATTGATGGGTTCGGCCGAGACCTTCTCGGTGCCCCTGCTCGAGCGCAACGTGGTGCACGGCGTGATCGGCCAGTTCGATGCAGTGGAGGCCGTCGCGCTGATGCTCCAGAATTCGGTCGTCAGCCGCGCCAGCGAGTACCGGGGCGGCCGCGCCGCGATCACGCGCGGCGCAGCGATCGACGCGGACCTGCGCAGCGAGCGCGATCTGTTCGAGGGCGGGGTGGCCTTCGACCGGGACCAGGCAGACCCGGACGACGGCGTGGCCACCGGTATGACCTTCCGCAGCGGCAACATCGAGCTCAGCGATGGCGTCGTGCGCGGAGCGCCAGCTGCCACCCCCGCCTCGCCGGTCGCCATCGGCGCCAGCGTCAACCACGACGTCGTCCTGAGTCTCAGCGGCAGCCGGGTCGAGAGCGGGCCGGCGGTCGATCGCGCAATCGGCGTCGATGCCAGCAACACGGCCATCCACCTGACGCTCGAGTCGAGCGCGGTGGTGGGCGGCGACACCAGCAGCGGGGCCGGCAGCACCTCGGTCGGGCTTTTGTTCTCGAACGGCTTACTCGACTGGACCGACGCGAGCGCGACCTCCGGCCACGCCGCGTCCAGCACCGGTCTGATCCTGGTCGACGACGGGACCATCAACATCGATGGCGGCGAGGTGCGCGGCGGCGACTGCAGCGACGCGACCGGCAACAGCCGCGGTATCTGGATGCGCGGAGACTCGAGTTTGACCCGGCTAACCGGACTTGAAGTGCGCGCTGGCAACGGCTGCCGCTCGAGCACAGGTCTGCTTTTGGGTGGCAATGTGCAGTGGCTCTTCCTGCGCGACAGCGACGTGGCCGGCGGCGCAGCCAACCTCCTGTCGGCCGGCGTCTTCGGCGGCGATCACTGCCGGAGCTGCCGCATCGAGCGCAACGTGATCGCGGGCGGTGGCTCGGTCGAGGCGGCCACGCCACTTTCGGTCGGGCTGCGGCTCAGCGGCGACGGCACCGTGGCGGCGCTGGCGAACAGCACCTTCGTCGTGGCCAACCGGATCCGCGGCGGCAGCGCCACCATCAGCCACGGCCTCAACATCGCGGGCGACGCCGGCGACGACGTCGTGGTGCTGCACAACATCATCGACGGCGGCGGACTGGCCGCGACCAGCGGCGCCATCAGCGGCGCCGTGGTGCTGGCCGGCGACCCGGCCGTCGCCAACGCCCAGGCCGGGATGTTCGTCGGCAACGTCATCAATGCCGGCGTGTCCGAGACCAGCTACGGCTTCTTCGAGAGCTGCTCGATGACCGGCGGCCTGCACCGCGCCGAACCGCACTACGCTTTCAACAGCGCCTTTTGGCCGGCCATCGACGGCAGCGGAGCCGACCCGACCGGCTACGTGCGCAAGGCACCGGCGGCTGACTGCGCAGCCGCCACCGACGTGACGACCATCGCAGTTGTCAACGGTCTTGCCTATTACGGTTCGAGCAGCGCCAGCCGCGCCTCGCTCGACAGCGATCCGCTATTCGCGGCCGACGGCTATCACCTGCAGGCCAGCTCGCCGCTCACGGATCGAAGTTTGATGTCGGACAGTTACTGGCCGTTTACCACAGCCAACCCGGCCGAGCCGATGCTCGACGTCGACGGCGTGGCGCGGCCGTGCACTGGCCAGTACGATATCGGCGTCGACGAGGTGTGCCCCTAGTCGCGGCGGGGAGCGAACGTGCTGGCCGCAGGCGAAAAGATCGATCAGTTCAGCGTGATCCGGCTGCTCGGCCGCGGTGGCATGGGCGACGTCTACCTGGCGCGCGACGCCACGCTCGGCCGCAAGGTGGCGCTCAAGGTGATCCAGCCCGAGCGGCTGGGCAACCAGAGCATCGTCGATCGCTTTTTGTTCGAGGCGCGCACCACCGCCCGCTTTAGCCATCCCAACATCGTCACGGTCTTTGCCGCGGGCATCCATGACGGCTGTCCCTACCTGGCGCTCGAGTACCTCGAGGGACAGTCGCTGCGCGAGCGCGCGGCCGAGCCCTGGCCCGCCGTGCGCGAGGTCGTGCGCATAGGTCTGGCCATCGCCTCCGCCCTGGTCGAGGCGCACAGCAACAACGTGCTGCACCGCGACCTCAAGCCCGAGAACGTGTTGATCCCGCGCGACGGCCGGCCACGCGTGGTCGACTTCGGCATCGCCAAGATGATCGGCGAGGCCGAGATCGGAGGCAGCGCCCCGCTGCCACACCAGGTCGCGGGTCCGGCCGGTTCCACCACCGCCGCGATCGACCAGGCCATGGCCAGCGCGCTCGCGGGCAAGCCGATCGACAGCGCCACCACCGTGCCGCCGGTCGGCCACAGCACCACCCGGCCAGCGGATGGCGCAGCGCCCCAAGCGTCCCGCCCGCTGTTCGGCACACCGCTCTACATGGCGCCCGAGCAGTGGAATGCCGAGGAGAGCACGGGCGCCACCGACATCTGGGCACTCGGCGTGATCCTGTACGAGTTGCTGGCACATGCGCACCCGTATGTCGACCTGTCGATCGCCAAACTCTCGCAGCGCGTGAACGCGAGCACGCCAGCACCAGCGCTGCCAGCGCACGCCGACCAGCCGGCAGAACTGGTCGCGCTGGTAGCGGGTTGCCTGGCCAAGCAACCCGCGCTGCGGCCGACCGCGGTCGACGTCGTCGATCGGCTGGAGGGACTGTTCGCGCCGCGCCGTGCCACTGGCGGTGACGAGGTCAATCCGTTTCGCGGTTTGCTGCCGTTTGGCGAACAGCACGCCGGTTTTTTCTTTGGCCGCGACGACGAGATCGCCGCCTTTGTCGAGCGGCTGCGCGAGGAGACGGTGCTGCCGGTGGTCGGGCCGTCGGGCGCGGGCAAGAGCTCGTTCGTGCTGGCCGGGGTCGTTCCACGGCTGCGCGAGCAAGGGGCCTGGACCGTGTTGCACATGCGACCCGGTGCGCGACCGTTCGCGACACTGGCGGCACGGCTCACTGCGGGCGAAAGCACGGACCGCGCCCTGGTCGCGGTGGCAGCTCCGGCGGCGGCCGTCGAAACCACGATCAAGCTCCGACCCTTGGAAGTCCCCGCCGGGGGAAGGCCGCGTCCAGAGGCGCCCGCCACGGGCGAGGCCCTCGCGCCAGCCAGCGCTGCGCCACTTGCCCGCGACGATCTGGCAGACGAGCTCCAGCAACACCCCGGTCTGCTGGCGCTGCTGCTGCAGCGACGGGCCCAGGCCGAGGAGCGGCAGCTGTTGCTGTTCGTCGATCAGCTGGAGGAGATCTGCACCCTGGTCGACGACATCGATGTCCAGCGTCGCTTCGTGCAGGCGATCTGCAGCGCGGCCGACGACCGGCAAGGGCCGGTGCGCGTCATCTTCACATTGCGCGACGACTTTCTTGGCCGGCTGGCGCTGGGTGCCGAGGCGCGCGCCGCGCTCGGCCGGGTGACCGTGTTGCGCACTCCAGGCCCGCGTGAGCTGGAACAGATCGTGAGCCAGCCGCTGGCAGCAGTCGGTTACCGCTTCGACGACCCGACGCTGCCGGCCAGCATCGTGCACCAGGTCGAGCACGAGTCGGCCTGCCTGCCCTTGTTGCAGTTTGCCGCTCATGAATTATGGAGCAAGCGCGACCGACCGGCGCGGCTGATCCGGCGCGCGGCCTACGAGGAGATGGGTACGGTGGTTGGCGCGCTGGCGCGCCACGCCGACGACACTCTCAACGGACTGTCGTTGCCACAGCAGCGTCTGGCGCGCGCACTGCTGCTGCGGTTAGTCACCGCCGACAGCACGCGCCGTACGCTCGACCGCACCGCCGCGCTGGCCGGCCTGGGTGTCGACGCTGGGCGCGTGCTCGATCGGCTGGTCGAGGCACGGTTGCTCGCGCCGCGTCAGAGCGGCGATGACCCGGGGAAGTCCAGGCAGCGGGAGGATGACGACACCACCAGCCTCGAACTCGCGCACGAGTCGCTGATCAGCCAGTGGCGCCGGCTGCGCCAGTGGATCGACGAGAGCCGCAGCGACCGCCGGGTGCTGGCCGAGCTCGAGCAGGCAGCGACCCAATGGTGGCGGCGCGGCCAGCGCGCCAACGAGGTGTGGCGCGGCGACGAATTGCGCGCCGCTCGTCGCTCGCTCGACGCTGTCGGCACCACAGTGCCGGAAACGATTGCGCGGTTCATCCAGGCCGGACTGCGGCGCGAGCTGCGCGGCCTGCGACGCCGACGCCTGTTGCTGGCCGGCCTGGCCGCAGTGGCATTGGTCGCCGGCGCCGGAACGCTGTACCTGGTCCAGCAGCGCAGCAAGCTGCGCGCGAGTTTGGCCGCAGTACAAATCGAGACCGCGCGGGCCGCACGCGCCAGCGACCGCGTGCTCGAGGCGCGCGCGCGCGTGCGCGGTTCGCTCGAAGTCGAGGACAGCGCGGCCGCGCGCCTGCTCTGGTGGCAGCTGAGCCAGGAGCCGCTGCGCTGGTCGGTCGCAACCGGCAAGCGCATCGCGGCACTGCGTTTCGAGGGGGGTGGCCTGCGCGCCGACCTGGCCGACGAGCCCTGGCACCTGCTGTTCGATCTGATGACCGGCAGCGCGCAATCCGCGACCGAGCAGTTACTGGTGGCGCCGTCGACTGCGCCGGGCACCGGCGGCCAGCCCGCGCTAGCCACCCTCGACGGCCGGACCGTGCGCGTGTTCGACGCGACCAGCGGCGCGCTGCGCAACTCGCTGGTGGTGCGGCTGCGAGCGCCCGACCGCGTGCTGTTCTCTCCCGCCGGCAATCAGCTGGTCATCGTTGGCAGTGCCGGCGAACTCCAGCTGTGGGACTGGCGCCAGGGCGGCCAGGCGCCGCTGCTTGGCCAGCATGCGGCGCCGATCGAGTCCTGTGTCTTCGCGCCCGATGGCCAGCGCCTGGTATCGGCGGCGCGCGACGGCACGGTCAAGATCTGGGACCTGGCCAACCGCCGCGAGCTGCGCGAGCTGAAGCCAGCGGCGGGCTGGGCAAAACAGCTGGCCTTCGATCGCAGCGGCAGGCTGCTCGCCGCAGCGACATCCGACGGCACGGTGCAGCTCTGGGATCTGGCGATCGAGGCGCCGACCATCCAGCGCAGCACGCTGGCGCCCGCGACGCGTCCGATCTTCGCAGCCACCGGCAACCGCCTGGTCTCGGCCGAGCTCGACCACACGATCTCGCTCTGGGACATCGCGAGCGGCGCGCGCGTCGGGCTTTTGGCCGGACCCCGCGAACCGGTGATGGCGCTGCGCGCCGATGCCGGTGGCCGCCGGCTGGCTGCGCTGAGCCGTGACAACAGCGTACACATCTGGGACCTCGACACCCTGGCGCTCGAGCGAGTCTTCGTGGTCGACGGCAACAACGCGCATGGCATTGCCTTTGCGCCAGATGGCCAGCGCCTGTTCGTGGGCGGCCGTCCCGGCTGGCCACGGCTGCTCGACCTGCGCAACGGTGCGGTGGTCGAGCTGGGTGGTCCGCCCAGCACCGTGCACGGAGGCGCCTTCAGTCCGGATGGCCGACAGCTCGCGACCGCTGGCGACGACGGCGCGATCGAGCTGTGGGACAGCAGCAGCGGCCAGCCACTGGGCACCCTGGCCCGCCTCGGCCGCCCGGTGCTGCAGATCGACTGGAGCCGGCGCGGCGATCGCCTCGTGTGCAGCCTCGACGACGGCAACATTCGCCTGCTCGACCGCGCGAACGGCAGCGCGCTCGCCAACCAACAATTTCTGGCGCCAGCCGTGGCGCTCCGTTTCGACCACCGCGGCGAACAGATCGGGGCGGTGATGAGCGATCGCACGGTCTCGGTCTGGCGACCGGCCACGGACTCGGTCACGCGTTTGCAGTCGCGGCTGGGTGCTACCGGCGAACCGGTCTTCAGCGACGACGACGCCTTTCTCGCAACCTGGGGCCGCACGCCCGCGCTCTGGCGGATCGAGGACGGACGCCCGTTGCAGGGGGCGCCACGCGGCCTGGCCCAGCTGACCGCAACGAAGACCAGCTGGAGCCAGGCACTGGTCGGCAACGCACTCGGCGCCAGCCTCGGTCCAGGCAATGCGCGGCTGTGCCTGTGGACGCTCGACGGTGCGGTCGAAGCCTGGGACGTGACTGCCGATGCCCGCCGTTATCGCCAGCCACTGGCCGACGTGCGAGACGTCAGCGCCACCCGCATCGGCTGTGCGGTGCGCAGCAGCGACGCAGTGCGCCTGCTCGGCGACGACGGTGCGACTCGCTTCGAGCTGCCGATCGCCGCCACTGCGGTGGCGCCGCGCGATAACGAGATCGCCGTCGCCCACGGTGACCAGGTGACCCTTTACGACGAGCACGGGGCGCGCGGCAGCGTACTCGCGATCGAGCCCGGGGCCACCGCGCTGCTCGCGCTGACCGACTGGCTGGTGGTCGGCAGTGACCGCGGCAGCGTCGAGCTGATCCCGTGGCAACCCGAGCGCGCCCGCTCGGCAACGGTCTTTGACCCGGTGCCGGACGGCGCCGTGGTCGCGCTGGCGGCCGGACCGGCCGGGCTGCTGGCTGGTGGTTTTGACAATGGTGCACTCGTGCTGTGGGACATGGCCAGCGGCCGTCAGCTGGCGCGGCGCGACTTCATGGCCGCGGTCAGCCACGTCGCGATCGACGGCACGCGTTGCATCGCGGTCAGCGAGGCCGGCGAGCAGCTGACCATCGATCTGTCGACGCTGACGCTCGACCGCTGCGATCTGCTGCGCGCGATCTGGCACCAGGTGCCGGTGGACTGGAAAGACGGCCTCCACATCGCCGACTCGCCGACCACCCACCACTGTCTGCGCCGGTGGTGATGGCGGCGGCCGGGCCGCGCCAGATCGCCTGCCGCGGTGATAGGATGCTTCGCCAACAAAGGAGCACCCGATGACATCGAGAATGCTGATTGACATCGTCGTCCTGTCCACTGCGTGCGCGCTGCTGGCGGGTTGCCCGCCGGACACGCCGCCAGTGACGCCCGAGCACGATGCCGGCCTCCATGCTGACGCCGCCACACCGGACAGCGCCGGAGTCGACAGCCAGCAGATGGACGCCGCGACCGACGACCAGGGTGGCATCGATGCTGGCGCCGATTCTGGCGAACCAGCGTGCGAGAACGAGTGCTCGCCCGCCACCCAGATCTGCGATGGCACCACCGGCTTCCGCCTGTGCGGCCAGTACGATCTGGATCCCTGCCTCGAGCTCTCGCCCAGCGTCTCATGCGCGGTCGGCTACGGCTGCACCGATGGCCGCTGCGTGCCGAGCTGCCGCAACGAGTGCCCGGTAGGCGGCACGCTGTGCCAGGACGCGACCCACGTGCTGGCCTGTGGCAACTTTGACACCGATCCCTGCCTCGACCTTGGAGCAGCCATCGATTGCGGTAGCGGGCGCCATTGTGAGGCCGGCCAGTGCGTGCTCGATGGCACGGCGTGCAGCAACGAATGCAGCGCCAGCGGAATCGCCGCGTGCTTCGGCGACGCCGTGCGCACCTGCGGCCAGTCCGACGGCGACAGCTGCCTCGACCTTTCGCCCCCGGTGAGCTGCGATTCGGGCCAGGTCTGTCGCGCTGGCGCCTGCGTCGCTTTCTGCCTCGACGAGTGCAGCTCGAGCGGCGCCACCGAATGCGCGGGCAACGGCGTTCGCACCTGCGGCGAAACCGACGCCGACGGCTGCCTCGAGTGGAGCGCGCCGGTCGCCTGCACCGCGCCAGCGACCTGTTCGGTTGGTGTCTGCGCCGCCACCTGCACCAACGATTGCTCGAACAACGGGTCCAGCCAATGCAGCAGCGACAGCAGCGGCGTGTCGTGGTGCGGCCAGTTCGACAGCGACGCCTGCCTCGACCTGTCGACGCCCACGCCTTGCCCGCTCGGCTATGCCTGCAACGGCGGCATCTGCGTGCCGACCTGCGCCAACGACTGCTCGCTTGGCGGCACGCCGCGCTGCGGCGGCGACGGCCACAGCGTCGAGACCTGCGGCAACTATGACCAGGACGTGTGCGCCGAGTGGGGCGGCGCGGTCACCTGCCCGGGCGGCGCCACCTGCAGCAACGGCTCGTGCAACACGCCCTGCACCGACGGCTGCTCACCGGCCGACCTGGTCGAGTGCGTCAGCGGGAACAATGCCACCCACACCTGCGGTCAGTGGGACCTGGACAGCTGCCTCGAATGGACCACCACGCCGGCACCGTGCGAGACCTGGCAGGTGTGCACCGTCGACCAGTGCGTGACCGGGGCGACGCCAGCAACCATCCTCGTCAACGAGATCCTCTACAACCCCAACGGCACCGACAATGCGGCCGGCAACAACCTGTTCGTCGAGCTGTGGGGACCGGCCAATCAGTCGCTCGATGGATTCGAGCTGGTCGGCGTCAACGGCAACGCCGGCGTCGACTACAATCGCATCTCGCTCGACGGCGAGGTGCTGGCCGGCGACGGCTTCTACCTGATCGCACACCCGAGTGGTGATGCAACCCTGGTGGCACTGGCCGATCTGACCTCCAATAGCGTCGACTACCAGAATGGACCCGATTCGCTCCAGCTGCGCTGGCACGGTCGGGTCGTCGACGCCGTGGCATACGGTGTCTTTGGAGGCAGCGACGTGTTTGCCGGCGAGGGCAATCCCGCTCCGTCGTCGGGACAAGGCAACAGCCTGAGCCGCAATGCCGCTCACGACGACACCGACGACAACAGCGTCGATTTCTCGATCCCGCTGGCGCCCAGTCCGCGCGGCGATCCGCCCGCTTGTGTCGACGCCTGCACCACCGACGGAGCGACCCGCTGCAACAGCACGCTGGTCGAGAACTGCGGCGACCACAACGGCGACGGCTGCCGCGAGTGGTCGTCCCCGGCCACCTGCCCCAACGCCGGCGACACCTGCCAGGGCACGGCCTGCGCTCCGCCGGTCTGCACGCCGACCTGCACGCGCGCCGGCGACACGCACTGCAATGGCATCCAGGTCGAGACCTGCAACAGCGTCAACAGCTGCCTGCTCTGGTCAGCGCCCGCCAATTGCCAGACGGCCGGCGAGTACTGTCAAGGGACGGCCTGTGCACCGCGCGCGTGCAGCGACGCCTGCACACCGGCGCAGTCGACCCGTTGCAACGGCACCCAGATCGAGACCTGCCGCGACGTCGACAGCGACCAATGCCTCGAGTGGTCCGGTCCGGTCAGTTGCCCGATTGCCAACGAAATTTGCCAGGGCACCACCTGCTCGCTGCCATGCACCAACGAGTGCCCCAACCTGACTGCCGCGCAGTGCGCCGGCAGTCAGATCCAGCGCTGCGGCAATCCCAACGGCGACGCCTGCTACGAATGGCTGGCGCCGGTGAACTGCCCGACCAACCAGACCTGCCTCAATGACACCTGTCAGCTCACCTCGGCGCCCGAGGTGGTGATGATCACTCCACAGGGCACCATCCAGACCACCCAGGGCAATAGCCACCGCATCCTGGTCGATGCGACCGCGTACAGCGGCCGCAGCATCACCAAGGTCGAGTACTTTGCCGACAACGTGAAGCAGGGCGAGACGACGGCGTCGCCACACCAGATGTTGTACACGGTGCCGGCCAATGCGCTGACCAACAGCAACATCGCAATCCAGGCCAAGGCGACCGACAACATGGGCGTGGTCGGCGCCTCGACCTTTGCCTACCTGGCGGTGCGCAACGACTTCCCGGTGGCGCGCTTCACGCCCACCATCACCAACATCGTGGGCCAGGTCGGCACCGTCACTGTCGACGCCAGCGCGGTCAGCGATACCGAGACCGCCACCGGCAACCTCGAGGTCTGCTGGGACTGGGACAACAGCGGCAACTGCGACACCTTCTCGACGACCAAGATCGCGACCCACGACTACGCGGTGCCGGTCAGCCCGACCAGCTACACCATCCGGATGGTGGTGCGCGACGCGGTTGGCCAGACCCATTCGACCACGCGCAACATCACCTTCTCCAACATCCGCTACCTGGGCGGCCAGACGCTGACCAGCGATCTCTGGTACGGAACCATCGTCGTCACCGGCGACCTCGTCGTTGGCAGCGGACAGACGCTGACCGTGGCCGCCGATACCCAGGTGCTGTTCGTGTTCGCCGACACCAATATCGACACGGTCGGCGACTACACGCTGACCGTCGACGGCAGGCTGGACGTGCAGGGCTCTGCCGGCCACACGGTCTTTCTCACCGGTCAAGATGCAACGGCCAAGCGCCGTGGCGGCTGGGACCGCATCGTGATCCAGGGCAGCCCAGCTTCATCGCTCAGCTAC
>Ga0315268_10003441_pt1 | contig 17439 bp, 11 predicted proteins | sample C1_top_MG_FD_204535 | JGI IMG/M metagenome (GOLD analysis project Ga0315268, IMG submission 204535) | Sediment microbial communities from Yellowstone Lake, YNP, Wyoming, USA - C1_top | ecosystem: Environmental > Aquatic > Freshwater > Lake > Sediment | place: USA: Wyoming | collected 2017-08-01
GCGATGCGGTAGGACACTTCCTTGACATCGTAGTTCTTCCAGAGCTCCAGCATCTGGCTTTCCAGGCGCCCCAGGTGAGGGTAAGCCGGGTCGTAGCAACTCAGCCACTTGTTAATATCTTTATTCAGATGCGCTGCCCGGATCTTCTCCGCCAGGATCTCCACATCCCGGCGCATGTCATCCTGGGGCGCGGCGACCGCGGGTAATTTATCCACCGGGGCGCGGCCCCCGGGCAGCTTGTGCCAGCCGTAAAAGGCCAGGGCCACCAGCCCCACCAAGCCTAACAGGGCCAGGGCCCGGCCGGGCCGGCGCTCCCGGCGCCGGGACCGGGGTTCGTTATTTCTGGGATAGAACAACGGCGGCCGTGAACGTGGAGCCACTTCCTCTTCTTCCTCCCTCCTGGGGGGCGCCGCCCGCAAGGGCAGGCCACAGTCGGTGCAGAACTTTTGCCCTGGAAAGGTCAGGGCCTCGCAACGGGCGCAGGGCCGGGCCCCGGCCGAAGAACTTTTCAACAACTGGCCGCAACGCTGGCAGAACCGGTGTTCTTCCCCATGCACCAGTTGGCATTGATGGCAATAGGGCATATCTTCCTCAACTCTAGCCCTTCTTACCATATTCTCGTATAGTTGGAAAGAGGATTATAAAGTTGCGGTCAGCAGCCAGCAGCCAGCTTTCAGCTTTACGCCGCGGAGCCTCGATTCAACCGAGGCGGGGCGCGTACGGCGCGCCATGAACCGGCACATCGCGGTCCGGGCGGGGAGACCCCACCCCGACATTGGACCAGGTGCAATTTTTACGGTTGACCCAGGACAATGCCGGGGAAAAATACCGGTTTAGGGGGAAAACACTTATTGCCCCTTGACAAGCGCCGGGCCGGGCCGATATATTTATAAGGTTCAATAGTTGGGAGCGACTTATGAAAAGCTATATGGCCCGGACGGGAGAAGTACCCCGCCAGTGGTATCAAGTCAACGCCCAGGGGCAGGTGCTGGGCCGCCTGGCCAGCCGCATCGCCATGGTGCTCCGGGGCAAGAATAAGCCCACCTTTACCCCGCATACGGATGCCGGCGATTTTGTCATTGTGCTGAACGCCGCCCAGGTGCGCCTGACCGGCAAGAAATTGGACGACAAGGTCTACTACCGGCATTCCACTTATATGGGCGGCCTGAAAAGTATCACCGCCCGACATCTTCTCCAGAAAAGACCGGAAGAGTTGCTGCGGCATGCGGTCAGGGGCATGCTGCCGAAAAATAGCTTGGGAAGGCACCTGCTGAAAAAACTGAAGATCTACGCCGGGGGAGAGCATCCCCACCAGGCCCAGCAGCCGGTGCCCTTGACTTGGGAGGATTGATGGCGGCAGAATTCAGTATCCACGCCACCGGTAAACGCAAGTCCGCCGTGGCCCGGATCTATCTGAGGCCGGGAAGCGGCGGCATCCGGGTGAACAGCCGGAACTTCGAAGACTATTTCCCCATGGAGACCACCCGGAACCTGGTGCGCCAACCCTTGCAATTGCTCAACGTCGGCCACGACCTGGATATCCTGGTGAATGTCCAGGGCGGCGGGCTGGAAGGCCAGGCCGGCGCCGTCAAACACGGGATCAGCCGGGCCCTGGTGCTCCTCAATGCCGAGTTTCGCCCGGCCCTCAAACGGGCCGGCCTCCTCACCCGGGACCCCCGCATCAAGGAGCGCAAGAAATACGGCCGCCGGGGCGCCCGCCGGGGCTGTCAGTACTCTAAGCGGTAATTTTCTGCGTGTAGTTTAATAGGCTGCCTTTAGGGGGCAGGCTGAGGGAAAATCTCAGGCCCACCTGAAAATCCCCCCTTTTCCAAGGGGGATTTTCCATTTCGGGGGTGCCAACCATCAGCACGCCCCGCAAGGATGGAAGAAATGTGGAGCCGGCGCCCTCGCCGGCTCAAGAACCGCCGAGGGCGGCGGTTCTACATCTTAATTTCACCATTTGTTTAAGCAGTCTACTCTGCTCGAATCTGCGGGATTGAGTCCTGTGAACCAGTTCAAGGTGGCGGTATTGGGAGCCTCGGGCTACACCGGGCTCGAGCTGATGCGCCTGCTGGCCCGGCATCCCGGCGTGGAACTGGTGGCCCTCACTTCTCGGGAATACCAGGGCCGTCCGGTGCGCGAGGTCTTTCCGGCCCTGGCCCGCATCGTCGAGCTCCCCTTTACCCCCCCCGATGCCGAGACCATCGCCGCCCAAGCCCAGGTGGTTTTTACCGCGGTGCCCCACCAGACCGCCATGGAGGTGGTGCCGCGCTTGCTTGCCGGGGGGTGCCGGGTGGTGGACCTGAGCGCCGACTTTCGGTTGCGGGATCGGGCCGTTTACGAAACCTGGTATCAGCCGCACACCGCGCCGGAACTCCTGGGTGAGTCGGTTTACGGTCTGCCGGAACTGCACCGGGAGGAAATCCGCCGGGCCCGGCTGGTGGGCAACCCCGGCTGCTACCCCACCGGCGTCATCCTGGGGCTGGCCCCCCTGGTGCAGGCCCGCCTGATCCGCCTTGATTCGCTCATCGCCGATTGCAAATCCGGAGTGAGCGGCGCCGGACGTCAGGCGGCCCTGGGGACCCAGTACTGCGAGGTCAACGACGGCTTCCGGGCTTACAAAGTGGCCGAGCATCGCCACACCCCGGAAATGGAGCAGGAGCTGAGCGGGTTGGCCGGGACGCCGGTGCGGGTCACCTTCACGCCCCATCTGGCGCCCATGAGCCGGGGCATCCTGGGGACTCTCTACGCCTCTTACGATCCGGACAGCGTCCTTGCCGGCTGGACTGAGGCCGATCTGCTCCACCATTACCAAACATTCTACCGGGACCAGCCTTTCGTGCGCCTCCACCCTTCGGGGAGCCTCCCCAACACCATCGAGGTGCGGGGCTCCAACTACTGCGACCTGGGGCTGCGCTTTGATAAGGAGCGGGGCCGGGTCATTATCATCTCCGCCATCGACAACCTAACCCGGGGCGCCTCCGGCCAGGCGGTGGCCAATTTCAACCTGATGGTGGGTTTCCCGGAAACCCTGGGCCTGGAAACCCCGCCCCTGACCCCCTGAGGTCCCTGGACGGCAGAGCCATGGCGCCCCGGCGCAACCTCCGCCTCCTCCTGGAATACGACGGCACCCGCTACCACGGCTGGCAGCGCCAGAAGAACGCCCTGACCATCCAGGCAGTGCTGGAAAACGCCCTGGCGCGCCTGACCGGGGCGCCGGCCACCCTCCACGCCTCGGGGCGCACCGACGCCGGAGTCCACGCCCTGGGCCAGGTGGCCAATTTCCACACCGACAGCCACCTGCCCCTCAAGGCCTTTCTCCACGGCCTGAACTCCATGCTCCCCCATGATATTGCCGTGCTGGCCGCCGAAGAAGCCCCCGAGGAATTTCATGCCCGAAAATCCGCCCTTGCCAAGACTTACGAGTACCGCATCCTCAACCGCCCCTGCCGCTCTCCCTTACACCACCATTACGGCTGGTGGCTCGCCCAACCCTTAAATCTCCCGGCCATGGCCGAGGCCGCGGCGATGCTGCCGGGGCAACACGATTTTACGGCCTTCCGGGCCTCGGGGAGCGACAACCTGAACCCGGTGCGCCGGGTGCTGGAAGCCTGCTGGCACCCCCACCCCGGGGGCTGGGTGCACTTCTCCATCACCGCCAACGGCTTCCTCCGGGGCATGGTGCGGAGCCTCGTGGGCACTATGGTGCAAATCGGCCTGAATAAACGCCCGCCCTCAGACCTGGCGAACCTGCTAAAAACCGGCCACCGCCACCTCGCCGGCCCCACCGCCCCGGCGCCAGGGCTGTATTTGGTGGAGGTGAAGTATGGAGAATTTGGGGAAGGGGGCCAGGGGCCGACGGCCCCTGCCCCCTTCCCCAAACCCCATCCCCCAACCCCTTAAGTTTAGAGCTTTCCGGACCAGCGGCCCTGCCTTCCTCGGAAAACTTTAAATGGTTTGGGAGGGTGGTCTGAGGGGAGGGCCGGGGGATGTAGAGCAGGCACCCTCGCCTGCTAAATAATATTGTTTTCGGTTTTCTGTTTTCGGTTAAAATAAAATAGAATTGTCAATAAGTTACAGAATAAGCTATCTGCATTTAAAAGGGAACGCGGTATAACAGCCGGGGGCGGCTGTTCCACCTTTTCCTGGGCACGGCAAGCCGTGCCCCTGCACTCCCCACCCAACCCCCTGAAAATTTTGGCCGGGGATGACGGCGCCAGCGCCATCATCCCCGGCCGAAATTTAAGGGATTGGGGGTGGGGGATTGGGGGAGGGGGGTTTAGTCTTTATTTGTCGGCTGGCTGAAAGTCAGCCGACCAAAGGGGCTCCGCCCCTTAGCCCCCTCCCCCAAGACATCATTCCTACAGCACCCGCATGAAGGCCACCAGGTCTTGTTTTTCCTGGGGGCTCAGTTTGGTGCCCAGGATCAGGTCGAAAAATTCCACGGTGTCTTCCAGGGTCAGGAGGCGCCCGTCATGCAGGTAAGGGGGCGAGTCCTTGATACCCCGGAGCACGAAGGTCTTGATGGGGCCGTCGGCCGAGGTCATGCGGCCGTTGACCATTTGGGGCTTATAGAAGCGTTCGGCGCGCAGATTGTGCATCAGGTTATCCGTATAGTAGGGGGGCACGTGGCACTGGGCGCACCTGGCTTTGCCGAAGAACAGGTCCTGGCCCCGTAGTTCGGCTTCGCTGGCCTTCTGGGGGTCCAGCCGCCCGAACAGCTCCAGTTTGGGGGCCGGGGGAAAGTCCAGGATTTCCTGGAATTCCGCCATGAAATGCACCTGGCTGCCCCGTTCCAGGATGTTGACCCCTTTCTTGGTGGCGATCACCGGGTCGCCGTCGAAGTAGGCGCCCCGCTGTTCAAATTCGGTAAAATCTTCCACGGATTTTAAAGCCCGTTGTGACCCGAAAAGGCGCTGGATGTTCACCCCCCGCAAAGACGGGGTGTCGATGCGGTGGCGAAATTCCTGGGGGCGGATGTCCCCCACCAGGTGCGTGGCGGCGTTGGTGTGGCCGTTGGCGTGGCAGTCAAAGCAGGCCACCCCCCGGCTGGGGAGTTCCGAGCGCCGGTCCTCGGTCTGGTTGAACTGCTGCTGCATGAAGGGGGTCAGGAGCAGGCGCAGCCCTTCTATTTGCTTGGGGTTCAGGATGCCGTTGAAGAGCTCGTAGTAATTCATCATGGTGACCAGTTTCCCGTGGGACACGTCCCCCAGGTCAGGCCGGGTGGTGAGGTAGATGGGAGCCGGAAATTCCGGCAAGAAGTGGTCCGGCAGGTCGAAATCCACGTCGAACCGGGTCAGGTCCCGTCCTTCTTGCTTCTGGACTTCGTTGATCTCAAATTTGGGAAAGACCATGCCGCCTTCCTGGTGTTTGGGATGGGGCAAAGGCAGGAAGCCCGCCGGGAATAGGCCCTTTTCCCGAATGGCCTCGGGACTCATGTCCGCCAGCTGCTCCCAGGTCACGCCCGGGGGGAGTTTTACCCGCACCCCTTCCTGGACTGGCTTGCCCCGGGACATGGTGAGGCCCGGCGCCGCCCGGTCGGACAGGTCGTAGCGCCTTTGCAGCAGCTCCAGTTGCCGGGCCATCACCTGGGGCTTTTCCGCCTTCAGCGGGGCCATGAGGGCCTGAAAACTTGCCGTGAGGCGCACCGGCAGGTAACTGGAAGGGACCTCCCGGGAGGTTGCCTTGGCCTGATATTCTTCCTGGGATTGCTGGCGGGCCTGGGGTTGGTCCCCGGCTTCCTTGGAGCAACCGATTCCCAGCAGCAATCCTCCCAGGCCGCAGCATATGGCCAGAAGCGGCATAATTCCCTGGGTTTTCCTGCGCATGCCTCACCTCCTGTACCGGCGCCACCGGGCCCGGCTTGCGGATCTTGGATCGGGCCCCCGGCCGGCTCTTTTATAAGTTAATCACGCCGGCAATTCCATCAACCCGGAAACTGGCTGAGGCCGCTAAAATCCCTCTCCCGGTGGAGTATATAAACCTTGCCTCCGATTTTGGTATCAATTATCATCCAGGGTGGGACTACCTATCGGGCTGTGGAAAAACGGGTTTTTTTGTCATCCTGAACGAAGTGATGGATCTAAAAGTCCTTGATATAACTAGACTCTTCGCTTCGCTCAGAATGACAAGCGGAAGAATTCGGGAGCCTTAAGCAGGCGATGATAAAATCCCCCCTTAGCCCGCCTGGGGGTTGGAAAGCAGATTCTCCACCTTCCACTTATTTACCGGTTGCACCATAAACATGATCGATATCCACATACATATCCTGCCGGGGTTGGATGACGGGGCCAAAGATTGGCAAGAGACGCTGGAAATGGCCCGCATGGCCAGGGAGGACGGGATTACGGCCATGGTGGCGTCCCCCCACCTTTATCGTCACCGGATGGTGGAGCCGGAGGGTCTGATTACCAAGGATAGAATCTTCGAGATGGTCTCCCAATTAAACCGGAAACTGTCTGAAGCCGGCATCGATCTGAAAATCTATCCCGGCTGCGACGTTCCCTTATGCCGGGAAGCCTTGGACCTGTTAGCCGACGGGGCATTGATGACCATCAATGATGGAAACCGCTATCTCCTCCTGGAATTTCCCTTTTCAGGCATTCCCCCGGCTAGTGAAGATATCCTTTTCAATTTGACCTCCACCGGTATTACTCCCATTATTACTCATCCCGAGCGCCACCTGATATTTCCCGAAATGCCGCAGAAGTTGGGCCGCATGCTTGACCTGGGCTGTCTGGCCCAGTTGACGGCCCAGAGTTTGACCGGGGGATTCGGCCGGCATCTGGCGAAACTCTCCTCCCAATTGGTGAGCCAAGGCTATATCCAGGTCATGGCCACCGACGCCCACGACCCGGAGCGGCGCCCGCCCTTGATGCGTGAGGCGGTCGCCAGGCTGGCAAAAATCGTCGGGGAGAGCCGGGCCTGGGATATGGTCAAGACCTTCCCTGAAAAAATTGTCAAAGGAGAGGCTTTCTAGAATCCGGTTAATTGCTTAAATTACCAACCCTAACGTCGCACCCAGCCGGGCCGACTCTTTCCACCGGCCGGTTCGAGAAATTTTCCCCCTCGCCTTGTTTCCCTGATTTTTTCACTTATTTTTAAGACAACACTGCCTTACCGGCCCGGATTACCGGCCTCTCAGCCAGGTTCGGAAAACCGGCGCCCATCGGTTGTTTCTCTTTGATTTCGCTCCTAAGGAGGATGGTGCGGGGCCCCATCCCGGGACCCGGTGCAATCCAGGAAAGGTGACGCGAGGCAATGATAGCGGTGGCAGACCAGCCGGCAGAAAACCCCTTTTGGTTCTGGGAATGTTTTTTGGTGCCCATGCCCACGGGCAAAAAGGCCACCAACCTCAGAGAATTGTTGCAAGGTCTCCGGGAAATGGAGGAGTCGGTCCTCCAATTCCACCTGTGGCAATCCCGCCTGGCCACCATCCAGCCTACCATAGAATACCCCAATGACTTCGCCCTGTGGGCGGCTGCCGCCCTGCATGACGAGCGGCTGGCGGAAAAGCTCAGCTCCATAGATCCCTTCGCTTATGAAAACCTGGGGCAAATCCGGGAGGCCCTGGTGGACCTGCTGGAGGAGTATCTCTGGGATATTTCCCACAACCCCGCGGTGGAGCCCGGGTTTGAGTTTCATTTTTGCGAGGCCGCGGCCGCCCACATGCGTTCAGGTATGGTGGCCCGGACCCTCAATGAGTTTTCTGCGGGCCTCAGAGAGGTAGGATTGGATTCGGTCTATTTCCATGTCATTGAGGCCCAGTGGCGTCTGGGCGTCAGGAAGCTGGACGACTTCTCCCACTGGCTCGATCATAATTTCACCTTGCCGGAATTAGTCTCAGCCATCCGGGATATTGACATCTATTTTTACACCCTGGAGGAAGTCCGGGAGACTATCCTGGCCCTCATCGAGCAACACGCGGGGGAGAGCCGTGGCGAATCTGAGTGAATATGAGCCCCTGGTGGGCAAGGGAATCATCGATCAGCTCCGGCGGCTGGCTGAACGGCTGGGCCCCCGCACCCTGGTGCACGTCAACTCCACCCGCGTCGGGGGCGGGGTGGCGGAATTATTGCGAGGGGTCCTGCCCCTGTGGGACCAATTGGGCATCACTAGCCGTTGGGAAGTCATTCAGGGAGATCAGACCTTCTTTGAGATCACCAAAGCCATGCACAATGCCCTGCAAGGTCGCAAGGTGCCCCTCTCTGCCACTATGCTGAACCACTATCTGGAGGTTAACCGGGAAAACGCCCGGCGCTTTGACTGGGAAGGCGATTTTGTCGTGGTGAACGATCCGCAGCCCGCCTACCTAATCCAGGAAATGCGGTCCCGGGGCAAGTGTTGGATCTGGCGCTGTCACATTGATGTATCCCGGCCCGAACGCCAGGTTTGGAGGTTTTTAAAGGACGCGGTCAGCCAGTACGACGCCTCCATCTTTTCCATGGCCAACTTCTCCCAGAGTCTGCCCCACCCCCAGTTTCTCATCTACCCCTCCATCGACCCCTTAAGCGATAAAAACCGGGATCTCAGTCCGGAAGAGATCCAGGCGGTGCTGGACCGCCTAGGCGTGGAGAGGGATAAGCCCATCATCCTGCAGGTTTCCAGATTTGATTCCTTTAAAGATCCCCTGGGGGTCATCCAGGCCTTTCGCCTGGTGCGCCGGCAAACCCCCTGCAAGCTGGTACTGGCCGGGGGAGAAGCCACGGATGACCCGGAAGGCCCCCGGATCTTCGCCGAAGTCCAGGAGGCGGCCCAGGGCGAGCCGGACATCCAGCTCCTGCTTCTGCCCCCGGACAGCCATTATGAGATCAACGCCTTGCAACGGGCGGCCGATATCATCGTGCAGAAATCCGTCCGGGAGGGCTTCGGCCTGACGGTGACCGAGGCTATGTGGAAGGGCAAACCGGTGATCGGCGGAGCGGCCGGGGGCATCGTCATGCAGCTCCGCAATTATTCCACCGGGTTTCTGGTGCACACCCCGGAAGGTTGCGCCTTTCGCATCAGGTATCTGCTGCATCACCCGGAATTGGCCCGGCGCCTGGGCCAGAAGGCCAGGGAATTTGTGGGCCGACACTTCCTGATGACCCGGAACCTGCGGGATTACCTGACCCTGATGATCCTGTGCCAAAAGCCCGGTGGCCGGGTGGTTGAGCTAGATGCTCCTGATCCCGAATGTAGAGCCCATGAACCTTTGATCGATCCACCCGGAGCCGGGTCTTGAGGCGGTCCGTCACCCTGGGAGCCACCCCTTTGGCAGGGGGCCGGTGCCACTTTTGCGTGTGGGCTCCCCGAGCCGAGCGGGTGGAGGTACGCCTGGTTGGTCTCCAGGAGCGGCTTCTGCCTTTAAAGCAAGGGGAAGGCGGTTATTTTCACGGCGGGCACGATGCGGTGGGGCCGGGAAGCCTTTACTTTTACCGGCTGGACGGCGTCAAGGATCGTCCCGACCCGGCTTCCCGGTTTCAGCCTGAAGGGGTGCATGGGCCTTCCCAGGTAGTCTCTCCCCATTTCCCCTGGGAGGATCAAGGCTGGTTCGGCCCGGCCCTGCGAGATTATGTGATTTACGAACTCCACGTGGGCGTCTTCACGCCCCAGGGCACTTTTGACGCCATCATTTCCTATTTGGAGGAACTGAAAGCATTGGGAATCACCGCCCTGGAGCTGATGCCCGTGGCCCAATTCTCCGGGGAGCGCAACTGGGGGTACGACGGCGCTTATCCGTTTGCCGTGCAAAACACCTATGGCGGCCCCGAAGGCCTCAAGCGCCTGGTCAACGCTTGCCACCGCCTGGGCCTGGCCGTGGTCCTGGATGTGGTTTACAACCACCTGGGGCCGGAAGGCAACTATCTCGGGGATTATGGGGGCTATTTCACCGACCACTACCGCACTCCCTGGGGTGACGCGGTAAACTATGACCGGGCCCACAGCGACGAGGTGCGGCGCTTTTTCTTGGAAAACGCCCGGTACTGGATCACCGATTGCCACATCGACGCCCTGCGGCTGGACGGCTTGCACGCCATCATCGACCAATCCGCGCAACCCTTTCTGGCGCAACTGGCTCAGACGGTGCACGAACAGGGGGAGCGTCTGGGCCGGCGCGTCTACCTGATAGCGGAAAGCGATCACAATGACGCACGCCTGATCCGGGCCCCGGAGCTGGGGGGATACGGCCTGGACGCCCACTGGAACGACGACTTTCACCATGCCGTGCACACGCTGCTGACTGGGGAGCAAGCGGGTTACTACCAGGATTTTGGGCGGCTGGAACAGCTGGCCAAAGCCTTCCGGGAAGGTTTCATTTATTCCGGCCAATACTCTCCCTACCGGCGGCGCCGGCACGGCTCCCCGGCCCGGGACCTGCCGGCGCATCGCTTTGTGGTCTTCGCCCAGAATCATGACCAGGCGGGAAACCGCCCGGCGGGAGAACGGCTGAGCCGCCTGGTTTCCTCCGAAGCCTTGAAACTGGCGGCCGGGGTCATCATCCTGTCGCCTTTCCTGCCCCTCCTGTTTATGGGGGAAGAGTATGGGGAAGTCGCGCCGTTTCATTACTTCGTCAGTTATCAGGACCAGGATCTGGTGGAGGCGGTGCGTCGGGGGCGCCGGGAGGAATTCTCCGCCTTTGCCTGGGCGGCCGACCTCCCTGATCCCCAAAGCGAAGAGACGTATCTCAGCGCCAAGCTCAACCACGAGCTGCGAAGGCTGGAAAAGCACCGGGTGCTCTGGGAATTTTATCAGGAACTGCTGCGGTTCCGGCGAGAAGCGCTGAGCTTCCCGGGCAACGGCCCGGCAACCCTGGAAGTAAACCATTGTGAAACGGAAAAGGTGCTGCTGGTCCGCCGGGCGGGCGGGAGCCGGGAGGTTACCATGGTGTGCAACTTCCATGCGTCATCCCGGTCCCTGGCTCTCCCCTGGCGGCCGGGCGCCTGGGATAAGCTCCTGGATTCGGCCGAAGGTAGGTGGGGCGGCCCGGGCAGCCCCGCACCCCCGGTTCTTCAGGGAGGAGAAGAGGTCTCCCTGACCCTGGCGCCCTATTCATTGGTCCTGTTCGTCCGGAGAGAGGATGAGGCCTAATGGAAAAGTATATTTGCATCCACGGCCATTTTTACCAGCCGCCCCGGGAGAACCCCTGGCTGGAAGGCATCGAACTCCAGGATTCGGCCTACCCTTACCATGACTGGAACGAACGCGTCACCTCCGAATGTTACGCCCCCAACACCGTCTCCCGCCTCCTGGACGGGGAGGGCCGCATTGTCAGGCTGCCCAATAATTACACCAAGATCAGCTTTGACTTCGGGCCTACCCTCCTGGCCTGGATGGCCGTCAAGGCTCCGCAAGTTTACGACGACATTGTCGCGGCTGATCGCCTGAGTCAGAAGATTTTCTCCGGACATGGCTCCGCCCTGGCCCAGGCTTACAACCACATGATTATGCCCCTCGCCAATCGCCGGGATAAATACACCCAGGTCATGTGGGGGATTCAGGACTTCGAGCACCGTTTCGGCCGGCGGCCGGAAGGGATGTGGCTTCCGGAAACCGCGGCGGACCTGGAAACCCTGGATATCATGGCGGAGTTGGGGATCGGCTTCACTATTCTGGCCCCCCACCAGGCCAAACAGGTGCGTCCCCCGGGCCAAAACGAGTGGCAGGAGGTCAGCGGCGGGCTCATCGACCCTTCCATGGCTTACGCCCTCAACCTCCCATCCGGCCGCCGGATCAACCTGTTCTTTTACGATGGCCCCATTTCCCGGGCCGTGGCCTTTGAAGAGTTGCTCAGCCGGGGCGAGAACCTGGCCCTGCGCATGAATGGCGCCTTCTCGGAGAAACGCCAGTGGCCCCAACTGGTGCACATCGCCACTGACGGCGAAACCTACGGGCACCACCAGCGCTTTGGCGACATGGCCCTGGCCTACGCCCTCCAGTACATCGAGGAAAACAGCCTCGCCCGACTGACCAATTATGGGGAATACCTGGAAAAACACCCACCGGCCTTTGAAGTGGAGATTTTTGAAAATACCTCCTGGAGTTGCGCCCACGGCGTGGACCGCTGGTACAAGGATTGCGGCTGCAACACCGGTTTTCACCCCGGGTGGAACCAGGCCTGGCGGACCCCGCTGCGGGAGGCCCTGGATTGGCTGCGGGATGCCCTGACCCGCATCTACGAGGAAAATGCCGGCGGTTTTCTCAAGGACCCCTGGGCGGCTCGCAACGACTACCTCCAGGTCATCCTGAACCGCACTCCGGAGGCCTTCGAAGGGTTCGTGGCCCAGCAAGCCACCAGAATCCTCGATGACCGCGAAAAGGTCCTGGTTCTGAAGCTCCTGGGGATGCAGCGCTGTGCCATGCTCATGTACACCAGTTGCGGCTGGTTTTTCGACGAACTCTCGGGCCTCGAGGCCGTCCAGGTGCTCCATTATGCCGGCCGGGCCATCCGCCTGGCCCAGGAGACCGGGACGGAAGCCATTGAAGACCGGTTCCTGGAGCGCCTCTCCCAGGCAGGGAGCAATATCCAGGAGTATGGGGACGGGCGCCGGATTTATGAGAAGCTGGTCAAACCGGGGATGCTGGATTTAGAAAAGGTGGGGGCCCATTATGCGGTAAGTTCCCTTTTTGAGCAGTATCCACCCGAGGCCAAGGTCTATTGTTATTTTATTAACCAGGAGGATTTCCAGTTTTCCGAGGTGGGCATAGCCAAGCTGGCCGTGGGGCGGGTGGGGATTGCCTCGGAAATCACCCGGGAGACCGCCACCCTGACCTTCGGGGCCATGCATTTCGGGGAGCAAAACCTCTGCGCCGGGGTGCAGAAATTTCAGGACCAGGAAGCCTACCAGGCCATGGTGGCGGAAGTGACGGAGGCCTTTGCCGGGGGCGATTTCGCCGAAACCATCCGGCGCCTGGACCGCCACTTCGGGGCCTCCACGTACTCCCTGCGCTCACTTTTCAAAGACGAGCAGCGCAAGGTCTTGAACCAGATCATAAAGAGCAGTCTGGAGGGCACCCGGTTCGTCTATCAACAGACCTTCAGCCACCATGTCTCCCTGATGCGCTTTCTCACGGAACTGGGTATCCCCCTGCCCCCACCTTACCCGTGCACGGCGGAGTTCGTGGTGAATCTGAATCTGTGCCAGGCCTTTGAGGCAGAGGAGATTTCCCAAGAGGCCATCGAGGATTTTCTCAAGGAAGCCACGGCCTTACAGGTGCAAATCAATGCCGTCAGCCTGGAGTTCACCCTGAGGAAAACCCTGGAGCGGCTGGTCAGCGGCCTCCGGGACAATCCCAGCGAGCTAAAGTACCTGGAGCAACTGGAAGCGGCCGTGGGAATCGCCAGGTCTCTGCCTTTCGAGGTCAACCTGTGGAAGGTGCAAAATATTTATTACGAGATGCTGCACACCACCTATCCCGAATGGCTCTGGCGGGCTGAACACGGCGACGAACCGGCCCATAACTGGGTCAGCCGTTTTGTGGCATTGGGGGGGAAACTGGCCATCCGCATGGACCACGACTTTTTGGCCTGATATGGCGTATTTTCCGGTCACCGGGGCCCCTTCCCTGAGAATTTTTTGGTGCGTAAAACACACCCTACATTTGCTTCGAGAAATCCGTGCAGGGCGTTATCCGGGCACGGCAAGCCGTGCCCCTACGGGTTCCCTTCATAGGGGCGGGGTTTTCCCGAAAAATTGCTGAATCCGGCAATTGTCATTCGGAGCGAAGCTAAGAATCTATTAACTCGTTCCCAAGCTTTGCTTGGGAACGCATATGTGGCCCAAGCTCTGCTTGGGCACCTTAGATATTGGTTTTAAATCAATTAGATAGTCTGCAAAATCGCAAAGCCGGATGCATAAGGGAGATTTTGGTGGCACAGGCTGAAGCCTGCGGCTACATTTTACCGGCTCTAGTCAAACCGGCCATGCAAAATGTTTGCCGGACACTACTGGGGTTAGGGGGGATTCTAGATAACCCCTTAAAATCCCCCAGGATGGATCATGAGCGGCTTCCGGGCGCCTACAGCCACTTACCGGCTACAGTTCGGTCCTGACTTTAAATTCGCCGCGGCCCAGGCCCTGGTCCCTTACCTGGACGAGCTGGGCATCACCGATATTTACGCCTCTCCCCTGTTTAAGGCCCGGAAAGGAAGCCTGCACGGGTATTCGGTGGCCAACCCCATGGAGCTGAACCCGGAATTGGGCTCCAAAAGGGCCTTCGACACCCTGGCCCAGAGACTGAAATCCCGGGGCCTGGGCCTGGTTTTCGATATCGTTCCCAACCACATGGCCTTGAGCCCGGATAACCCCTGGTGGATGGAAGTCCTGGAAAGCGGCCCCAGTTCCCCTTACGCCATCTTCTTCGACATCGATTGGCATCCCCCCAATCGCCTCCTGGAAGGGGTAGTGCTGCTGCCGGTCCTGGGGAGACCCTTTGGGGAGGCCCTGGAAGAACAAGAACTCCGGCTGACTTTGGAAGAGGGCGGGCTGTTCCTCAATTATTACGACCACAAATTTCCCCTGGATCCCAAAACCTACCGCCGGGTCATGGCGCACCGGTTGGACGAACTGGCGCAAGCCTTGGGGGAAGAGCATCCTGAGATCATCAGCCTGCGGGGACTTCTGAGCATCATCAACCACCTGCCGGTCCGCACGCTCAGCAGCCCCAAAAAGGCCAGGGAACGGCAGCGGGATAAGGAGATCATCAAGAAAAACCTCTGGCTCATGTACCAGAGAAGCCCGGAGATCAAGAAATTTCTCGATGAGAACCTGGAGATTTTCAACGGCCAAAAGGGGGAGCCTGCCAGTTTCGATCTGCTGGATCAACTTTTAGGGCGCCAGCCTTACCGCCTGGCCTTCTGGAAAGTCGCCCTGGAGATGATCAATTATCGCCGGTTTTTCAGCATCAACGACCTGATCGGCATCCGCCTGGAAGACCCCAAGGTTTTCGAAGCCTTTAAACATAGTCTCATCTTCAAATTAGTGGACGAAGGCAAGGTTTCCGGGATTCGGATCGATCACCTCGACGGCCTTTACGATCCCCTGGGATATCTCCAGGGCCTGCAGGAACGGCTGGCCCAAGAAGGCGAGGAGTCTTCCGAATCCGCGCACTTTTATATTATTGCGGAGAAAATCCTGGCCCAGAATGAATCTCTGCCGCCGGAATGGCCGCTCGCGGGCACCACTGGTTATGATTTCCTGAATATGGCCAATGGCCTGTTCGTGGCAGGGAAAGGACTCCAAAAACTGGAGGAAATTTATGCCCGGTGGGTGGACTCCGCCCAGGGCTTTGAGGAGGTGGTCCGGGATAAGAAAAAAATGATCATGGCCACCTTGTTCGGGGGCGAGGTGGAAAACCAGGGTTACTATCTCAATCACCTGGCCACCCAGGACCGCCAAGCCCGGGATATTGCCAGGAGTGACCTCATCGCCGTCCTGGTGGAAGTTACCGCGGCGCTACCGGTGTACCGCACCTATATCAGGAGCTTTGAAGTGGCGCCCCGGGACCGGTCCTACCTGGAAATCGCCATCGCCTCAGTGCGGCGTCGCCACCCCGGCATCAATCAAGTGGCCCTGGAGTTCTTGCGCCGGGTGCTCCTGCTCCAATTTCCCCCTTACCTGACCGAGGAGCAGCGGCGAGACTGGCTGGAATTTGTCCTGCGCTGGCAGCAATTCACTCCCCCCGTCATGGCCAAGGGCCTGGAAGATACGGCTCTTTACGTGTATAACCCCCTCCTCTCCCTGAATGAAGTGGGAACGATCTTCCGCGCGGTAACGGCTGAGGCCTTCCATGCCTTTAACCGCCAAAGACGCGAGTTTTATCCCTATACCCTGAACGCCACTTCTACGCATGACACCAAGCGTAGCGAAGATGTCCGGGCGCGCCTCAATGTTCTTTCCGAGATCCCGGGTGACTGGGAAGCCTGCCTGCACCGCTGGCGGGACTGGAATCGCTCGGCGAAAGTAGTGATCCAGGGAGAACCCGTGCCGGACGCCAATCAGGAAATCATTCTCTACCAGACCCTGCTCGGGGCCTGGCCCTTATCCCGGGACGAGATTCCGTCGTTTCAGGAGCGGCTCAAGGGCTACCTGGTCAAGGCCGCCCGAGAGGCCATGGCGCATACCCGGTGGGTCTCCCCCGACGTCGAGCATGAAGGGGCTTTACTGCAATTTCTGGATATTATCCTGGAGGATACGCGGGATAATAATTTTCTCAAGGATTTCCTGGTCATGCACGAGCGCCTGTCTTTCTTTGGGGCGCTGAATTCCCTCTCCCAGGTGCTCCTCAAGATCGCCTCTCCCGGGGTGCCGGACTTTTATCAAGGCACGGAACTCCTGGACTTCAGCCTGGTGGACCCTGACAACCGCCGTCCGGTGGACTTCCGGCAACGGGAGCAACTGCTCAGGAATCTGAAGGTGCGAGGGCGGCAGGATCGGGGGGGCTTGCTGGCCGAGTTGCTGGCCGGCTGGCAGGACAGCCGCCTCAAGCTCTATGTGACGCACCTGGGCCTCAACTTCCGGAAAAACTCGCCGGAGCTCTTTCTCCAGGGAGACTATCTGCCGCTGGCGGCCGGGGGAGCTAAACAAAACCACGTCATTGCCTTCGCCCGCCGCCGCGGAAAAGACTGGGCCATTGCGGCCGCCGCCAGATTCTTTACCCGCCTGGCCCGGCCGGGGGAGGCGCCCGTGGGCCGGAAAGTCTGGGGTGAAGGGGCGCTGGCCTTGCCGCCCAAGGCTCCGGAGCAATGGGTGGACATTTTTACCGGCGAAACGGTGGCGGCCGAACCCTCAGCCGGGGTCCGGGGCTTGCCCCTGGCCAAAATTTTCCGGCGCCTGCCGGTGGCGCTGCTGTCGACCCCGGTTGCTTAGCCCTTGCGGCATGGCCTCCATGCCTGGTTAAACATAAAATTGCCTTTGAAAATCATACCGGGAAGCCTCAATGATTGGAGACGGGCCAACCCCCTGCTGGCGGAGGCACTTTTCTGGTCAGGATTAACCCTTTTAATATTAATCCTATTTTTCTTATTCCTTTTCCAACTCTATTTCTTCAGAGTTAAAAAACCAATCGGGATCATAACTACGACCGAATATTGCCAGGGTATAATTACAGCCGCCACGACAAAAGTAAAACCGGGCGACATTGCCCTCAGCCGTGATATTGGAAAGAAATATGGCTTGAGGTTTGGTGACTTAATCTATCTTGACGGCGAGGCCGAGCCTTATATCTTCAGGGACAGAATGCCGCCTGAATGGCACCAGCACGCGGATATTTATCTTAGAAGTTGTAAAGAAGCTGAGAAATACGGCGTAAGGAAACGGAAGGCGTGGTTTGTCATACCAAGTTGCAGTCTATCGACAATTAATGATCCAATCGAAGCCAGTGGTAGAGGCGACCAATTCCTTGTCCCTTTCCAAGGCGACTAATGCTTCCACCAGACGATCCTCTACGCCATCCAAGCTA
>Ga0315268_10003442_pt1 | contig 17432 bp, 12 predicted proteins | sample C1_top_MG_FD_204535 | JGI IMG/M metagenome (GOLD analysis project Ga0315268, IMG submission 204535) | Sediment microbial communities from Yellowstone Lake, YNP, Wyoming, USA - C1_top | ecosystem: Environmental > Aquatic > Freshwater > Lake > Sediment | place: USA: Wyoming | collected 2017-08-01
TTCAACATCCTGACCGCTTCTTCTGCCACCGTCATGGAAACCCTTTTCAGAGATTCCGCCGAGGATCCTGCCATGTGTGCAGTGACTACGACATTTTCAAACCTCAACAATGGATTACTCTGGTCTGGAGGTTCTTTCTCAAAAACATCGATGCCTGCCCCTGCTATTCGTTTCTCGCCCAACGCCCTAGCCAGTGCCCGTTCGTCGGCAACAGACCCTCGAGCAACGTTGACAAAAAAGGCTGTTCGCTTCAGCAAACCCATTTCTCTCTCCCCAATCAAGCCTAGTGTTTCATCCGTTAAAGCGCAACAGAGAACGACAAAATCCGATTCCTTCAGCAGACTATCCAAGTCGACGAACTTCACCTCGCTCTTAACAGCCCTTTCCTTCGAGGGGTGACGAGTAAAAGACAACACGTTCATCCCGAACCCGTTACCCAACGCAGCAACACGTGTTCCAACATGTCCTAAACCGACGATGCCCAGCGTTTTGCCCCCGAGCTCGCTCCCAACCATTTCCCAGCCTGACCACTTCCCCGCCTTCACGGCGTTATTCATCTCCGGTATCTTCCGAGCGACCGCCAGCATCAGACCGAAAGCAAACTCGGCCACAGACGCCGAATTCACACCGGGCGTATTCGTCACAAAAACTCCTCTTCCAGTGGCCGCCGCAACATCAATATGATCCAAACCCACACCGTAGGCAACTACCCCTCTCAACTTCTCAGCCGAACAAATAGCCTTCCTCGTTATCAGCCTGAGTCCAGACACAACGACCTCAGCATCCCTCATGTCACGCATCAACTCAACCTCTCCGTCTCCCTCCGCCCAGACAACCAACCCAACACTCTGCAACAGCCTCATCGACTCGTCAGACATCGGCCTCCGATCCGCAAACAGCACCTTACCCTCCACACATCAACCCTCCAGAACAACCCTAATCCCATCAGAATTCATTATTAGACTTTCGACACGCACCTTCAACTCAGAAGTCTGACACGCCACAACCAGACCGCCCAAAAAAGGCCCTCCCCACACGCTCAATCCTCAATGAACAGACAAAAAAACCAGCAGAAGCTCAAACTCGAAGTTATACCCCTTCAAGCATTAGAAACAGTCTGCCCGAAAAAACGTAGGGGAGGTATCAAATATAACAAGTCGAAACCCGTTATAATTGACATACCTCGATGGCCCACACAAAGCCCGCAGCCCTATGCTCCCACCCGCATCGTACATTCAGATTCTCCCAAGACCGAAAGTCCCACCCCGCCTTGACGGAATCGCTCAACCATTTCAGCGCAAAACCCATCGATCCACAGTCAACCCGATTCCGCCAATGGACACCGCATAACCGCTGACAATCTCTTCGCCTGCGCAACCCTCCGCGATCACGGATTGCCCGAGAAGATAACACCCTTATACGCGGCAAGGGACACCTGGATCCTTCCTTCGTCCGCCCGGTATTTTTCTCCGGTGAGCAAGTCGGTGAAAACAAGTCGGGACCCCCGTCGGATTCTCCCGCTTCGAACCGTCAGACACTGCGTTTCACAAGAGTTGTTTATAGCAACCACCACCCGACCTTCTCCACGCGATCTCAAGTACGCATACGTGTTCGTTGCAGAGTCTGCATGCAACGTCGTAAAATCCCCATGAGTCAAGGCTTCATGGCTCTTCCTAATCCTGATAAGCCTTTTGTGAAAATCCAGAAGCTCCCGGTTCTGCTCATCCTCGCTCCAGATCATCCCCCGCCTGCTATCCGTCCACTCGCCGCTTCCTATCATACCCACTTCATCACCGTAGTAGACAGCTGGCATGCCGATATACGTCATTTGAAAGATCAGCGCACACTCCATTCTCCTTACATCACCATTACAGAGCGTCAGAAACCTCACAGTGTCGTGACTTCCCAACAGGTTGTACAAAACTTCATTCGTCTGAACGCAGTACTGCATGCGCAACCTTGCCAAGCGAGCGTCAAACTCTTCTGCCTTTATGCTGCCCTTCGCGAAGAAGTCGGCGATTATGCCCCTCAAAGGATAGTTCATGACGGAATCGAACTGGTCTCCCTGCAACCAAGGCGAAGCGTTCTGAGACAGCTCACCAATTATCAGGACCTCCGCCTTAGCCGCCTTAACCGCCCTACGAAAGTCCCTCCAAAACTCATGGTCAACCTCACTCGCAGTGTCGAGCCGCCAACCGTCTATATCCGCTTCCTTAATCCAGTAGACCGCAACGTCAATGAGATACTTCTTAACTTCAGGATGCGACGTCACAAACCGAGGCATTTGCCAGATGTTCTTACCCCACGTCCCATAAGTAGGAGCAGGATGAGTTTTTATCGGAAAACTGTAAATCTCGAACCAGTCCTTGTATTTTGACCTCGGCCCCTTCTGAACAACGTCCTGAAAAGCCCAAAACTCAAAACCACAATGATCAAAAACACCGTCCAAAACCACCCTTATGCCCGAATGGTGACACGCCCTAACCAGCTCACAAAAAGTGCTCGTTTCCCCGAAGTGAGGATCGATTCGGTAATAATCTTGAGTGTCATATTTGTGCGAGGACGGCGAACTGAATATCGGCGTTAGATAGATAGCATTTACTCCCAAATTGCTCAAGTACGGCAAGCTTTCAATTATGCCCTCCAAATCGCCGCCTAGGAAAGTCTCGGCTGTAGCCGGCAGGCTTCCCCATTGCACCGCGTTCGGTGGATCATTCGTCTCGTCGCCGTTCCGGAAACGTTCCGGGAAAATCTGATAGAACACTGCCCTTTTCGCCCAATTTGGAGTTGAAAAAACGTCACTCTCACGCATGTAGAGCAACTGGAAAAAAGGGAGCCCCATCTCCTCAGTTGCCGGTTGCTTCGAATGGAACCCACCCTCAGTATACCAAAATCTCTCATAACCATCGTCCAGAATGAAAGCGTAGCGAAGCCTTCTCGAAAAGGGTATCTTAAATGCGACACTGAAATAGTCGAACAGGTCGTCACCCGCGACCTTGCGCATTCGACGCTTTCTCAGAGGCTGACGAGGCTCCCACGGGTCTCCATACAGAAGGCAGCAACTCTTCAGGTAACCCCTTTTAGCCTTTAAGCTTAGGTTGAGCCTAGACGAATCCATGAGATAAGCGTACGCTCCTTCAGTCTTGTGGCAGACGAATTCCCGCATCATTTTTCCACTCCTGCTAAGGCTAGGAATCTACTCAACTGCGCCGTGGCTGACTCAATGCACCAGATTTCTTCCAGTAGTACGGTCGAAAACGTGAGCATTGCTATTGATCAGATTGACCCACACTGCTTCTCCCATCTGATACAGTCTTCGGTCAGACGCAACAATCATTATCCTGTTCTTGCCGACCTGCACGTGAACGACGTTCTCAGCTCCCAGAAGCTCGACACCGTAAACCTCGCCCCTTAACCATTCTTTCCGTCCGCCTTCCGTGCTGATCTGACAGTCTTGAGGTCGAATGCCATACGTTACGTCAGTTGGAAGGGTGTCACCTTCTTTCAAAAGGCTCTTCATCAGCTGCAGATCAACTCTAATACTGAATTCCTCAGTGCTTATCATTCCTGAACTCTCGTTGACCTCGAGTTTCCCGTCGATGAAATTCATAGGGGGGGTTCCGATAAAGCCGCCTACGAACTTGTTACTCGGATGCGCATAAACTTCCGTGGGTGGAGCATACTGCTGAAGCTCACCCTTAAATTGAACCGCAACCCTATCGGCAAGCGTCATAGCCTCAGTCTGATCGTGTGTCACATAAACCGTAGTCACGCCCAGTCTCTTCTGGAGCTTCTTCAACTCGATCCTCATCAACACCCTGAGTTTGGCATCCAAGTTGCTCAGAGGCTCATCCATAAGAAACACTTTCGGGTTTCTCACAATGGCCCGCGCCAAGGCCACTCTCTGCCTCTGTCCCCCACTGAGTTGTTTAGGTCTGCGGTTCAAGAATTCTCTGATTTCCAGTGATTCGGCGGTCTTCTCTACCCTGCTCCTGATCTCCGCTTTCGGCACCTTGTGCATCTTAAGTGGAAAGGCGATGTTCTGGAAGACTGTCATATGAGGATAGAGTGCATAGCTCTGAAAAACCATAGCGACGTCTCTGGCCCACGGCTCAAGTCCGGTAACATCCTTACCGCCAATGTAGATTCTTCCTCTAGTAGGAGCCTCTAATCCAGCTATCAAGCGAAGAGTAGTTGTTTTCCCGCATCCACTAGGGCCAAGCAAGACTACAAACTCTTTTTCCCCAACCTCAAGCTGAAGGTCTTTGACCGCGACAACTCCGCCTTCGAATTGTTTCGTTACGTTTTCAAGTAATACATCAGCCAAAAATGCTCACTCTTTTGAACGCGCTCCTGATTCCTCTCTGTTTCCAGACTCTCTTATGCCTTTCTCCAACCATCTAACTGCTTCCCATCAACCTTTAACCGCTCCGATAGCTAGTCCAGCACGTAGATAACGCTGAATTATCAGGAACACTATGACTAAAGGAATGGCGGATAACACAGATAGAGCCGCGAAATGAGGCCAATTGGTTGAAACATCTCTCTGAGTCAAGGCGTACAACCTCAATGGAAGCGTGTAATTGGACTCACTATTAAGAACGATATTGGCAATAGCGAATTCGTTCCAAGCTGACAGAAAACTGAAAAATGCAGTGACAGCTAATCCCGGCACGGCTAATGGCATAACGACGTGATACATGGCCCGCAAATAGGATGCTCCATCAATGAGAGCAGCTTCATCAATATCTTTCGGGAGCGTGTCGAAAAATGCCTTCATGTTCCAGATGCTGAATGGCAAAACCAAGGAGACGTAAACCAAGATAAGACCGAAAAGGTTGTCAAACAGCCTGAGGGTGAGTAAAAGATAGAAGAAGGCAATAAACATCAGAAGCCCAGGAACGAATTGGACAAAAATGAGAACATACAGAATAGGCCTTTTGCCCAAAAATCTGAACCTTGACATGGCATATGCTGCAGGACTTGCGACAAGTAGACAGAGACCAGTTGTAGACAGAGATACAACTAGGCTATTGATCAATGCTGACCAGAAAGGTGAATCGAGCGCCAACGCCCAATTGTAGGCTTCTAAGGTTGGATTCGGCGGAATGATTTCAAGTGTCGTTGTAAGAAGAGATCCGTAGCTCCTCAACGAGGCAGAAACGATCCATACAATCGGGAAAATGATTGCCAATTCCAAGATTATGGCGAGTACATTTTTGCCTATCCCAAAAACAAGCCGTCTCTTGCCTAAATTTCGAAATTTCGTGCGAAATTTCGTCCAGTAGGTCACCTAGCTCGCCTCCTCAGCTATCCGGCTCACTCTCAGACCAAAGAAGCCGATGACCAGCACCATTATCAAGACGAGGCCCAAGAAAGCGGAAGCAAGTCCATAGAACCTGCCCGTGAGTATAGTCCTGTAACCCCAAACCATCACAGTTTCATTAAGTCTAGCGGGTCCGCCCTGGTTGAGCAGGTATGGAACGTTGAGTTGTTGGAAAGTCGTGTTTGTAGTCAACAATGTTGCCAGGAGAAGAGGTCTCCTTATCAAGGGCAGGGTGATGTGCCTAACTTTATGCCATGACCTAGCACCATCAACTGTTGCAGCCTCATATAGTTCTGGAGAGATGCCTTGCAACGCTCCTAGAATCACGGTCATCATGAAGGGATATGCAAGCCAAGTGTTCGTTATGTTGTAGGCCGTGAAAGCGAGCCACTCGTTGTTCAGCCAGTTAGGGCCTGGCAGACCGAACGTTCGCAAGACTTGGTTTATGGATCCGAAACCTGTCTGAAACATCCCATACCATATTAGGATTGACGTGAAGCCTGGCATCGCCCACGGCAAGATTACGATCGCCATGTGGACTTTCTTCCCCAACAAGTCCTTAGAATTGTACAGAAGTGCAAAGGCTAGGCCTACGGCAACCTGAAGCCCGACGTTAATCACTGTCCACAAAACAGTCTTATACAATACATATTGTATCTGTGAACCGTAAACGCTGAGCAACTTCTGATAGTTATCAATTCCTATAAACTGATATCCGCCCCTGATGTTAAAAAGTGTCAAATTTGTGAAGCCAATGCCGATGGAAAACACGATAGGATATGCGTTAAAGAAAATCAACATGACCAAAGAAGGGATCATGAAAAAGTAGGCGATAACATTTCTTCTCCAAATATCTTTCAAAAAAGGGGAGGAGGGTTTGGGCTTTTCGCTCATTGCTCTGGCCCTTTAAGGATATTGTCCGTATTTTGTTTGGATGTTGGTTATGATATTGTCTTCTTGCTGTTGGAAGGCTGCCTGAGGTGTTTGAGCTCCGGAAGTCACAGCATTCCATGCGTCTCCTGCTGGACCCCAGACCTCACTCATCTGCGGTGCTGAAGGTATACCAATGGTGTATTTGAGCTGGTTGCCGAAGCCTGAGATAACTGGGTCGTTCTGGATAGCTGGGTCGTTGTAGGCGTCATAGACCACCGGAATCCAGCCGAGCGTTTTGCCTAGAGCTATCTGATTGTCCACGCCAGTCCACCATTTCAAGAAAGTGACAGCTGCTTCTTTGTTTGCATCTTGCACGTTCGCGGTCATCCAGATACCCTTGACCCCTTCATACGGCATTGGAATGGCATCGTTGTTTTGAGATATTTTAGGAATCAATGCCAGCCCGAAGCTAATATTTGCGTTTTTCACGTCTGCGACTGACCATGGTCCTGAAATAAGCATTGCTGATTTGTTTTGGTAGAAGAGTGCTCTTTGGCTGTCCCCGCCCAAGTCTGGAGCGAGGTAGGGTAATATGGTGCTGTTAAACCAAGATGCAGCCGCAATTGTGCCCGTCGAGTTCAAGCCAACGAGGCCAGTGGTGTCGTTGTAGTAATATCCTCCGAAACCTGAAACCCACGGTTCCAAGTGGTAAGGATCGCTTTGAGTCACCTGACTGAGGCCGTATTGGTAGAGGGCTGTTCCTCCTTTGGCAGACTCATTTTGCATCAGAGCAACCATCTGATCGGTGGTTTCGGGTGGAGTGGTGATATATGCCTTGTTGTAGAAGAGCGTGATGCATTCAGCAGCTAAGGGAAGCGCGTAGAGGTGTCCTTTGTACGTCATTGCTGATAGAGCACTCGGGAAGTACAAGGCTCTAGTGGCGCTGTCGATGTAGTTGTCTATTGGCACTATAAGGCTGGCGTTAACGAACTCGCCTTGCCAGTCCTGCGCACCCCAAGTGTAAAGGTCTGGGCCCACCCCGGCAGGGATTGCAGTCGCCAAATTGTCGTGAAGGCTTGCCTTGGAAACCAGTGTGACTGTGATACCCGGGTATATCGCGCTGAAATTGCCGAGCCTTTGGTTCCAAGCAGCAAGCTCGTTGGCTAGAAGTCCGTGCCAAATGGTCACGCTGCCTGTAATGATGCTGTATGTGACCGTTCTGTTTGCTGCTGCAAAGACCCCCGTTGTGCTGTTGAATACCATTACGTTCCAGATGTAGGTTCCTTTTGCCGGGAACGTGTAGCTGAAGGAATTGATTGTGTTATTCTGTACAACTGTGTTGTTCAACGCTACGGATTGCCAAGTTCCGGTCAAGTTTAACCATAGACTCGAATTCACTATATTGTCCCCTACACTGATTGGAGTGTAAGTGAATGTTGTCGCGTTGATCCCTTGTGTTGCGCCATCTATTGGACTGTTAAGAGAGACCGACAAAGCAGCCGGTGCAGCCGGACCCATAAAGTAGACGTAGTAAACCGCGGCGGCGATAACAGCGATCAAAATGATTATTATGATAATTGCAGCCCACATCGTCGATATCGCTTTCTTTGACAGTTTTACTTTCAATATTATACTCTCCTGTGTGTCCTTTAGAATCGTTTTGAATATAACTATTTCGAAGCCAGTGTATCTCACGGGTGAAAATGCCATGGAAGAACCTAAGCGTCTCGTGAGCCTCGAAATCCTCATGTGACTGATCTACTTCAGAACTGGCAAGTGCATCGCGCGCGGAACGATATGCAATCTCTTGGATTACGAAACCTGAGCGGACAGAAAGGGATTCATGCATTGTCTTTAGATGCTTGATGTTTCCAGAAGCAAGAAGGCTTATCTGGAGTAATTGACCTGAAAACTACTTGTGACATAACGTATTTTAGTCAACTACCCACTAAAGTACTACTATCTAACGCGCACTTTCTCAACTGAGAGGAGTTGAAGGCACATGCTGAGCAAAATCGCTGTCATTCTGATGGTTTTATCGCTTTCACTCAATCCCGCACTTTCCATCGTCCAAGAGAATTCACGGGTTGATTTATTCAAGAGACTTGTTTCAAGTGGCAACTGCATTCAGCAGTCATCATCATTGAACTCTTTGACGAGCAATATCACTTTCAAAACGCCAGACTGGGCTAAGAACGCTGTCTTTTATCAGATCTTCCCAGACAGGTTCCGAAATGGCGACTCCACGAACGATCCAGTAGGAGACGGTAAATCTGGCGATGCCTTGTGGAAAGCCTGGAATGGAACAATACTCGAATATCCCGGAGTTTACGCTCTGAAGATGCAGTGGACTCAGTTTCCCGAAGAACCTGCTAAAGGTAGAGACTGGTTCGGTGGCGACCTGAAAGGCGTGCAGGACGAGGCTCAGTACCTAGCTGATTTAGGCATCACCGCCATCTACTTCAACCCGATAATGGATTCAACCGACAACCATGGGTACACAGTAATAAACTACGAGTCAGTGAACCGCTATTCCGGGGCTAATGAACGCTCTCAGAATGGGACGCTGATCTTAGACCCAGAAACAAGCCTGCAGGTCTTCAAAAACATGACGAGCACTCTGGACAAATACGGAATAAAGGTCATTCTAGACGGGATCTTCAACCATGTCAGCGCGAAGAACCAGTGGTTTGACAGAGACAATTATTACCCAACTCTGGGGGCATTTGAGAGCCAGACTTCTCCATGGTATGATTGGTTCACTTTCTACAACTGGCCAAGCAGCTACAGAGCATGGAGTGGCGTTTTGAACATGCCTGAGGTCAATGAGGTTGATGACTTCAAAAACTATATCTACGGTGATCCAAACGCTTCAGTAATAAAATTCTGGAACGATCTGGGCGTCGATGGTTGGCGACTTGATACAGGTCAAGATGTCAGTCATACGTTCTGGAAGGAATTCAGGTCAGCTTACAAAGAACTGAACCCTGAAGGGTACATCGTGGGAGAGCTGTTCTCGGGAAACGCGAGTCCATGGCTTCAGGGCGATGAATGGGATTCCGTCATGAACTACAGGTTCAGAGACGCCGTTTTGGCGTGGGCTCTGCATGAAAACATCAAGAGCGTCACAGCGCTAGACTACGCGCTCACTTCAATCCAGAATGATTATCCATCTGAAGCTTTCTATACAGCATTCAACCTGCTCGATTCACACGACACAGAGCGCGCTCTCACGCACTTGAGAGGAGATAAGAACCTAATGAAGTTAGCCGTCATCTTTCAAATGACTTACCCGGGAACGCCAGTAATATATTATGGCGATGAAGTTGGAATGCAGGGCCTCTCAGATCCAGACTGCAGGCGACCATACCCGTGGTCCGACATGGGACTGTCTCCAGACACCGACATGCTGGCACACTATAAAGAGCTGATCTCTATAAGAAATAGCTACTCGGTTTTAAGAACGGGCTCGCTGTCGACGCTTCTGGTTGATGATACAAACAGCATATATGCTCTGCTACGCCAAGACAACTCTTCAAACCCAGCTGCAGTCCTAGTCTACAACAACGGGGCCAATCAAACATCCGTGACCCTGAACGTCACTGGCTTGTTGCCTGAAGGCACTACTCTGACAGATGTACTGAACGACAAAACATACAAGGTTGACGATGGAAGAATAACAGTTCCAGTAAGCGGTCTGTGGGCAGATATCCTGATTGAAATGCAACCATCAGCACCAACCGAGTTCCCTTTGATCTACATTTACGTCACCGCAGCGGGTGTTGTGGTTCTTACCGTAGCCGCAATAGTAGTTCGCACTGGTAGACAAAGACGAAAACTAGCCGAGCAACAGTCAAAATCACGAAAATCAACTAGCAGTTCATATTGAGCGCCTTTCTTTTATGTTTGAACAACTCCACAATTGCACTTGCGGAGACACCACATGACATTTGAGGCAAAGTCTAAAGGCTTGCAGCATAATATACTTTGTTCATTCTATGAGCTGAGAGAGTATGAAAAGACCTAACGTCCTCATGACGACGATGGAATATGATGTGATAAAGGTCGGTGGACTCTCAGCGGCGTTGACTTCAATAGCACATGCACTAAAGAAGTATGCGAACCCACAAATCGTTCTTCCAAGAAGCGGTCACAGCCTCCCATGGAAAAAGCTAGGAGAAGAAAAGCAGCCTGAAGTGACTGTGGAAGATTACGAACACGATGGTGTCACCGTCTACACATTGTCAAATCAGACTCTTAACACCCGAGAAGTGTACCCTGAACCCGCAGACCAAGAAGGCATAAAGAAGATTGATGAATTCTGCAGTAGGCTGGCTGAAGTCGCAGATAACATAGACTTTGATGTTGTACACATGCAGGATTTTTTCGCCTATAGAGCAATGGACAAATTTAAGGAAATGGGCAAGCCGATTCTGTTGACTGTTCACAGGCTGCACAGAGAACACCCTACGTGGTTTTCGGGAGAAAAAGAGGCATTAGACAAGGCAGATTACATAACGGTTGTCGGCGAGTCCTACTACAAGGAAGACGAGAGAGAACTATTCCAAAAGTACAAGGACAAGACGACCCATGTTTTCAATGGAATCGACACCGAATTCTGGAACGTCCAAGCTAGCTCCTATCCCAGACTCGCAAGAAAGGAACGAAGAAAGAGAGTCTTGCAGAAATACGGGCTCACAGACGGCGTATTCTACACGTACGTTGGGAGGTTTGATCCAGTGCAAAAAGGAGTCGATATCCTTCTACAGGCAAGCGAGGAATTTCTGAAAACGGAAAACGCAAAAATGATAATCGTTGGGGTTGGAGACAAAGAACTAGAAAGGCAGTCAAGGGAGTTGGGAACGAAACAAGCTTCGAAACTGAAGGTCATCAATCAGCTTCTATCTAAAGAAGTCATACGGGACATCTATTGCAGCTCGGATTTCGCCCTAGTCCCAAGCCTGTTCGAACCGTTTGGACTCGTTCAATTAGAGGCTATGTCATCTGAATGTGTGCCAATAGGCAGCAGGACCGGTGGAATCAAGGACACCGTTATTTCTTACGACGAGAAACCCCGCGAAGCCACGGGATTTCTAGTGGAAAAGGGCGATCCTATGGCTCTTTTGGAAGGCATGAGGAAAGCACTCAAGCTTTACTGGGAGACCCCTGAGATAATTGAGAGGATGCGGAAAAATGGAAGAACCAGATGCGAAACAGCATTTCAGTGGGATGTCGCCAGTAGAAAATACTTTGAGATATATGAAAAACTCTTACACGCGCCATAAGTGAGATGTTTCGAATGAAAAGGGTATGGATATTTTCCTTTGAGTGTGCTGGAATAGTCAAGGTCGGAGGCTTGGGCGAAGCAGTCTACAACATAGCAAAGCACCTAGCAAGTCGAGGCTTCGATATTACCTTGTTCATGCCCAGCCACGGTGTCTACACCAAGCGTGACGTTAAAGAAAAGCTGAGTCTTCAAAAGGGCAGCATCCCAATCAGAGGACGCGTTAAGGAAAGCATCTTCTTACCTTATAGAAGCTCTTTTCGGTATAAGATTGGAATCCAAACAGGTTCTCTAGACGGCTTTAAAGTGGTCCTTTTCTGCGGGTTGAACGATGCTGCAAGCGGCATCTTGGATGATGAAACGGTCTACCGACCGGGTCTCATCGAGGACAAATCCCTATTATTGGCGAGAGGAATCTCTGGCTACGTTGACAACTTGCACGATATGAGCCAAAACTTTCCAGATGTAATTCATGCCCATGATTATCATGCGATACCGGCTGCAGTCTTGGTCAAACAGAAGCTCGAAAAATACAATCGGAAGGCAGCCCTAGTTCTCACGATACACTTGTTGAGCGGCAAGAAATGTTCGTGGAACTATGTCGGTGAAAACTGGTGCGGCATAGAAAACAAGCCTCATCAAGTTTACCTGCATGATGCAAAAATGGAAATGTCTCACAAGACTGCCTTGAGGAAAGCGGGGCTTAAACTGGAATCCTTCGGCGCTATTGAATCTCACGTCCTCGCAAGCGTGAGTCGCACCTACTTGCAAGATGAAGTCATTAGACAAATAGGTGAAGGCTGTAAAGGAAAGTCAACATTCCACTGGAATGGATGCGACTGGAATCAAAAGACAATGCTCGAAACGGTCTTGACAAAGATCGGAGGCGATGCAAGAAGCACTTTGGGACTGACCGAAATCAAACGACACGATCTTAGGAAATACTTCTTAACGAAAGCCATTGGCGAACTCAGACCAGAAGAGCCGATATTGGATGAGGAAAAAGCCAGGGAAACTGTGGCAGACTTTAGAAGCGCGCCGTTCATTGGGAATGGGAAGCTTCAGCCCTTTAGTGAAGATGGTCCCATGATTCTGATGACTGGGAGATTATCTGAACAGAAAGGGGTAGACATTCTGTTCAAGGCTATACCTTACGTTTTAGAAAGAGTGCCGACAGCCAAATTCGTTCTCTTGCTTTTGCCTCTTGGAGAAGAAATCAACTTGATAAATCAATCCGCTAGACTGATGAGTAGATACGAGCGGTCGCTAAGAATAGTGTTTGGTAGGGCGCCTAGCATTTACTCTCTTGCACACTTGGCTTCGGATGTTTTTGTCTGCCCGAGCAAGTGGGAACCGTTCGGCATAATGGCTCTTGAGGCCATGGCAACGGGAAATCCAGTCGTTGCCACAGCAGTTGGAGGGCTAAAAGAAATAGTTGTAGACGTGAACCAAGACGTTGAAAACGGCACCGGGGTTCTCGTTCCAAAGAATGATTATGAAAGCCTTGGAAAAGCCCTCTCGTCAATGCTAGCGATTGAGATGATGTCAGAGAGTTTCCAAAAAGCAGGCGGAGCAGAACATCCACAAGTCGAAGAAATCTCGAAGGCCATATCTAACGATTTCCTTAGAAGAACTGCTCTAAGGCAGCCTTCATACGGACTCAAATTGAGAGAAAACGCAATTCGAAGAGTAGAAACCACGTTTCGATGGAGCAAAGTAATTGAGATGATAATCGATGCTTACGAGAAAGCGACAAGGTTGGCCAGCTCCCTCTAGCTTGGGTCCAAGAAAAACTGATTTCAGATACTACTTCGCTACGCTTGCTAGATTTTTCCTAGAATACTGATCGATTTGTTAACGAAATAAGAAATGCCTAAATAAGTTCATCGTTAATGCAAGCTAAGTAATCAGGAGAAAATGGTATAATGACTAGACTGGGCATCTATTTTTGGTCAGGAAACGAGGCATGCGTGGAAGCCGCGATAATTGTTGGTTGCAGATTTTTCGCTGGATATCCAATATCGCCTTCTAACGAAATACCTGAAGGTCTTTCAGAGCGCCTGCCACAAGTGGACGGCGTATTTATGCAGATGGAGGATGAGTTGGCGTCGATAGGCGCGGTTATGGGGGCTAGCTGGGCAGGGAAGAAGGCTATGACTGCCACTTCCGGTCCAGGTTTCAGCTTGATGCAAGAGACTATTGGTTGGGGTTTCATGACTGAGACTCCTTGTGTGGTAGTCGATGTTCAAAGGGTTGGGCCAGGCACGGGACAGGCAACGAAATGCAGTCAGGGGGATGTTATGCAGGCACGATGGGGAACACATGGTGATTACGCGGCAATCGTTCTTTCGCCTAACTCGGTGCAGGAAATGTTTGAACTCACGATAAGGGCCTTCAACTTGGCGGAGAAATACCGAACGCCTGTGATTTTATTGGCAGATGAGACTGTGGCCCACGTGCGTGAAAAGGTAACTGTACCGTCTCTCAGGCAGATATCGATCGTTAATCGCAAGAAGCCGAGGCCAGATGATGAAGCGTTCTTCGGGTCAGAAGAGGTTGCACCGATGCCGTCGGTGGGCGAAGGCTTCAACGTCGCGGTTACGGCTTCAACTCATGATGAATACGGGGTTCGATTTACGCAGGACCCAGTCGTGCACAGAAGGATGGTGGAAAGGCTGAATGCTAAGATCAACAATCACGCGGATGACATCGTGGAAGTGGAGAACCACAACGTTGACGACTGCGACGTAGGAGTGGTTTCTTACGGCTGCACGTCGCGTGCAGTTTACGAGGCCGTTGAACTTGCAGAGGCAGACGGAATCAAAGTGGGTCACGTCCGTTTGAAGACGATCTGGCCGTTTGCGGATAAGGCAGTTGAGAGGCTGGCCAAGACCACTGAGAGAATAATCGTGCCGGAGATGAATTTGGGTCAAGTCGCCCACGAGGTTCAGAGAGTCGCGTGCAAATCAAAAGTGATTCCGCTTAACAAGATCGGCGGGGGTGAACTAATCACGCCTGAAGAAGTTTTTGCCAAGATCTTGGAAGGAGGCAAGTAGAATGGTTGAAGCGTTTTCAAGTCGTAAGTACATGCGGGATTTGAAACTGCCGTTCTGTCCTGGCTGCGGGTTGTTTTCGCTCGGGGACACTTTTCTCAGGGCTGTGCATGAACTGGGTCATGAGGACTTGAGCAAGTTCTGTTTCACTAGTGGAATAGGCTGTTCTTCGTGGATTCCTTCCCCGTACTTTGCCGCGGATTCGGTTCACACACTTCATGGGAGAAGTATTCCGCCCGCTATGAGCATAAAACTTCTGTGTCCAGACTTGAACGTGGTTGTCTTCGGGGGAGATGGAGACATAGTCGGAATAGGCCTAAGCCATTTCATACACGCTGCGAGAAGGAACACAGACATCCTTGTCATAATGGGGAACAACATGGTCTACGGGATGACTGGGGGGCAGGTGGCTCCGACGACACCATTCAAGACGAAGACGTCGACCACCCCGTACGGAAGCTTCGAACATCCATTGGATGCGACAAGGCTGGCGGTCGCCGCCGGAGCGGCGTATTCCGCGCGTTGGACGACGGCACATCTGAGGGAGTTGAAGGAGGCGATCAAGAAAGCGCTCCAGACGCCCGGGTTCAGGTTCATAGAAGTTGTGACTCATTGTCCAACGGCCTACGGGAGAAGGGCTGGGTTCAAGAATGTTGGAGAAATGCTGAAGTCTTTCAAAGAAAACGCTGTTTCAATTGCAGAGGCGGAAAAAATGAGTCCGGAAGAGCTTGAAAGTAAGATAGTTGTCGGCGAATTCGTGGCGAGCAGACGCCTAACACTCGTGGAAGCGGTTTACGCGATGATGAAGGAGGCAAAAGGAAACGGCAAGCAAGACTGAGATTAGGATGGGTGGGAGCGGTGGGCAGGGCGTGGTCTTGGCTGCGCAGATACTTGGCAAGGCTGCGGTCTTTGATGGGAAGAATGTTTTGCAGACACAGGCGTACGGGGCTGAGGCGAGAGGAAGCTTGGCTAAGAGCGAAGTGATAGTTTCAGAAGGAAAGATAAATTTTCCAGCGGTCAGGAGATGTGACGTGCTGGTGGCCATGGATCAGGAGGCGCTTGATGCACTGTTGAAGGATTTGAAGGACACGGGTATTCTGATAGTAGACAGTAGCAGTGTCACGGTCGTACCGGAAACGAAAGCTAACGTTTACAAGGTGCCGATCACGGAAACCGCGAAGAAAGCGTTTGGAGAAGCCCTGTTTGCGAACATGGTTATGCTTGGGGTTTTCACGAAAATAACAAAAATAGTTAGGCCTCAGTCAATGGAGAAGAGTATCGGGGAGAACGTTTCGGCAAAAACAGTCGAGACCAACATCAACGCTTTCAAAGCGGGACTTCAGCTTTGACTTTCCTTTTTCACTCGCGAATCGTGCAAGTCAGTGCGAGCCGTACGAGGTTTCTACTTATTATTGGGATGTCAATTTTGTGGTGTCCGAGAGGTCACCAAACTAGTAGTCGCCAGTCTTTTTTCTGAGCATCACCGTCGCGGCTTGCTGTGGGCCATCGAGGTATGTCAATTATAACGGGTTTCAGCTTGTTATATTTGATACCCCCCTACGTTTTTTCGGTAACGTTTTCGGTGATGTTTTTTGGTAACTTCAATTGGGGCTTGAACCTGTGCGATCGGTGTCTGAGGGATAGGCTTGGGGCTTTGCTAGGCGGTAGCGTTGGCCAGTACAAAATTGCAGTACGCATGGAAAGTATAAGAAGAGGGTTGAAATGTTGATTCGTAGAATTGCTGGATGCTGCTGGTGTCTGGATGGAGTACGATGTCAAGTGTTCTGCGTGCGGTCGGTCTTCTGAGGATCTGCTTGACTTCAGATGCGATTCGTGTGGTCATCCCTTAGACCTACAGATTCGTTTTGATTTTGAAACCAGCAGAATTCGAAAAAGTGATTATAGTGTTTGGCGATACGCGGAGTTTTTCCCTTATGTGAGAGAGCATGAGATTGTGACTCTTGGAGAAGGTTGGACGCCTTTAGTCGAGTTTTCAGATAAGGTCTACTTCAAGCTTGAAAGCCTGAATCCAACAGGTTCCTTCAAAGACAGAGGTTCATCGGTATTGGTTTCTGCTTTGCACAGGCTTATGGAAGAAAAATCGGGTTACGTGTCTGAGGATTCCTCAGGCAACGCTGGTGCTTCTATGGCTGCTTACGCTGCCCGTGCAGGTTTGAGAGCGAAGATTTATGTCCCTGAGATGGTGGCCGGTCCGAAATTCGATCAGATCCGATTCTACGGGGCTGACGTTGTCAAAGTTTCGGGTAGCCGAGCCAAAGTTTCGGAAGATGCGCAGAAAATTGAAAGCGGGAAATTCTATGTGGGCCACATTCTTCATCCCATTTTCAGGGATGGAATACGGAGTCTTGCCTATGAATTGGCCGAACAATCGTGTTGGAAGCTGCCAGAACGCGTTTACTTGCCTGTTTCGGCTGGAACTCTGCTCTTAGGCGTGATAAGTGGTTTGAAGCATCTGAAGAATTCTCAAGCCATAAAGACAATGCCAAGAATAGTGGCATCTCAGACACGGCAAGTTTCGCCGCTTTGTCATCACATGAAAGGCACGAGATACGAACCTCCTGAAAAGGTCACGTCTGTTGCTGACGCCTTAGTCAGTGTTAATCCCCCATTGCTCAGCCTCATGGTTAAGAACTTAAAGGAAGTCAACGGCGATGCTGTCATGGTTGAGGAAAATGAAATACTGGAAGCTTTCACTGAGCTCGCTAGGAAAGGCTTCTTTATTGAACCAAGCTCAGCTGTCGCTTACGCAGCTTACAAGAAACAGCTGAACAGCGGAGAAGTGTCAAGAGATAGCAGCGTCGTGATCGTGCTGACGGGGGTCGGGTTGAAAACCATGCTCAAGCCGCGCTTGTGATCGCTTTCTTGAGAGTTTACG
>Ga0315268_10003443_pt1 | contig 17428 bp, 10 predicted proteins | sample C1_top_MG_FD_204535 | JGI IMG/M metagenome (GOLD analysis project Ga0315268, IMG submission 204535) | Sediment microbial communities from Yellowstone Lake, YNP, Wyoming, USA - C1_top | ecosystem: Environmental > Aquatic > Freshwater > Lake > Sediment | place: USA: Wyoming | collected 2017-08-01
CGACGCCGAGTTTTGAGGCGGTTGCCACACATGATCCCGTAGCTGTTAAAGTCTCTGCGGTTCCTCCCGTTATCAGTGCGACGCTTGACGTGGTCACTCGGACGCAAACTCCATTGCCGCCTCGGCCGACAGGGACCCCTTCGCAAAGCGATGAGCTTTCCCGTCAGTCCAAAACGCCTACTCCCACACCGCCATCCGACGTGAATGGCGTGCCAATTGATAAATTCGTCGTCATGCCCGAGAGCGTGAGGCAAAATATCCACGCGATTTATGCTCGCGGTCAGGCGTTGGGCAACGATCCGCACGCCTTTTCCAAGATAGGCGATAGCACCATCGAGACCCCGTACTTTTTGGCCCGGTTTGAGGGCAATCTTTACAAGCTTGGCGATTATGTGTACCTCAAGCCAACCATCAATTACTTTGATGGTTCGTTCAGTCGGCAAAGCATATCCGTCAGGGTGGGGCTGCACTCATGGTCGGTGCTCAATGCGATGTGGGCAGACAAGGCAAATTGCCAGCCAAACGAAAGCCCGGCAGCGTGCGAGTTTCGGTTGCACAAGCCCAGCATTGTGTTGATTCGCCTGGGCGCGAATGACGCCGAAGTCCCCAAGCTGTTCAAAGAAAACATGCAACAGGTCATTTCGTTCTGCCTTCAAAGCGGCGTCATCCCTGTCATCAGCACCAAGCCCGACCGGTTCAAAGATCCGCAGAATACGTTCAACGAAATCATCCGGGGACTGGCCGCCGATTACAAAATTCCGCTCTGGGACTTTGACCTGGTGGCGCAGACCTTGCCCGGCAGCGGCCTGGGTGAGGATGGCGTGCACATGACCGACGTTTATGTGCAAGACTATACTTCTCCGGCGACGTTCCAGCATGGTCATCCGGCGCAGAACCTCACAGCCTTGATTATGTTGGACGAAATTCGGCGCGAGGTCGCGCAGACGAATAAATAGCGGCAGTCTTGCTGTTCGGACCTCACTCCAGGATGCCGACGATATGAAAAGATCGGTCTTGATCGTGTTGGCGATGGTACTTACAGCTTGCGCCGCGAGCGGCGCAGCCGACCCGGCTCGCAATGTCGAAAAGTATCTGCAGGCCAAGGTCAAGGGTGATGCTACGGCCATGCGCGCGCTGTTGTGCTCCAAGATGGAGGCCCAGCTCGATCAGGAAGCCACTACGTTCAAAGGTGTGGTGGGCGTGAACATTGACGGCATGGCTTGCCAGCGCGATGGCAACAGCGACGTCGTCCGGTGCCAGGGCAAGATTGTTGCGCTATATGGCACCGAAAAAATGGATTTCCCGCTCGTGGCGTATAAAGTCGTTCAGGAAGACGGCGAGTGGAAGTATTGTGGCGAAACGCAGTAGATGATACAACAGGTACGCGAAGAGACGCGAAGGAACACGGAAAGACGAGTGCCTCTTTGTGCCCTTTGTGGACGGGCCATTGCCGTGCTCGCTAGAATTTTCTCCCGCGAAAATATGTTTGCGTTGGCGCTGTGTCTCATCGTCATCTTGTTAGTGATTGTGATGAGCGACAGCGCTCCCCAGTGGATCTATCAGGGCTTTTAGACCTTGACCTTTGATCTCCGTGCTATCCTCATCTTTGGAATTGCCGCGTTGCTCTATGCGGGTCTGCTGCCGCCCCGCTGGCGGACGTGGGCTTTGTTCGTAGGGAGCGTGGTCGTTATCTATTGGCTCCAGCCTGCGCTGCCCATTCGATACAGCGGCTACATTCTCCCCACCGTCACACTGGGGCTGACGGTTGCCGTGTGGTGGTTCACACGCCTGCCTGATGATCCTGCTCAACAAGCGACCCTGGGCCAGGATCGCATCGCGCTTGGTGTAATGGCCGCGCTTGTCGTCGGTATATCGTTGACGCGCCTAGTCGAGCCTGAGTATCGTTTGATCGCGACGCGCCCGCCTGATCCATGGCTGGTCATTGCGGCGCTGTTGAGCATTGGCGTCGCGTCGGCTGGCATCGCCTGGTTGCTGCGCGGACGAAATCAACGGTGCGTGCTGACCGTGTGCATTCTGCTCATCGCCGGGCTGTTTGTGCTGCTCAAGACGGGCGCGCTTGCCGCTGTCGTGAGTCGTGTGTGGCGCGGATTCGCCGGGCAAGACGCCTCGCTGGCAAGTGTGACCGATCTCAACTGGCTTGGCTTTTCGTATGTTGCCTTCCGTTTGATTCACACGCTGCGCGAGAGGCAAACGAGACAACTGCCGGTACTGTCGTTGCGCGAGTACGTCACGTACGTGATCTTTTTCCCCTCGTTCACTGCCGGGCCGATTGATCGCGCCGAACGATTTGCGCAGGACCTGCGCGCGTTACCGGCCATCGTCGGCATGGACGCGGGACGCTGGACGATGGGCTTGGCCCGCATCATGCTGGGGCTTTTTCAGAAGTTTGTGCTTGCCGATAGCTTGGCGCAGGGCGTTTCGCTCAACGCAGTGAACGCAGCCCAGGTCAACGCGGCGGGCTGGCTGTGGATGTTGCTGTATGGTTACGCGCTGCGGCTGTTCTTTGACTTTAGCGGCTATTCGGATATTGCCATCGGCCTCGGCGTCTTGTTCGGCATACGGCTGCCAGAAAACTTTGAACGTCCCTATTTCAGGACGAGCATCACGGCGTTCTGGCAAAGCTGGCATATCACCTTGAGCAACTGGGCCAGGTTCTATGTGTTTTTGCCGCTTTCGCGCTGGATGCTCGTGCCGGAGCACCAGCCCCTGGGCTTTCCCAGGGGCAAGCCTTCGCCCACATTGATAGTGTTCATCGCACAACTGGCGACGATGATTGTCATCGGCCTGTGGCATGGTGTCGCATTCAACTTTGTCATTTGGGGCATGTGGCACGCGGTGGGGCTGTTTATCCACAAGCAGTGGAGCGACCGCACGCGCAAGTGGTATCGTTCGCTGAATGACAAGCCGTGGCGCAAGCGGCTCTGGTCCGCGCTCACGTGGTTCGTGACATTCCAGTATGTCGCGCTCGGCTGGGTTTGGTTTGCGCTGCCTGATACGACCCAGGCCGCGCGCACCTTCATGCGATTGTTTGGACTTGGATGGTGATGGATGGCGGCGCGAGCCTCGACTGACAGCACTCAACAGTCCATGACGTGGGGATGGGTCGTGCGCGTGCTCGTGAAAGCGGCGGTGTTGTTCGTGGCTTGCAACCTCGTCTTTGCGATGCTGATGCCGGTCGAGGCGCTGGGCAGGCTTTCGATTTACAACCAGCTTGTGCCAGGCCGCGAGCGGTTGCCATATGGCGAAAACTCGTCCGAATCGTACAACTTGAGCCTGAACAACATTCCTGCCATGATGTCCAGCCACGTCCTCTCGCGCGCCAAAGCGCCGGATGAATTTCGCGTCTTGCTCATCGGCGATTCGGCGACGTGGGGCTGGTTCCTGGAGAACAAGGATACGCTCGCTGGACGCGTCAACGCGGGACGCTACGTCACATCGAGCGGCAAGCGTGTAGTTGCGTACAACCTGGGCTATCCCATCATGTCGCTGACCAAAGACCTGCTGTTGCTCGACGCGGCGATGCAATACCAGCCGGACCTGGTCGTGTGGCCGGTCACGCTCGAATCGTTCCCGCGCGACAAGCAACTGGTGCATCCCATTCTTCAGAACAACCCGGCGCGCGTGCGAGCGCTCATCACAACTTTTCAATTGAACCTTGATCCGCGCGATACGCGCTTTGTCGAGCCGGATTTCTGGGGACGCACCATCGTCGGCCAACGGCGCGCGCTGGCGGATTGGCTGCGGTTGCAGCTCTATGGCATCTCATGGGCGGCGACCGGGATTGATCAGGCCATCCCCCGCGAGATTCCTTTGCGTCAGTCTGATTTTGACCCGGACGTGAAATGGCAGAGTTTCGCTGCGCCCGCGCCGCTCACGGATAACGATCTCGCCTTTGATGTGCTGGCGGCGGGCGTCAAGCGGGCGGGCAGTGTGCCCGTGCTCATCGTCAACGAGCCGATGTTCATCAGCCACGGCCAGAACAGTCAATTGCGGTACAATTCGTTCTATCCGCGCTGGGCCTATGACGCTTACCGCGAGCAACTGAGCGCCAAGGCCCAAACGAACGGGTGGCGCTATCTTGATTTGTGGGACAGCATCGCCCCAGACGAGTTCACGAACACGCCAGTGCATCTGACGCCCAAAGGTTCGGAGCAGTTGGCGGAGCGAATTGCCGAAGCTATTGTGGGCGAGTAGCCCGAACTGCGGAGCAAGACAATGGACGAAAAGACGATACGAGAAAAACTGCGATCGTTCATCACGCGCGAACTGATCCGCGATACGGACTATGAATTGAGCGACGCCGAGGGCATCATCACAGGCGGGCTGATGGATTCGTTTGCGCTGGCGGAATTTGCCGTGTACGTGGAAAAAGAACTGGGCGTCTATATCCCTGACGCGGATTTGACTGTGGCCAAAATGGATACGCTCGATCAAATGGTCGCCCGCGTGATGCGTGACCTCAAATGATGCTGACCCTCTCGACGCGCAACGAATTTCAAACACTGCTCGACGCGGTCACGCTGCAGGATTCTGATGAGCGTGACGCGCTAAACTATTTGGAGACCGACAAGGCTCCGATCGCTATTTCGCGGCGCGAGTTTTGCCGCACGGTGCTGGCGCATGCCGCCGCGCTGAACAAGATGGGCATCGCTCCGCGCGACCTGGTGGTGATTGCTCACACTCAAGATTTGGAGAGCATCTATGCTTTTTGGGGCGCGCTGCTGGCTGGGGCAATTCCCTCGATGTTCCCCACCCTCACCGAAAAGCTCGACGCCGGCATCTATATGCACGGCATGGCCGAGCTGGCGCGGCTGTCTGGCGTGCGCGCAGTTCTCACCACTGATGCGTTTGCGCCTGAGCTGAGAGCAACCGTGCCGTGCCCAGTGTACGGATCGGAGCAACTCGCCGCTTGCGCTGCCGCGAGCGACATTGAAAGCTTTGTGCCGCATGCTCCCGATCCAGACGAAATTGCTTTCCTGCAACATTCGAGCGGCACGACCGGGCTGCAAAAAGGCGTTGCGCTTTCACATCGCGCGGTGCTGAATCAGGTTGCCAGCTACGGCGATGCGATTCAGTTGAATGAGCGTGACGTGATCGTGAGTTGGCTGCCGCTCTATCACGACATGGGGCTGATCGCGGGATTCATCCTGCCGCTGGCGCAGGGCGTGCCGCTCGTCTTGATGTCGCCGTTCGACTGGGTGCAGCATCCTGCACTGTTGTTCCGCGCGATTCACGACCATTGCGGGACGCTGTGCTGGCTGCCCAACTTTGCCTACAATCACTGCGCGCGGCGCATCCGACAGCGAGACGTAGAGCGTCTTTCGGCGGCCAGCATTCGGATGTTTGTCAATTGCTCTGAGCCGGTGCGTCACGATAGCCATCAGCTTTTCCTCGAGCGATTCGCCGCGCAAGGTGTGAGGCCGGAGATGCTGGCGGTCAGTTACGCGATGGCGGAGAATACTTTTGGCGTGACGCAGACGCCGCCCGGTCAGGCGGCGCGGCAGGATGTTGTTGACCGCATCGAACTTGAACAGAACCGATGGGCTTGCCCCGTCGGCCTCGATCATCCGAATGCCGAGGTGCGTGTTTCGTGCGGCCCGCCGATTGCGGGAACGTCCGTTCGCGCCGTTGACCAGGACGGCAAGTCATTGCCAGAGCGCCAGGTAGGCGAAATTGCCATTCAAAGTGACTGCATGTTGAGCGGCTATTATAAGCGACCCGATCTTCAGCCGTTCCGCGACGGATGGTATCTGACCGGCGACATGGGTTACATGGCGGACGGCGAGGTGTATATCGTCGGGCGATCCAAAGACCTCATCATCAACGCCGGCAAAAACATTTACCCGCAGGATATTGAGGCCATCGTCAATACAGTGCCGGGCGTTCACGTGGGGCGAGCGGTGGCCTTTGGCGTGCCCGACGAGCGTGAAGGCACCGAGTTGATCGCCGTCGTCGCCGAAGTCAACACCGAGGACGCGCATGAGCGCAGGCACATCGCCACGGCCATTCGCCAGATCGTCGCGCGGCAGAGCATGATCACGGTGAGTTATGTGCGCCTGGTTGACTCGCGCTGGCTCATCAAAACATCCAGCGGCAAGATTGCACGCGGGGCCAATCGCGACAAGTGGCTGGCTGAAACGCGGGGACATTCGCCTCGCTGATGCGTGACCGCGCGAACAGAGCGAGAAAGAGAACCGGCCCGAGGAATTGTCCTCGGGCCGGTTTGTCATTGGCTCAACTCCCATTCCCATGCGTTCCAGGCGTCGGCGGTGGAGAGAGTGGGACCAGGCTTGTAGCCCTTGAAGCCGGCCCGGTAAATGTAGGGCGTGACGCTCACATAAAGAGGGATGGCGGGCACATCACCAGTCCAGATTTGAAAGTATTTTTCCAGGTAGGGTTTGCGCTTGTCGCGGTACAGGGCGATGTCGTTGTTTTGCTCTGCCATGTTGAGTGTGTAGTCGGCATCTTTACTGCAATAGCCCGGATAGTTTTGCCCGGAATAGTTGTTGTCTTTGGTCGGGATGCTGTTGCAGCCGTACAGGTCGAGGAACGTGGGTTCATCCGTGCCTATCCAGGTGAAGATGGCGGCGTCGAAGGTGCGGCAGGTGAGCGGGCCGTTGTTGGCGCAGGGGGCGAACAGGCCGCGCAGCGCTATGATCTGGACATTCACGCCCACGCCGATGGATTGCCATTGCGGCTGGAGGAATTGGGCGAGCGCCTGACGGTCTGCGCGATCGGTTGTCGCCAAAGTGATTTCCAGTTTTTGGCCGCTCTTGTTACACGGCATGGTCGAACAGTCCCAGCCAGCGTCTTTGAGCAGCGCCTGGGCTTTGGCTTTGTCATACGAGTACCGAGTAAAGTTGTCGGTGTAGGCCCACGAGTTGGTCTTGAGGATCGCGCCCGGCAATTCAGCTATCTGTGGTTTGCCGTTGTACAACTTGTCCAGCATGGCCTTTTTGTCTATGGCATAGTAAAGCGCCTGGCGCACTCGCACATCGTCCAGCGGGAATTTGGTCGTATTGAGGTCAATGTGCTCCCACGCATAGCCGGGCACATAGTTCGCTTTGAAGGCGCTTCCACTGGCGAGTTTATCAATAGCAGGCGCGTTGTCATAGGTCAGGCCCGAATCGCCCGTCGTAGCATCAACGGCCCCCTGTTGCAGCGCGGCCAGGATGCTGGCTGCATCGGGAAAGAATCGGAAGATGACGGTCTTGGTCTTGGCATCGCCCAGCGGGAACGGCACGCTGCTCTTTTCCAGGACGATTTGATTGGCAGGCGTCCACTCTTGGAGCACATACGCGCCGTCGCCCACAGGCTTTTTGGCGTAATCGCTCTTGAGCTGGTTCTTGGCCGAAACGTTGGACAGGATGTGAGAGGGAAGCCAGCCAGGGAAAACGCTCCAATACGCCGGGTCTATTACCGGGCCTTGCTGCTGACTGTAAGCTTGATAGTCATCCTTGAACTTGCCAAACGGCACATTGCCTGTGAGTGTTCCGGCTGCGGCGTCCCGGGCCTGCTTTTCACTCATGAACTTGACGGCGATGGTGAGATCGTCCACGGCTACCACGTTGTAAATCTTTTCGATGATCGTGCGGTCCACCGCCTCAAAGTCGGGGTCCATGCGTAATTCCCAGGCGAAGACAGCATCCTTGGCAACGACGGGTGTGCCATCCGTCCATCGCCAGCCCCTTCTGATGTGGTAGATGACTTCGAGGTGCATATCCGACCCATCGCCCACAAACTTGGCGTCACCATTTTCCAGCGTGGGGACTCGTTCACAGCCCAATGCCACCCAGTCGGTCGTTTCGTTCTGGCGGAGGCAGCCCGGCATCAGCGCGCTGTTGACGATGGCGGCTGCGAGCATACTGCTGCCGAACGGGTATAAAGTGTCCGGCTCTGATTGTATCGCCAGGACAATAGTGTCGGCCAGCTTGGTGGGCGGGACAGTGGTCGCCTGCGGAGACGGCTTTGGTCGCGGCGCGGCAGTCGGCGCTGGTGTGGCCACTGGCAGGGGCCTGAGAGCATACACGAGTCCGCACGCTGCACAGATCAAAAGAGTGGCTCCAGCGATCCAGACCCAGATGGGCACGCGCCGCTTGGGCGGCGAAGGTGGCGTCGCCGGCGTCACGCTAGTCCTGTCGGCGGTCTTGCGCTGCGCCGCTTCTTTTTCCGCGCGCTCTCGTTGTGCTCGCTCTTGCTGCTCTCGTTTACGCCGTTCGTCTTCGGCCTGACGAGCCGTCTCGTGCGCTTGACGAAGCTGCTCTTCACGCGCCTGGCGCGCGGCTTCGTCTCGAGCTTGTTGCTCGGCGGCTTGCTGTTCACGCTTCTTTCGATCAGCTTCTTCGGTGATGCGGCGTTCGGCCTGTTGACGTTCACGCTCTTTTTGGGTGGCTTCTTCCGCTGCCTGGCGCTCGGCTTCTTGACGAGTCTGGTCTTCAGCTTCGTGTTGAGCGCGTTCAGCAGCTTCCTGAGCGGCGCGGGCCTCTGCCTCGCGGCGGTCAATCTCTGAGCGGGTGGCAAGCGCAGCAGGATCCTCTGGTGTGATGGCGAGCCAGCGGCCCACGGCCATGCGAGCCACTCTCCATTCACCGGAGGCGAGAGCAGTTTGGGCTTCGGCTTTCCATTGGACGGCGAGTGCCGCTCGTTCAGCTTGTTCGCGATTGACCTGGGCTTGTGCTTCGAGGTCGTTGAGGGCGAACCAGATGGCGGCGGCGGAAGGATAGCGCGCTTCGGGCTGGCGCGCCAGCGCCTTGGTGAGCACCGCCGTCAAGTCTGTGGGCACACCGCCTTGCCAGGTGGACGGGAGCTGCGGGCCGCGGTCATGCGCCCGCATGGCCTGCATGGGCGTCTTGCCCGCAAAGAGGACATGGCCGGTGATCATCTCGTAGAGGATGCAGCCCAAGGCGTAGATGTCGGCGGGCGGCTTGGCGCTTTCGAGTTCCCAGACTTCGGGCGCGATGTAGGCGGGTGTGCCGAGGATGCCGCCGCTCAGGCTCATGCTGACGCTGCTTTCGCCCATGAGGCGGGCAAAACCAAAATCCGTAAGGAGCGCGCCTCGGTCTTTATCGAGCAAGATGTTGGCCGGCTTGAGGTCGCGGTGAACGATGCCTTGAGCGTGGGCGTAATCGAGCGCGTCGCAGACGGGCTTGAGGATGGACAGCGTTTCACTCCACGGGATGCTGCCGCGCTCGGCGATGGCCTGGGCCAGACTGGTCCCCTGGGCGAGTTCCATCGCGATGTAGAGGCGGCCCTCGGCTTCGCCGACTTCGTAGACGGTGATGATGTTGGGGTGACGCAGGCCGGCGAGGGCGCGGGCCTCTTTGCGGAAGCGTTCGGCAAAGACACGGTCGGTTAGGAGTTGAGGATGCAAGACCTTGAGCGCGACTTGACGGTCGAGCGTGGTATCCAGCGCGCGATAGACGGTGGCGAATCCGCCGCGCCCCAACTCGCCGCGAATTTGATAACGGCCCAAAGTTTGCAGGATCTGTTCAGCCATTCAATTTCTCCTGTAAGCGTTGTACTACCTTGCTCTACTTTTTTACGCGATCCGAGCGAAGCAACCGGACGAGGACAGCGCCGGTAATGGCTCCAAGAATGATGTCTGTACCAAGCCCCAGCCAGGAGTACCCTACGCTCCCACGCAGGATTCCGCTGTCGAGCAAGAACAAGTAGATTTGTCTAGGGATGAAACCGACCACGGCGGCTGGTATCCACCAGCCCGCTTGGCGGAGGTAATTTCGCAGAACGAGCCACTGCGCCAGCCCGATCACAGTTCTGCCAAGAGGTATCAAGATGACCACTTGAACGATGAAGCCTGGCCCACCCATTCCGAATACAATAACACTACCCGCTGTGCCGATAACGGTGGCGATTATCCACAACCCCGCTTTGGGAATATAATGGCGAAGTACCAGCCACTGGGCCGTTCCAACAGCCGACGCGGCGATCAGTGAATCAACCATCGGGAAGACTATCCGGACGACGTCCGGTGATGAGTAGATGTGCGACGACGCAAATAATAGAGACAAGAGAGCCGGTGCAGCCAAGGATCCGACAATGCCGCCGATAGTCGTGGCTCCAACCCACAGCAACCATAATTTCCATTCGCTTTGGGCTTTCACTTTAGGTGCAACGAGTTCTTGTGGCTGTTGCGGCAATGCCGGCGCTGGCTGTGCAGCGGTCAATTGCGCTTGGCGACGCCTTTCTTCTTGCTGCGCCACTTCACGCGCCAGGCGTTCTTTTTTCTCTCGCTCTTCCTGTTCAACTCTGGCCCTGCGCGCAGCTTGCTCACGCTTTTGCCGCTCGGCTTCTTCTGCAGCCTGTCGAGCGCGGAGCAGCTCTTGTGCTTCTCGCTCTTTGCGCGCCGCCTCGGCTTGGGCAGTTTGCTCAATGTGCCGAACTGACTGTTCCTCCTGGCAACGCAAGTCGGCGATCAGTTGGCCGGCTGTGGGCGTGCGTTGAGCTGGATCGCGTGCCAACGCCTTTTGCAACGCACTGGTCACACTATCCGGCACGCCCACGGGCCACTGCCGAGGCAGGACCGCGCCGTCCATGTGACGCCGGATCACGGCCATCGGCGTCGTTCCGGCAAAGAGCGCCTGGCCGGCGAGCATGTAATAGCCCACACAGGCTAACGCATACACATCACTGGCAGGCGTGGCGTTCTGCCCATCCCACAATTCAGGTGCGATGTATTCCGGTGTGCCAACGACGCCGCCGGTGCTGCCAAGAGTCAAGCTGGCTTGTTCGGCGCTGCGCACCAGCCCAAAGTCGGTCAGCACCGCGCGAACGCTGTGCCCCGATTCACTTTCGTCCAGGATGATATTGGCAGGTTTCACATCGCGATGGACGAGGCCGCGTTTGTGTGCGTGATCCAATGCGGCAGCAGCCTGTTCGAGGATCAGAATCGTGCGTTCCCAGGTGAGCGGGCCATCTTCGGCGACGACGCGTTGCAAGGAACGGCCCGGCACAAGCTCCATCGCAATGAACAATCGCCCTTCGACTTGATCCACGTCATAGACGGTTGCGATGTTGGGGTGCCTGAGCGCGGCGGACTGAGTCGCTTCGCGCATGAATCTCTCGACGGCGCGCGGGTCGTCGGTCCAGCCGGGCTTGAGCACCTTGAGCGCGACCTCGCGTCCGAGCTTGGTATCCAACGCGCGATAAACCGAGGCAAAGCCACCTCTCCCTAGCTCGGCAAGAGTCCGGTAACGCCCTAACGTCTGTGTGGTCGGTTCGGCCATGCGGTTTCCTCCGATCTTTAACGGGACGATTATGCGCCGAATGTTTCTGGATGACCCTATTCGGAGATGATCTTGTAACGGCCTAATACCGGGGCTGCCGTCTCAGACGTGCTTCTACTCCTTGAACTGCCACGTGACATTCGGACGCAGTCGGGCGCACAGGTCAATCAGCTTGGCAAGTTGATTGCGCCGCTGGAGGTAGTTGATGAGTTCGCGCGCCTTGGTGGCCTTTTCTTTTCCCGCCAGTTCATCGTAATCCACGCTTAACCGGAAGCATAGGTCCTGCAGCTCGGGTTCGCTAAAGTGCTGATCGAGTTGATCGTAAAGCCTGGTCGTGTCGGCGGGTGGTTCCATGCTCACTTCCGGGGTAGTGGCGTCTGAACCACGAGGGCCGACAGTCATGGGCGTCGAGTCCGGCCTGCCCTCGATGCGGTCGCCTTTTTGCGCGCCTTCTCCCAGTTGATCGCCTTCGATGATTGTGCCGCCTACCACCACGCGTCCGCCTTGCACGTTGATCACCTGAGGCGTCACGGTGGCTGGCGTCTGCTGCTGTCTGATGGCGGCGATTTTTTCATCGCGCCCCAACACCTCGACGCTCTGGACAATTTCGTCCTGGCGAGTCTGGCCGGTTTTGTTCTGGTAGCTCAGCGTCACACGCAGGTTCACGCGGCCCAAAACCTCTGGCTTGGGCTGGAGTGAGAGCATCACGGACTTGTCCTGCTGTGCACCCAGACGGAGCAGACGCGTGACCGACGAATCGGACTCGGTAATATCAAGCTTGAACTTGGAGCTAATACCGGCGACGCGAATGTTGTGCGCCATGCCATAGCCGACGTTACGAACCACGAGCCTCACCTGGTTGAACTCGCCCTGCACAATGGGGCCGCTAAAGTCGAACCGTCCGCGCAGGCTGGGCCACTCGCGCAACTGGCACACCTTGTCCCAACTGGCTTGTTGGCGATTCCAGTTTTCGTCTTGGGCGTAGCATTGCGCTGCCGCTTCGTAAAGGCGAGCCAGTTCTTCAACCGGCGACGGCATGTTTGCCTGCAACTGTTCGGCGGCGCGCTCATAAGCCTCGCCGGCTTCACTCACCAATCCCGTCTGAACCAGTGCATTGGCCTGCTTCTCCCACTGTTCCAGTTGCCCGGCGAGTTGTTTGACTTTGTCCCATTGCATGAGTAACTCATAAAGCTCTAGCGCACGGTCGGGCATACCGGCGCGTTCGTACACTTCGGCGGCACGCGCAGTCTGGCCGAGTTGCGCCAACGCGTTTGCCAGTCGCGGCAGATCACTGGCGGCCTCAGCCAGCTCGGCGACGTGTTTCCAGTCCTGCAATTGTGTGTACAAAAAGATGGCCTGAGCGTTCTGCCCGGACTGGGCATACAATTCGGCCGCCTCTGCGGTGCGTCCGATCCGCTCGTTGAGTTCGGCGGCTTCAGTCAACAACCCGCCCTGTGCCAGTACGCTGGCTGCTACTTCGTGCTTGCCGATCCGCTGAAAGACTTCGGCTGCTTCGGCGTGCTTGCCGCCTTCGATGAGTGTCTCGGCCGCCTGATCATCCTGGCCTAGCGTCTGATAGAGTTTTGCGGCTTCTTGACGCCGTCCGAGTTTGCGAAGCAATTGCGCGGCGTAACCGGCACGATCGGCGGCAACATATTCCTTCACGGCCAGGTCGAGTTCGCCGAGCGTTTCATAGATAGGTGCGGCCGCATCGTGTTTGTTTTGGAGGGCCAGCACATCCGCCTCGCCGCGCCGGTCATTGGCTTGCCGATACAGGCTCAAGGCCTGATCCAGGTTGCCGATCTGCGCATAGATGGCTGCCGCATCGCGCGGCAAATCGGCTTCCAGGTATACTGAGGCAGCGCTGATAGGTTCGCCATTCTCTGAATATAGCTTGGCGGCTGATTCATATTGACCAGCCAGGGCCAGCTCGGCGGCAGCCTCCAGTGGCCTGCCATCCGCCAGTAGCTTGGCCGGGTCAGGCCGTGGCGGCGGCGTCACTTGCCACTGAATGCTGACAAACGCGCCGCCGCGCTGTCCCACAATCACATAGTCGCCTACGATGTGTGGACCGGCGCGAACTTTTTCTGGCAGCGTGACTTGCCAGAGTTCACGCCCGTCGTGAACATCCAGCGCGCGCAGCCGCCGATCGTCGGCGCCACACAACACCACGCTATCGCTCACGGCTGGCGGGATGTGGATGTGTTTGTCGGTCTGGACTTGCCAGACTGTCTCGCCGCTGGCAACGTCAAGCGCGTACAGGCCATAGCCTGGCTTGCGTTCTTCAACGCCCGTGCGATAATCCTTGACGCCCAGCATGAGTCGGTCGCCGGCCAGAACCGGCGGACACGTAATGCCGCGCTCGGCCCGAAACTTCCAGCGCAGTTTGCCGGTGGTCAACTCGACGGCATATAACTGTTTGTCCCATCCGGCTACAAAAGCGGTATCGGCATTGGCCGCAGGACGTTGATGGAGCCACTCGGTCTCTTTGTCATCTGCGTCAAAGGCCCACAGGCGCGCTCCGTTCTTCAGCGAGTACGCGGCGACCGTCGGCCCGCGCGATGGAACTACAATCATGTCGCCGCAGATGACGGGCGGATCGGGCGACCAGGTGAGCGAGGGCACGACCCATACGAGTTGTTGCGTGTTCAAATCGAGCGCGTATAGCTTTGGCTCAGAAGAAGCAAAATAGACCACGTCTTGATAGACCAGCGGAACGGATAGGCTGTCGCCTGGCGTGAGCCAATTCCACGCGTCCCCGCCTGTTGTTGTTTTCCACGCCATGAGCGAACGATCGCGCGTGGGCAGATCGGCGAGATGCTCTGCGCCGATCAAGAGCATGTCCTTCCACACTGCCAGGCCAAACGTGCGCAGCCTGTGGTCCGCGCGAAGCGGTCGTTGCCATTTGATGTGCCCAGTTTCGGGATCGAGCGCGACAAGCTCACACGTCTCGGTCGGGACAAATGCCAACCCACTGCTGGAAGTGATGCGCGCCGGGAAGGGAGGCATTCCTGGGAGCGGGTCTTCGGCGCTCAGTTTGGTTTCCCACTTGACCCGGCCGATGGGGCTAGGTTGCGGGGGACGAGTCCAGTTGCAGTGCTCGCATTTATCGCGTTGACCGATCAAGCGATGACAGGCAGGACAAAAGATTGTTGCATCCATGATCCACCCTCACTGTGCTCTATCACAGAGGAGCACACCGGTTGTTGTCAACGTTTCATGAGCGACAATGCCAGGGAGACCATCCCTCCGACCATGCTACCTGCGCCAGCGCCGATGACAAAGTTTGCCAGTTCTAATGTCTTGGCTCCTTCCTCTGAAAAATCAGTCACCTGGCTTGCCATAGAAACGCCAACGGCGATGGCGGCGATGCCGGCCAGGACGAGCAAACCGGCGATGATGATCTTCCACATCGCGATTCTGGGTTTTGCGACTGCACTTACTTGCGTTGGGGTCGTGTGTACTGGTTGGGATTGGGCGGTTGACAGCAACCTCAACACACCTTCGGGGTCGGCCATATCGGGGTCAGCCTGTTTCAACTCTGCGGCTCGAGCGCGTGCCTGGCTCACTGCCCTGACTAGTTCCTGGTAGCGCTGCGCCGCTTCTCGTTTTCGCTTGACCACTTTGAGCAGCGTCTGCGCGTCCCGATGATCTGCTTTGACTGCCAGCACTTGATGCAAAGCAGCTTCGGCGCCATCATAATCGCCTTGAGCCAGCAGAGGCTGCGCCTGCTGATAGAGTGTCTGAGCCGTTTCGGCTTCGGCTCGCTCCACGGCGGCGCGCAGCGCCTGGGCAAACTCTTGACCCGTCGGATAACGCTCGTCGGCCTGCTTGGCAATCGCCTTGAGCAACACCTCTTGGATCGGTTGAGCTACACGTGGATTGATTTGTGAAGGTGGGGCGGGAGTCTCGTGGACGATTTTGTAAAACAGCGAAGGCGTTGTGTCGGCCATGAATGGGACCTTGCCCGTGAACAGTTCGTAAGCCACCACACTCAGCGAGTATAGGTCGGTGCGCCCATCCAACGGCTTGGACTCGACCTGTTCAGGCGAGGCATACGCCGGCGTTCCCAAGACTGCGCCAGTGGTTGTTTGGATGGTCGTCGCCTGCAACGCCTTGACGATGCCAAAGTCGGTGAGCGTTGCGTGACTGTGCTCGTCGAGAACAATGTTGCTCGGCTTGACGTCTCGGTGGATCGCGCCGTGCGCGTGAGCATAGTCCAACGCCGCGCCGACTTGCTGGATGACCGATACGATCTGGCCGAAGGATAGCAAGCTGCCTTCCTGCATCAACTTGTACAGATTGCGACCCGGAATGAATTGCATGGCGATAAAGTATCGCCCCTCCGCCTGGCCGACCTCGAACAGAGCGGCGATGTTTGGATGAAAAAGTCTGGCGGTGACGCGAGCTTCTTGCTGGAAGCGGCCAATAAACGCCCGGTCGCCCGTGAGCACAGGGTCGAGCACTTTGAGCGCAATCTCGCGGTCGAGAGTGGTGTCCAGCGCCTTGTATACCGTGGCGAACCCGCCGTGCCCCAGCTCTTCGATAATGCGGTACTTGCCGATGGATGAGATTGGTTCAGTCATGGCAGCACTCTTTCAAAGGTGTATGACTTGGATTTGCCCAAAGCGACGACGGTCGCACATCAGCTTGGGCAAGCCAATTGTCAGTGTTCGGTTTTCGCCCGTCCACGGGCATAGGTTGTCGTTGAATTACTTGGCTGCTTTTGGGCAGAAGAGGACAAATGTTGGCCACAATTATACTCCTGAGGTCAATTTGAAGCCAACAAGAAACCCGGCTGTCCGTAGCTGGACAGCCGGGTCCGATACGCGTTTTGAGCCAGGCGAGTCAGGCGGCGTTGCGCCCTTCCATTTGAGTAGTCAGGAGAGCGCGTACCTGGCAGGTGGTGCAACCTTCCGGCAACGGCTCGCCGGCAATCTGGCGGGCAAGCCAGCACGGAATATCTGCTGCCAGCCCCTGTGCGCAGGCGGCTCGCTTTTCTTCGGCGCTGCCCGTGAGCCCCCAGCGCGCGCCCGCGCCTACTTGCTGTTCTTGCACATTGCGGACGATGCCCTCGAACTGTTCCTGGACGGCTTTAGGCTCCAGCCAGCGTTGAATCAGGTAGCCCACCCCCATCACCAGCAAAAGCGGCAGCCCAATACGCAAAAAGAACATTCCGGCGATTACCAGGATATCTTGAATTGTTTGCGTGTTCATCTTTCCTCTCTCCTTCCTACTCTTTCCTCGACCTGCTTTGATTTTAGATTATAACCGTTGTGTACGTCAAGTCTATTGGGTGATAGCCCCATTTCAGAGCGCCAATCCGTGTCATACAGAGCAACAGCAAGTGGGTGCGTTCGCATTACATCTGTCACGCCTGAATGGTTGCCGGAGCAGAGTTCACGGCAGGTTCGTCTGTTGCCAAGACGGCCTTTTCCCTAAAGATCGGCAGGAACCGTGCGCCCAGTGAAAACGCCAGCAGCCAATAACCAAGCGCGCCGCCCGCCGTCGCCCATTCCACCCAGCTTGGAGAGTAGCTGATGCTGGCCTTGGGCATCACCGACGTGATGTAGGCTGTGGGCACCAGCAAGCCGACCATGTTAGTGTCCCACCGGTTGACGATAAGGGCAATCGCCATCAGAAAGCCGCCCATGATCAGCGCCGTGTCCTGTTTGCGCAGCTTGTCGTTGAAGAGAATAAAGAGCGGGATCAGGCTGCCGAGCAGGATTTCGCCAACCCAAAAGTTGGGCGCGAGTTGCCCTGTGGTGAGCAGTTCCATTGACTCGGCGCGGCCAGGCAGGTACGAATAATCCATCGCCAGGTAATCCCAGAAGCGCATGTAGAGATAGACCAGCAGCGCAAAGCCGCTGAACGTAGCGACGTTCCACAGCAGTTCCTTCTTGATCAACTCCCGACCGCGCAGCCTGCCGACGATGAGCGACATGGCGACGACGAGCAGCGGGCTGGTGGCGATGGCCTGTGCGATGAACATGAGCGGCATGGTCGGCTTGTACCAGACAGGTCGCGCCTTGATGATTCCATAGGTTGCGCCGAGCGACGACTGGTGCAGAAGCGAAAGACACGCGCCTACGACGGCGAGCACCGGCATCAGCTTGTGCGCCTGGTGAGCAAGCCTGCCTACCCACGGCCAGCGCGTGAAGACA
>Ga0315268_10003444_pt1 | contig 17428 bp, 14 predicted proteins | sample C1_top_MG_FD_204535 | JGI IMG/M metagenome (GOLD analysis project Ga0315268, IMG submission 204535) | Sediment microbial communities from Yellowstone Lake, YNP, Wyoming, USA - C1_top | ecosystem: Environmental > Aquatic > Freshwater > Lake > Sediment | place: USA: Wyoming | collected 2017-08-01
AAGCATCAGAATTCTAATCCGCAGGGTTTTTCAGCGCCCTGCTAACCCCTAACCCCTGCTCTCTCTTCCTGTGCTACGATTCCCCGCCATGCGGAAAACGTCCGTTGCAGTCTTCTTGTTTCTGGTTTGCGCCCTGCGGGCCTGGGCGGCGCGCCCTCTCGAGGTTTACTTCATCGACGTCGAAGGCGGGCAGGCGACGTTCGTGGTGTCGCCTTCGGGACAATCCTTGCTGATCGACACCGGTTGGCCGGACGCCAAGGGTCGCGACGCCGAGCGCATTGTGGCCGCGGCAAAACTTGCCGGCCTCGACCGCATCGATTACCTCCTCATCACGCATTACCACATGGACCATGTGGGCGGCGTGCCGCAGCTTGCCGCGCGGATTCCCCTTCGGACTTTCCTCGATCACGGACCCAGCGTCGAGTCCGGGAAAGACGCTGCCCAGCTTTTCGCGGACTACCAGCGCGTACGGGATAAAGGGAAACACCAGCAGGTCAAGCCCGGCGACCGCATTCCGATCAAGGGAATCGACGTGCAGGTTCTGACGGCCGCGGACGAGGAAATCACAGAGCCTCTGCCGGGCGCGGGGGGGCCGAATCCCTTCTGCGCCTCGGTCCCGCGTCACGAAAACGACCCCTCGGAAAACGCTCAGTCGGTGGGAATCCTCATCACCTTCGGGAAGTTCCGCATGATCGATCTGGGCGACTTGACCTGGAACAAGGAATTGGAGCTGGTCTGCCCGAACAATAAAGTGGGGAGCGTGGACGTTTACCTCAGCACGCATCACGGGATGAATCTTTCCGGCGCGCCGGCCATTGTCCACGCACTGCACCCCCGAGTTGCCGTGATCAACAATGGCGCTCGGAAAGGCGGGAGCCCGGAGGCCTGGGATACGATTCGCAGCTCGCCCGGAATCAAAGATATCTGGCAACTTCACTACTCCGTGGCGGGTGAGACGGACCACAACGCGCCCGACCCCTTCATCGCGAACGTCGGCAATGCCGATGATGTCTGCCGGGGAAACTGGATCAAGCTGACGGCGGATGGGAGCGGCCTGTTCACCCTCACCAACAGCCGCAACGGCAAGATGAAGATCTACAAGCCCGCCCCATAGAGACAGCCCGCCGGGCCGTCTCTATAATTCTCTAATCTAAATGGATTTGACCGGCAGGCTGACGATGTCGTCCACCTGGGAAACTTCCCGCGTCACGAACGGCTCGCCGTAGCGCACGCCGATCATCAACCCGAAATGACGGGCCAGCGATCCCACGCGCTCGCGCAGGTCGGCGCGGGCTGGAAAGAGGTTTTGCATATCCCTGCGGGCCGAGAACTGCGAGGTGTAGCAGAGAATCGCCTTCAACTTCTTGTCGAACTGGCGGGTGATGTCCACCACAAAGGTCGGCCGGACGGCGGGGACGTATTGCGAGGCATAGACGATCTTGCGCGGCCGGTGGGGCTTTCCCTCCAGCGGCAGTTTGGCAAGACCCGCCAGGAAGCACGCCTCGTACCCGATGCGGCCTGCGGTGTAATGGTCGGGATGACGGCCTTCCCAGTAGGGCAGGATCACCGTGCGCGGCCGCAACTGGCGGATCGTCTGGGCAATCTTGAGCTTGTAGTCGCGCACGTCTTCAATGCCGGCATCGGGCATGTAGAGATTCGAGCGGTGGGCGATGCCCATGGCCTTGGAGGCGCGCTGGGCCTCTCTTTCGCGCAGGGCGGCATTGCCGCGCGTCCCGGACTCCCCCGCGGTGAGATCGAGGACGCCTACCCGGTAGCCCGCTTCGACCATTTTGATGACCGTGCCCCCGCAGGTCAGCTCGGTGTCGTCGGGGTGTGCTGCAATCGAGAGGATGTCGAGTTCCATGGGGCTACCTTGGGATTTTCGATGGGTGATTGTCGAGGGAGGGGGGATGGCTCACGCCGTCCCGTTCCGGAACGGCACCCCCGCCACGGCCAAGCCGCCTCAAGAATTCCTGCTCGTCCAGGCGGTACTTGAAGGCCTTTCTTCCGTTGATAAATACCACCGGAATTTCTTCCTTGAACTTTTCGTACGCGGCCGGGTCTTCGAGGATGTTCACCTCGCGCCACTCGAAGGCATGACGCTGGCGCAGCTTTTGGAGCTGCGCTTTGACTTCGTCGCAAAGGCAGCACTCCGGCTTCGAATAGACCACGATCTCGTCCATAGGCTCAACACCTGGATTCTAGGGGGAAGGGAAGGGGGCGTCAAGCAGCGAAGGGCGCGACGCGCGCCCGGATACGCGCCAGCGCTGACAGGAATTCGAGGCGGACTCACCACACTGCGATAGAATCTTCCCGCCCGTCGCGAGGCCTTGAAACCGGCCCGAAGGATTGACCTGCCGGGGAGGAATGGCCATGCCGATCCACACCATCATCGAACCGTTCAAGATCAAGACCGTGGAGCCGATCCGCTGGACCACGCGCCCGGAGCGCGAGGAATTGTTGCGCGCGGCCTCCTTCAACCTGTTCCTGCTTCCCGCCGAAGATGTGCTCATTGATTTACTCAGCGATTCGGGGACGGGCGCCATGTCCACGCGCCAGTGGGCGGCCATGATGGAAGGCGACGAAAGCTACGCCGGCAGCAAGAGCTTTGACCGGCTGCGCTGCTCCGTCCAGAGGATCTTTGGCTACAAGCACGTGATTCCCACCCATCAGGGACGCGCCGCAGAGCGCATCCTGTTCGGCGTCATGTGCAGGAAGGGTGACGTGGTCCCCAACAACACTCACTTTGACACCACCCGCGCCAACATCGAGTTTGTGGGCGCCGAAGCGGCGGACCTGCCGATTCCCGAAGCCCGGCATCCGGCGGCGCAGCATCCCTTCAAAGGAAACATGGACGTGGAAGGGCTCGAAGCGCTGATTCAGCGCGTGGGACGCGAGCGCGTGCCGCTCGTCATGCTCACGATCACCAACAACTCGGGCGGGGGACAGCCCGTCTCGCTCGAGAACATGCGTGCGGTCCGCGCCGTGTGCCGACGGCACGAGATTCCGCTGTATTTCGATGCGTGCCGCTTCGCTGAGAACGCCTATTTCATCAAGCTGCGGGAGAAGGGCTACGAGTCCAAAACCCCGAAAGAAATCGCCCAGGAAATCTTCAGCCTCGGCGATGGCTGCACGATGTCGGCAAAGAAGGACGGCCTGGCGAACATCGGCGGGTTCCTCTGCACCAACGACGACGCCCTCGCGCAGCAGGAAAAGAACCTCCTCATCCTGACGGAAGGTTACCCGACGTATGGCGGGCTCGCCGGCCGCGACCTTGAAGCCATTGCGGTGGGCGTCGAGGAAGCGCTCGAGGAAGATTACCTGCGTTATCGCATCGTCTCGACGGCTTACCTGGGCAAACACCTTTCCGACCAGGGTGTGCCGATCGTGCAGCCGCCGGGCGGCCACGCGATTTATCTCGACGCGCGCGCTTTCCTGCCGCACATTCCGCTGGAGCAATTTCCGGGCGTGGCCCTGGCCGCGGAGCTTTATCTCGAGGGTGGAATCCGTTCGGTCGAGATCGGGACCCTGATGTTTGGCAAGGCGGCCACGATGGATCTGGTCCGCCTGGCGATCCCTCGCCGCGTGTACACGCAGAGCCACATCGACTATGTCGTCGAAGTGATCTTGGAAGTCTGGAAGCGGCGCGAGGCGATCCGCGGTCTGAAGCTGACTTACGAGGCGCCGTTCCTGCGTCACTTCACAGCCCGCTTCGAGCCTCAGTAGGAGCGCGCCCGGGCGTGCCGCGGTTCGCTAAACCGGGTAAGTGCCCGCCACCTTCATGAAGACCCCGTGGAGGCGATGCAGGAAGGTCGCGTTCTTGAAGAACATGAAGGGACAGAAGCCCTCAATCACCTCGATGCCGTTTTCCTTGCAGAATTGCACCGCGCCGGGGTGAATGGCGCCGTCCCCCAGCGCGCGATACATCCAGACGCGGCGAATGCCCGCGGCCGCGCAGTCGCGCACCACCTGCTGGCTCAACGCCGGAGGCGTCATCAGGAGAACGCCTTCGACAGGGGGCGAGATGTCCTGCACGTGGGAGAAACAGGGGCGGCCTTCCACGCTGCTCGCGGACGGATTCACCGGAACGGCGTCGTAGCCTTGCTTCAGAAACTCGCGGAAGAGTGCCGTCGAGAAGTCCCGGGCATTCCGCGATACCCCCACAATGGCAAGGCGCTTCTGGCCCAGGAAATCGTTAATGAGTTCGCGCGTCGTCATCGTTCATACCTTGGCGCGAATCGTATGACAATTTCGGCAAGGGCACAAGGGACGTCTGGCCGCGCGCGCCTGGAGGGAATTGGAAATTAGAAACTGGAAACTGGAAACTGGAAACTCGAAACTGGCGACAACCACGTCAGGCCGCGCTCGGACCTCGTCTTCGTATCTTCCAGTTTCTAGTTTCCTTTGTCAGGCAGGCGTGGTATCAATCGGCGCGTGACAAACTCAGATCCGCTGAGCGGTCAAGTCGCGTTGGTCACCGGAGCGGGCCGAAGAATCGGCCAGGTGATTGCCCTGACTCTGGCCCGTGCTGGCGCGAACGTTGTCGTGAACTTCAGCCAATCGAAGGCGGGAGCCGAGGAAACGGTTCGGCAGATCCGCGCGCGCGGCCTGGAATCTCTGGCGATCCGTGCGGATGTGTCGAAACCCAAGCAGGTCACGGCCATGTTTCGAATCGTCCAAAAACATTTTGGCCGGCTCGATCTCCTGGTGAACAACGCCGGCATGTTCTTTCCGGCGACCTGGGACCAGCTTACGGAAAAGGATTGGGACCGCATCCTGGGTATTAACCTCAAAGGCCCATTCTTCTGCGCGCAGGCCGCGGCTCGCCTCATGATGAAGCGGAAGCGGGGGCGCATCATCAACATCTCCTCCCTGGGCGGGTTGCAAGCCTGGCCGGACTACATGCACTACTGCGCCTCCAAGGCGGGCCTGATTTCGCTCACTCGCTCGTTGGCGAAGGCGCTCGCGCCGCATATCCAGGTCAACAGCGTGGCGCCCGGGACGATTCTCTTCCCCGGAGAGAAGCGCACCCCCTATATCAAGGGCATTATTCGCAACACGCCTCTGAAAAAGGCCGGACGGCCCGAGGATATTGCCGCAACGGTCCTCTTCCTTGCCACCCAGAGCGACTTCATCACCGGCCAGGTGTTTGTCGTGGACGGGGGGAAGTCCATTTCTTGAGCCATCGGCAGGAGGCAGTCAGCAGTCGGCGTCCGCAGCAGGCAGGTGCGCATTTCGGGCTCGTTTCTGGATTGTGGTCGCGGACCCCGGACCCCAGCCTTACTTTCCGCCGGAGATTTCCTGGAGCAGATTCCGCAGTCGTGTGAGCGACACCGACGCCTGCCCGAAGCGCAGCAGGTTATAAAGGCGAGTGAATTCCAGCACGCCGGGGCCGAGGCGTGTGTCCAGGAATGAAAGCGCAAATTCCTGTGGCGTTTGGGCGGGAGCTTTTCGAAAGCCCTTCTTCCGCAGGACTTTCAAAAAGCGGCTATAGGTGAGTGTGGCCTCGCGGGGGCTCAGGGGAACATCGCGCCGCGCAAAGTTCCAGGTCAGCAGGAAGCGAAGCTCCGCGACCGAGCCGCCCTTCTCCGCAAGAATCAAGCCGCCCAGGATGGCCATCATGATGAGCAGCACCAGCAGCTTGTGCGACATCAGCCAGCCCTCGATGCGGTACGCGAGCTTGATGCCCTGCCGCTTCACGCGGTCCGCCCGGCGCCGAAACTCTTCCTGGAACTGCCGCGAGTCTGTTCGATCTGGCGCGCGAGCTGCACCTGGTGGCTGAAGTCATAATTGATCACCCATTCGTTCCAGAAAAGCCCTGCGGCGTCAATGTAATCGTCCCAGGCGCCCGGAAGGACGGGATTGGGGTCGGCGGGGGTCGGGTCAAAGGGCACCCACCCGTAATTCGGGAAGTAAACCTCCACCCAACTGTGCGCGTCGCGAGCGCGGACGACAAAATCCTTGCCGATGCGGTTATAGGAGCCGGTCTGAAATCCGTTCACCAGCCGCGACGGGATGCCCTGGGTCCGCAGCATCACCGCCATGGCTGCCGCAAAGTATTCGCAGTAGCCCGCCTTCGCTTTGAACAGGAAGCTCCCGAGTGGATCGGCGGGATCGATCCCCTGAGGATCGAGCGTATAGGCAAAGTTGCTCCGCAAGTAAGTCTGGAGGGCCTCGGCCCGATCGTAATTGTTGGTTGCCGAGGCGGTCAGCTGCCGCGCCAGCCCTTCGACCTGGGGGTTCAGGTCGGGGAGGCGCAAGTAGACCAGCCGGATGTCCAGCGGATACTCGCTGGGCGCCTGGCGAAGCGCCGATGGGGTGGGGAGCCCCGTCTCGGAGACCACGTCATAGCCGATGGGCGAGTAGTAGTGCTGGGGGCTATGGAGCGACCCGGTCTGGTCAATGCTGAGCAGGCGCAGCCGGGCCGAGATCTCGCGCGGCTCCGCGGCGACGAAAAGTACATCCGTGGAAATCGAAGAGAGCAGGACCCGGTAATGCAGCGGGTGGCGGGGCCGGTTTTGCCAGCCGTCGGGCGCGGGCAACACAAAGCGCGGGAAGGCCGCCGGCATCAGCGGGATCTGCTCCGTATTGTCGTTGAACCATTGCTTGCCGTCAAAGCTGGTCAGTCCCACGCCACGCCACTTCACCCCCTGGAACTGGCGGGGACTTCCCTCGACCAGCACCCGCATCACCACCTGCGGCGAGCGCTTGATCTTGCGGATGTCGCCCAAGTCCACTTTTCCGGAGAAGCCGGTAATGTTTTGTCCCTGGCTCGACAGCCCGGTCAGGTACCCCGTGCGGTACCGCGGGATGACGAAAAACAGCACCGACGCCAGCACCACGATGCCGCAGGCCAGCCCCACCGCCGCGCGCAGGAGCGCTTTCTCGATGGCCGAGCGGTTCTGAGTGGGCGTCCGAAACGGGCCCTCGGGGGCGCGCGCCGAGCCTTCCATGCTCCGCTTGATTTCGTAACTGATGAAAGTGGAAATCGCAAAGAGGACGTAGAAGATGAACAGCACCAGGTAGGTGGTCCCCACGGTGAGTACGGAGCTCGCCAGCATCATCAGGAACGAGAGCGTGGCCAGGTATCCGTAGTCGCGGTAGGTGCGCGCCGAAAAGACTTTCACCACGGCGGTGAAGAGCACCAGGTGCACGGTGGCCTGGAGCATGCGGTCGATCCATTCGGGCCCCGGCGCGAAGATCAGGAAATCCAGCCCGTAAAAGAAAATGTAGAAGATGGAAATGCGGGTGACCGTGCGAGGCGAGAGCGAATAGTCCGCCTCGCGAATGTAACCCCAGAATTTGATCAGCAGGGCGAGCGACACCCCGAGCACCGAAATGAGATCCAGCTTTCCCGTGGTCGCCACCGTAACGTAAGCGGTGGAGAGCATCATCAGCAGCGAAATTTCGAAGTAACGCTGCACGCTGATGTTGGCTTGCTTCCCGGCCAGATCGGCCTGGTCCGCCGCGGCCTTCTTCGTCATGGTTTCGGACCTGCTCCCTGCGCTCATTGTAGTCGAGAAACCCTGCGGTCAAAAGACCAAGGTCAACATTCAGGAGTCGAGAGGCCCGCGTTTGAAGTGTTCGACTCTTCGGCTCCCTGAAACCCGGTTCTTCCTGTCAGCTCTTCGATGATTGACGCGCTCCTCGGTTGGGCATAGGCTTTCGCAGCGCGGATCAGGTGCCAGGATGGTTCAGCACGATTCGGTGCGTGAGTTAGCTCCGAACTGGATCGAAGCCAGGAGGTGCGGCGTGTCGAAAATCGATCGCAGGCGGTTCAATCAGGTTTTGGTGATGTCGGGGAGTGCCGGTTTCTTGAATGCCTCCCTGGGCGAGGGTGCGACGCGCGCAGGCGGAGATGAAGTGGCGGCCGGCTCACTCACCGATGTCCCTGGCATTAAGGTGGGGCATTTCACGGACTCTCGCCGGCCCACCGGGTGCACGGCGATGCTCTTTGAAGATGAAGCCACGGTCGGCGTGGACTACGACGGCTCGGCCCCCGGCGAGACGCTTGTGGTGCTCCTCCAGCCCTCCAGCCCCGTCCAACGCGTCCACGGAATCCTGTTTGGCGGTGGCGGACCGTTCGGGCTGCAAGCCGTGCCCGGAGCGGTTCGATTCCTCGAGGAGCGGAAGATCGGCTTCGACTGGGGCATCCCCAACACTCGCATTCCCATCGTGGTGGGAGCCATCATCGACGACCTGGTCCTCGGCGATGCCCGGATTCGCCCCGACCCCGAAATGGCCTACAAGGCCTGCGAAGCCGCAACCCACGGCCCGGTGGCGGAAGGCAACGTGGGCGCCGGCGCGGGCGCCACGCTCGGCAAGATGCTGACGCATCAGGGCCTGGGCGGAATGAAATCCGGCTTGGGAACGGCCAGCCTGCGTTTGGGCGACGTCGTGGTGGCGGCGCTCGCCGTGGTGAATTGCGTGGGCGATGTCTGGGACTGGCGTACCGGGAAAATCATCGCCGGCGCGCGCCGCCCCGAAGGAAAAGGCTTCGCCAATATCGTCGAGACGATCAAGGCGAACCTGCGGGAAGGGAAGGCGCGCTCCGCAGCGTACTTCTACGATCCCGTCCTGCGCAGTACCACGATTGCGGTGGTGGCCACCAACGTCAGCTTCAACAAGTCCGAGATGACGAAAATCGCCATGATGGCCAACTGCGGCGCTGGGCGCGTCATCAGCCCCTATCACACGACCGGCGACGGCGACCAGCTTTTCGCAGTCTCGACCCATCGTCTGAAAGCAGACATTCCTCTTTCGGCGATTGGGGCGCTGGGCGCGGAAGCGGTGGCGGAGGCCATCATGCGCGCCGCCAAGATGGCCACCTCGATCGAGGGCTGGCCGGCGTATCGCGATTACACGTTGAAGCTGCAATAAGGCGAGAGGGATCTCGTTGCGACGGGCTCTTAGCCTTGCACGGAGCACGGGCGTGGCGCCCGTGAGCACGCGCATGAGGCGCGTGCCACGTTGTAGCGGCGGGCCTTGAAGGCTGGCTCGTCTACTTCGCGCCCTGGAGCGCGAGCACGGCGTACCCGGTAGCCGCATCGCTCATGAAACGGCCGCGGTCAGTGGAAAGGTCTTGTTGCTTGTTCAGTGAATAAGCCAGCCACCGGCCTTCCGTCTTATCCTGGTTCAGCATCAGCCAGGCAAGTGCCCGGCTCAACGGGGGCTGCTCGCGCGTCATGCCCGCCTGCTGCAGCACGAAGGCGACAACGCCGGTGGCATAACCGTCGCTCCGGGTCTCCAGCGGCGTGCCGTCTCTCCGCTTCCACGTTCCCACGAACGAAGACAGGCTGAAGCCTCCGTCGGCCTGCTGCTTGCTGAGCGCTTCCTCCATGATGGATTTCTGCTGCGCAGGTGTCAGGAGGCCAGGCACCTTCGTCGACGCCCAGAGCAGCATCACGCGGTTGATCAGGATTTGCGATGCGCGTTCCCGCACGAGATATTCGCGGAGCAACTTCATAGGGTCTTGGATCTCGGGGGCAGACGGGTAGTGGTCGGGCGCGGTCCCCACGGCGAGCGCGGCTCCGTAGTACTGCGATCCGCCCTCCCAGGGCGAATTGTGAAACTCCAGCCAGGACCACGCTCCGCGGGCGTCTCCCGTCTTGAGTTGTTCCGCCCACATATTGTCAAGCGCCAGGCGCGCGTCCGGGCTTAACCGGCCCGTGGGCGCGTCGTAACCCACCAGGATCAGAGCGTTGAGAATGGACTCGGTTCCGCGCGATTCTGCCGTTTTGGGGACACCTCTTTCCGCGTCGGAGTAAAAGGGCTCGACTTCCTTCCACAGCCGGACCCGCTTCGTGACATTGTCCAGAAGCTTGCGCTCCGGGGGCGAGAGGGTCTGCTCGTCGAGCATCGCGCGAAGTGCGGGCCGCGCCAGGGCGTAGGGCGCAACCGTGTGACAGGAGACGCAGAACGTTTGATGATCGCGGGCCGCGACGGGCCAGCCCATCCACCAGGCGAGCCGCCCATCGAGGTAGGCGGCGGCCGCCTTGCCGTTCCAGGACCGCGAGGCGGCAGTCGAGGAGGGCTGATGAGCCGTGAAGAGGCTCGCGGCGAGGCAGGCGGCCAGGATGCCGGTCCCGAATGCAAATCTCCTCATCGAAACTTACCTCCGGCACGTTCCAGGTTTTCAGCTTCTGAGTCGGCCACTTCCCCAAGCTTAATAGATCGCTCGCGCGCAGAAAACTTTTGCATTAATCAAGCTGTGCGATGGCTGTGGCAATCTTGTGAGCAAGCTTTGAAATGGCTACCCGGCCGGATTGGGAAGGGGCGCGCACCAGCCGCGAAAGTGGAAACCAGCGCAGTACGTTTCCGAAGCGCATCCCGGAAGGCTCAGCCCGGTACACGTTGATGTGGATGTTGCGGAAGGTGATGCCGTGCCGGAGTTCTGCCAGAGGTTTTTCCGTCGCGAGCGCGATCTGGCCCAGTAACTTCAGCTTTCCTTTCAGACGTTGGAGGGCCTGGGAGCGGGAGTGAGCGAGCGCGGCGGGAAAGTTCCAGAGGTCGCTGAGCAAGCCATCCTCCAGGCCCTGCACCAGAGCCACCCTCGAGCCGCTGGAAATCAGGGCGGCCGCCAGGTAACGGTCCTCGACGGCGCGGCGCGGGCGGGGTTCCGGATAAGCCTCAGGCTTTCCGAGTCGTGCCGCCCGGCATATCCGTCTCAAGGGGCACACAGGGCAGCGTGGGCCGCGCGGCAGGCAAATGAGCTGGCCCAGCTCCATGAGCGCCTGATTGAAATCTCCGGGGGCTCGACGTGAGAGGAACGTGTTCAGGAAATGTTCGAGGGCGCGCCGGAAGGGAGCCTGGTGGAGGTTGCCTCGCCGGGCCAGGAGGCGGGCGAGCACGCGCGCCACGTTACCGTCGAGCACGGCGTAGGGCTGCGCGAAGGCGATACTCAGCAGGGCTCGCGCCGTGTAATCTCCGATGCCGGGCAAGGCGCGGAGTTCGGAGTATGTGCGGGGAAAGCGCCCCCCGGACCTGTCCACGAGGACTTGCGCCGCCTCGTGGAGGTGCCGCGCGCGGCGGTAATACCCCAGCCCCGACCACGACTCCAGCACGCGCTCGAGCGGCGCGCGCGCTAGATGCTTGATGGTCGGGAAGGTTCGGAGAAAGCGTTCGTAGTAAGGAATGACGGTTGCCACCTGGGTCTGCTGGAGCATGATCTCCGAGACCCAAAGGGCGTAAGGGTCGCGCCTTCGGCGCCAGGGAAGCCGTCGCGGCGAGCGCCGGAACCACTCGAGCAGCGCCCGCCGCAGGTGCGGAGCATTCCCCTTCGGCGGCCACCCGGCCCTGGAGTTTGGGCGAGTTGTGCGCGGTCCTGCCGACACGCCTCCTATTCCACCGTGAAGTCTGCGCTGTGCACCGGAGACGCCTGGCCCATGGAGTCCCGCGCGCGCACTTCCAGGCGATAGTCGCCCGGCGGAAGCTGATCCACCGGCACCTTGAACGCGGCCGGGATGAGCGGGTTGCCCTGCTGTACCAGTTCGTCCAGGGGGAGTGTGTTGGTAGAGTACGCGGGCTGATTGGTGGCCTTATTGATGACGCTGTAGAGCACCCCCACCCGCACCGGCAGGGTGGAAGCGAGGGCGGGCTCGAAGACCTCGACATACAAGGCCACGCGATCACCGCGTGTGAAGCGGTTGGAGGGCGAGGGGATGATTTCCTGGCCCTTGAAGAGCAGCGAGGGCCGTTCCTCGAGCAGCTGCGCATCGAGGCTGGCAGTCAGCTGGGAGATCGGAACGATTCGATCGCTCAGCGCCGGACCGCTCACCGTCAACTGCTTGCCGTCGAACGGTTCGACCGTCAGCGGCGTCTCGTACTTTCCGAACCGCTCTCCGCCTGCGCTGACCACCACCTTCAATTTGTATTTCCCCGGCCCGATGTTGAAGCTGTTGCGGTAGGGGAAAGAGGACTTGGCAAACTCTTTTACCTCTTTCTTTTCCAAGTCCAGCTTCACCGTATCGCTGAAGCGCGCGGCGAGGAAGCCGTCCTCTCGGTAGGCCAAGCCCAGCAGGTTAATCTCAGAATGAAATTTGCCTTTCTCTTTCGCGAACTCCACGGCGCTGCCCGGGATATTCATGGAAAGATCCACGCGGGCGACGCCCGGCGCGGTGTAGAAGTAAGGAGCACTCAACGTCACGGGGACGTTCCCGGCCTCCGCCGCGGCAGCGCGCTCTTCCAGCGCCTTGCCTTCCGGCTTTCCTGCCAGGAGGTCGGGACCCTTGATGTCATAGTAGCCGTTGCGATGGCGGAGCGTCACGCCCTTGCGGCTCACCTTGACCTCGATGCGGTGGTAACTGCCGTCATGCGCCTGGTCGGGAGGAATATAGCCCAGGACATAATACTCGTTGAGTTCTTTGGCAATCTTGTCGAGTCCTGCCAGGAAGTCGTTGGTGTTGAAGATCACAAAGCCGCCCGTGCCCGCCGCCAGCGCATAGAGCACCTGCTGGTTGGTCGCGACGTTTTCCATCAAGGGCGGAATGATGGGGCGATCGATAGGGAAGCGCGAGCCGTAGGGACTGTTGTTGGGGTTGAAGCCTGTCCCGCCTCCGCCCCGGGCGCCTCCCGCACCAGCAGGATTGCCGCCCGTGGTGGTTCCACCGGTTCGGCCGCCGCTGGTTGTCCCGCCGGTCGAGCCGGTCCCGCCGCGGGTTCCGCCACCCGTGGTACCTCCACCGGTGCTCCCGCCTCCTGTGCCGCCGCCGGCACGGCCGCCTCCTGCGCCGCCACCCCCAGCTCCGCCCGTGCCTCCTCCTCCGCCCCCACCGCCTCCGCCGGGCCTTTGCGGCTCCGGCAGGAAAAGCAGGGAGGCCCAAAGCCCCCGCACGTGGGGAAAAGGCGAGTCGCCCAGAGTCGCTCCCGGGGGACCGGTGGGGAAACCCGGCTGCCCCTGCCCCGGCTCGGGCGTCAGGATCGAAGGCCCCTGGAGGCCTTGCAGGCCGCGCACATCAATCGGATAGATGGCCACGTTGGCCTTGTTGGCTGCGTCGATGGTTGCGTTCAACTCCGAGGTTCGCTCGGTCGTCAGCGGAAAGCCACCCGAAAACAGGATCAGGGTCTTGCGGCCCGGGACCGTGCGGAGCGACTTGGCAAGATCGCGGATCGCCAGAAGCATGCTGCGCGCCGCAAAGTCCGATCGCACCTGCAACATCGTGGGCATTCCCAAGGAGGCGACTTCCGCGGATTGGCCGGGCTCGTTCGGTTGCACGGCGGAGAACTTCAAGCCGCCCACCGCGCGCTTCAGCCGGTCCGCGTCGGCCGTGAAGTTCTGGGCGATCCGGAAAGAGCCCCCGAAGTCCGCGACCGCCATCAACCGGTCGGAGGAGGCCGTCTTGTCGATAAACTGCGTGGCGGCCTGGCGCGCGCGCAATTGATCGCTGGCGTTCATCGTGGAGTTGTCGAAGAACATGACCAGAAAGCGGCGCTGGCTGCCCGAGGGAGCGGAAGCCGGGTCGCTCGGCTTGCTGTAGCTCGAGATCGTCTGTTCCTGGTTGTCCTCGTAGACCTTGAACTCGCTCTGATCGAGGTCGGTGATGTAATTCCCTTTCTTGTCCATCGCCACCACGTCCACCAGCACGAGGTTGGCTTCGGCCTTGATTACGCCGGGCGCGGTCGGAGCCTGCGAGGCGGGATTCTGCCCGCCGCCAGGAAGCGCCGGGGCTGCGGAGACCCCCGGTCCGGGGGCGTGCACCGCCAGCATGCCCAAGCCTGCAGCCGCCACGGCCAGGAAGAACCACGAGGAAAGAGAAATAAGACGCGAACGCATAAATCACCTTCTTAGAATGGAATCTCAATGCTGCGGTTCAGACCGGAGATGAACCCGCCTTCCGCGTCGCGCACGACTTCCCGGACCAGGTAGTTGCCGGGAGCCACGTCAAACATCATCTTTAGCGTGAGGCCGGAACGAAGCAGAGATTCGAGGCTGGCATCGCGCAGGCGAAGTTCCACGAGCTTCTCCCCGCCGGTGACGAGTTTCCCGTCCCGGTCGAACACCGCCGTTACGAAGGTCAGCTTATTGAGGTTCCGGTCGCCTTCCTTGCGGAAGTGAAGCGGTTGCAGGTCGAGGTGCGTCAGGATGGAGAGCCGCGCCCCGGCGTCGTTCACGCGAAAAAACTGGGTATGGACTTCCACCGGCAGCCCCCGGAGTTCGTCTTGCGAGAAAAGGGCCTGCTCGATTTCCTCTTTGGCCTGGGCGGCAGGATCTTGCGCCTTGAGGGGGGCGAAATACCCCCGGCGGGCCTGCACGCTCAGGCCGGGCTTCGCAACCAGCTGCACTTTCAGCGTGTGGTAGCTGCCGTCCAGCCTGAGCCTCTGCGGAGAGAAGGCCAGAACATAGTAGGCTTCCGGAAGCGCGATCGCTTTACGGAAACCCTCCTCGAGGTCGTTGCGGTTGTAGAAGAAGGTCCCCCCGGTGTCCAGGGCCATGCTTTGGATGCCCTCGGTGTCCGATGAGAGCTCCTGGATTCGATATAGCTCCTTCTTCCCGGCAACATCCGGGTGGTTGGCAAGCGAACCCGTGCCGCGACTGGAGATGTCCCCGCCCGGGACGATCGCGTACAGCCCGCGCGAGTCGATGGAATTGATGATGACGTTGGCGCGTATGGCGCGGTCGGTAATCTGTCCCACGCGCTGCCGCAGGCTTTCAGTCAGAAATCCGGGAGAAATCAGGATGACATTCCTCTGGCCTGGCAGGGAAGTCATCCGGCGAACCAAGGCCTCGATCCCGCGCAGCGCGTATTCCGATTCCGTTTCCGCCTGCGTCAGCGTCATGAACGCGGCACCCTCGGTTTCGCTCTCGGCCTGCTGCAGAAATTGCTCCTGGTCCTCGTACCGGCAGGCGAGTACCTCGCGCGCCCCGGCCTCGATGGCTACCGGGTCATGCTCGTGGACAATTCTGTACGACTGGTAGGCGGAAAAATCCGGGCAGGGACTCGGCTCTTTGCCGATGATCGGAGTGGGCCGGAGCTTCGCAAGGACTTCGTGGAGTTTCCCCAGATCGTCGGTGAAGTCCAGCGCCGTCTGGCCGGACGAGGAAAAGATGCCGACCCGGTCCCCGGGCTGCAACGCGGCTGCCAGAAAGCGGTTGGCCGCTTCGCGGATCTGGGCGATTTCCTCGAAGGGCATGTGCACGTCGTCGTAGTACATCCCCATGTAGCGATGAGGAACCACCGAATCCAAGTTGGACTCCGGTCGGGACTCTTCCTCAGGCTCCGCCGGCTCGGGATTCTCTATCCCCCGTCCGCGCAAAGAGGGTTCCTCCATGGAGAATTGGGTGATGACTTGCGGCTTGTTGTTGTCGAAGACCCGGAAATTGTCTTTGTCCAGGCCGCGTACAATGCCGCCCTTCCTGTCGCGCACCACAACGCGCACCACCACCAGGTTGCGCTCCACTTGCAGTTTGAAGGTAGGCCGGACGTCCTGAGTCTTCAGTTCGCTCGAGTCGGGAGTCTGCGCCCGGACGGAGGGAAGCCCCATCCATCCCAGGCAGAAGGCCATCCCCGGGAGGAAAAACGCGAGCCTCTTCCCCAAGGAAGGGAACATTCGGCAGTCTCGCACGCTCATGCCACTCTGCCCCGGCAGCCGAGGGGAGGGCGCCCTCTTCGATCCATTCGAAGAAGGGAGCCTGCTGCCGTTTCCACGCGTTGCTGGCGTCAGTATCCGGCCCTGAGCCGGGAATGTCAAGAAAGTTGCCCGCGCTCGAGCCTTGATTTGAACCGCGCAATCTGTAATGCTGCCCCTTCAGCTTTCCGCCGTCAGCGATCAGCGGTCAGGAAGCAGAACGCAGAAGTCACCCGGCAGTTCTCTTCACACCGAGGTATCCCGTGTCCTACAAAGACCTTCGCGAATTCATGGCGCAACTGGAACGTGAGGGCGAATTGAAACGCCTCGCGGCGGAAGTGGATGTGGATCTGGAAATGACCGAGATCACCGACCGCGTCTCCAAGGCCGGCGGGCCGGCGCTGCTGTTTGAGAAGCCGCGGTCGGTGAAAGACCGCGTGGCCTACTCGATCCCGCTCCTGATCAACATGCTGGGCTCGAAGCGGCGCATGGAATTGGCCCTGCAAACGGCATCCCTCGAAGATGTCGCCCGCCGCATCGACGACTTGCTGGATATGAAACCGCCCGAAGGCTTCTTCGACAAGGTTCGCCTCCTGCCGAAACTCGCCGAGGTGGGCTCCTTCTTTCCCAAAAGCGTCAAGGACGGTCCCGTCAAGGAAGTGATCGAGCGGGAAAACATCTCGCTGGCGCAATTCCCCATCATGAAATGCTGGCCGCAGGACGGCGGCCGCTTCATCACCTTTCCCCTGGTCGTGACGCGCAGCCCGAAGACCGGCCGGCGCAACGTGGGCTGCTATCGCCTGCAAGTCTATGACGAGCGCACCACCGGCATGCACTGGCAAATCCATAAAGGCGGCGCGGAACATTTCCGCTGGCTCGAACGCCAGGGCAAGGGACGGCGCATGGAAGTGGCGGTGGCGATTGGAGCCGACCCGGTCACCATGCTTTCCGGCGTCCTGCCACTGCCGGAAGACCTGGACGAGTTCCTCTTCGCGGGCTTCTTGCGCAAGGAGCCCGTCGAGCTGGTGAAGTGCGAGACCGTGGACCTGGAAGTCCCGGCCCACGCGGAAATCGTGCTGGAAGGCTACGTGGACCTCGACGATATCCGCCCCGAGGGCCCCTTCGGCGATCATACGGGCTACTACTCGCTGGAGGACAAGTTCCCCGCCTTCCACATTACCTGTATCACCCGCCGGCGCGACCCTATTTACGTCTCGACGATTGTCGGCCCGCCGCCCATGGAAGATTACTGGATGGGCTACGCTGTCGAGCGGATTTTCCTGCCGCTCCTGCGCAAGCAGATGCCCGAAGTCGTGGATATGCACATGCCCGCGGAAGGCATCTTCCACAATCTCATGATCATCTCGATTCGTAAAAGTTATCCCGGTCATGCCCGCAAGGTGATGAACGCCCTCTGGGGCCTGCCGGGGGCCATGTTCACCAAATGCCTCGTCGTGGTGGACCACGACGTGGACGTTCATAACCTCCGCGAAGTCACCTGGAAAGCTTTCAACCACATCGACCCCGAGCGCGATATCCAATTCACGCTCGGCCCCGTCGACCAGCTCGAACACGCCTCCCGCCTGCCTAACTTCGGCTCCAAGATGGGCGTCGACGCCACGCGCAAGTGGCCCAGCGAAGGTTTTACCCGCCTCTGGCCCGAGGAAATCAAAATGGATCCGGAAGTAAAGAAGAAGATCGACGCCCTGTGGGAGAGCCTGGGGCTTCTGCGAAAGTAATGGGGTTCGTTCCCTTTGTAATTACAATCGTAGTTACAATGTGCTATCATGAAGTTCGAATGGGACGAAGCCAAGGACCGAACCAACATACGGGAGCACGGTTTCGATTTTGCCGATGTGCCGGA
>Ga0315268_10003445_pt1 | contig 17424 bp, 14 predicted proteins | sample C1_top_MG_FD_204535 | JGI IMG/M metagenome (GOLD analysis project Ga0315268, IMG submission 204535) | Sediment microbial communities from Yellowstone Lake, YNP, Wyoming, USA - C1_top | ecosystem: Environmental > Aquatic > Freshwater > Lake > Sediment | place: USA: Wyoming | collected 2017-08-01
ACCCACCAGACCCATGGTCATGGCTTGCACTGCCCAATTGGTTCTCGTCTCCTCTTGGTGAGTAAAATCGATCCTGCTTAAGTAAATAAGAACAACGAGAAAGCTGACGCTGACGACGCCGATCGTAACAAACGTAGAGACTGTCGAAAGCGATTGGGTAAAGATTTGCAGAGTCTCGGCCCAGGAAGAGAAACCGGCAACTGCCACAGCCCGGATGACATCTTCGAGAGTTTTCAGGATGATCTGCCGGAAGCCCATCCCAGAAAAATTAAACGCGGTAATCCCATAGGAGTTGTAGGCTGCTGAGCGGTGGAACAGGTATAACCAGGCTGCATTTAGAACCCAGAGTGCCAGGTAAGGAGCCCAGGATTTCAAGGTTTGGATCCATCGCTTGCGGGTTGGCAGCGCTTCTCTGCCCCCCATGAACCAAAAGATGAACGGGCGCAAGACCTCCAAACCAAAAAAATACTCGGTGGTAAATAGTCCAGCAAATTCCAGGGCTAAAGCCAGGAGGGTTAACGGCCAGAACCTTGCCGGACGGCGATATGCCTCGCCCATGACCCCCACAGAGAGCAGATAGAAAAGCAACGGGAGGAGTTCCTGGTTGGTATGAGTGAAAGAGACCCATTGCTGGCCGTAGCCTGGAAACACCAGAAAGAATAAGGCAACCAACAGGATCTCTCTTTTATGTGCTGGCCAGACCTTGCTGAAGGACCACCAGGCAACCAGGCCAGTCAGGAAGCGGGTGAAAAGGCCGAAAGTCTGCCAGCCGAGAACAGACTCCCGCAAGATGCTGGTGGTAACCAGGAAAAGTGGACCCAGGAAGGGACGAAACGGTTTGAAAGCGGGCAGAAATTCCGCGGGCCCGAAGAAATGAGAGAGGAATGCAAAGGGCCAATCGTCCCAATAGAATCCAACCCACGGCAGCAGCAGCCCATAAGTGATAACTGCAAGAAGAAGCAACGCGAGGGGAATCGTTCTAGAGGAAAACCGTATGTTTCGAAACATGCTTTCCCTGATGGTATGACTTAGGTAATCGGTTGTTAACTCAAACTGGCGGAGTCATTGTAGCATGCCCCTGAAATTCGTCAAGCTTTCCTGTGAAAACTTGTGTTTCTCACCGGGATTGCTCCCGCGCCTCACCGCTCATACAGACGAACTCCAGCATAGAATCCAGGATCAGAGAAACCGAGATCGCTCCCGGGTCCGGATATCCCAACGACCGCTCACCGAGCGTCTTGGCCTTGCCAAGCGTGGCGACCATAGGACGGGTGTTTTCTACTCCCTCTCTGGCAGCCGAAGCCACTGCCCGTAACGCAGCCTCCAGGTCCAGCCCGCTCGCCTGGGCTGCCACCCGGCAAGCTGGTGCCAACGCATCCACCATCGTCTTATCCCCTGGTTTCGCTTTGCCGCGCTCCTGGATGGCCGACAGGCCACCCTCCAGGAAGAGATGGAGTGCCCGGGCGTCAAAGGTTGTTAAACCTGCCAGCTCCTTCGCCCCACCGCGAAACCAGGTACCAAAGATAATCCCTGCCGCACCGCCCACCGAGGTGATCAGTGCCATGCCGGTGGCATTCGACAGAGCTGCCAGGTCATTGCCATTGAAACTCTCCAGTCGGGCCAGCACCGCCTCAAAACCGCGTTCCATGCCCACCCCATGGTCACCATCTCCAATTGCCCGGTCGGCCTCGCTCAACAGGTCGCGGCTGGCAATCATCTGGCGTGCCACGTGTTCGAGCATCTGGCGTGTTTCCGCAAGGCTGAGGTTGCCTTTCATTACAACCCGCTTTTCGTGTAAGCCAGCGATTGAACTGGAAGGTCGTAATAATGCTTCAGCTCGTCATCCAGTCCCATCAGGGTGAGCGAGAAACCAGCCATCTCCTGACTGGTGCAGAAACTGCCCAGGATCGTATCGTAAACCCGGATGCCCTGCTTTTGCAGCACCTGGTGCGCCCGGCGACCCAATATCAGCAGCTCGGTCATCGTCGTCGCGCCCAGATTGTTCACCAGCAAGCAGACCTCCTGCCCGGGTTGATAAGGCAGGTCCGCCAGGATGCGCTCCAGCATGAAATCGACCAGCGCGTCAGCCGGCATCCTCTTTGTCCGGCTTACGCCCGGCTCGCCGTGCAGACCCAGGCCGATCTCGATCTCATCATCGGATAGCTCAAAGGTCGGCTCGCCAGTTTCCGGGAAGGTGCCGGCGGCTACCGCCACGCCCATTGAGCGGGTCAGGTCGCGCGCCTTGCACGTCACCCGGTAGACTTCTTCCAGGCTATCTAATTGGGCCGCCGCGCCCCCTGCGATTTTGATTACCACCAGGTCTCCGGCGATGCCGCGCCGTTCTTCCATCCGCTCGGGAGGCGCCGCAGCCACATCATCCCAGACGCGCACGGTTTTGGTCTCGATTCCTTCTTCTGCCGCCAGCTCGGCAGCCATGTCGAAGTTCAGGATATCCCCGGCGTAATTGCCATAGAGATAGAGCACGCCTTTCCCCCGCTGCACTGCCTGGGTAGCCGCCAGGATTTGGTCAGGGGTGGGCGCAGCAAAGATATTCCCTGCCACCGCCCCATCTGCCAGATTCGGTCCGACAAACCCGGGAAAGAGCGGCTCGTGCCCGCTTCCCCCGCCGATGAGCAGGCCCACCTTGCCCGGCGTCAGCTCAGAGCGCACGATGACGTTCAGGCCCTCCAGCCGCCGCACCTTGCCACCCGAGACCAGGGCAAATCCTTCCAGCACCTCGTTGACAATGTTTTTGGGTTGGTTGATCAGCTTTTTCCCTTTGCGCATGTCAGCCTCTTTTCTTTTGAGATTTATTATAAGGCTGGTGGGTTAGTTAAGGTCAGTGTGTTTCAAAGCAGATTCAGTCCATGCTATATAATACCAACAATCACCCATCTTTCAGAAAAGAGGTAGCTATGAGCACTCACGCCAATCCAGATCTGTCCAATTGGGGCCGCTGGGGCTCTCAGGATCAACAGGGATGTTTGAACCTGATCACGCCCGCACTGATCCGGCAAGCAGCAAGCCTGGTGAAAACCGGAAAAGCCTACAGCCTGTCTGCTCCCCTGGCGGAAAACGGCCCCAATTATGGCGGTTTCCACCAGCCATGGAAGGTCACAACCACCGACCATCCCACTGCCAGGGTGGGCACGTGCATGGATACACTGATCATCCAGACCCATAATGGGACACATATCGACCCGCTCTGCCACGTCTGGTACGATGATGTGCTCTATAACGGTTTTAATGCCCGCCAACACATCCAGAGCAGTGGAGCCAGCCGTTGCTCGATGGCGCAGATCCCCTTCATCATCGGGCGCGGCATTCTGCTGGATGTCGCAAGGTGGAAAGGGGTCGATCACCTGCAAGGGGGGGGGAAGAATCACAGCTGCAGATTTGGATCAGTGCGCCGCAGCCAGCCAGATCCAGGTGCAGTCGGGAGACTTGCTTTTGGTCCGCACGGGTTGGATGAAAGTCTTTTCCGAAGATCCCAACTTATACGGCAAAGACGAACCTGGCCTGGATACAACCACTCTTCCCTGGTTAAAAGATCACGATATCGCCCTGGTAGGGACCGATAACTGGGGCACCGAGGCTGATCCTCTTCCATCCGCTGGCCTGCCATTCCACCGGGTGGCGATCCGCGACCTGGGGCTATTTCTGGTGGAAAATCTGAACCTGGAAGAACTGGCTGCCCAGCCGGCGGTCGAATTCCTGCTTGTGATTGCGCCCTTACAACTCACGGGTGGTGTGGGAAGCCCAGTTAACCCGATCGCCATCACATAAACTACCCGATCGCCATCACATAAACTACCCGATCGCCATCACACAAACTACCCGATCGCTATTACGTAACTTATAGAAGAATTACGCCGCAGCCGTGAACGACCATTGCCGGGCCGCTCAACCGGCCTGATGGTGTGCCTTGATCTGCTGGACCAGACGTTGAATCGAGACGCCATGTTCGCGGTAATGTTCATAGGTATTTCCAATCACCCATTGGATCAAGAGGCCTGCCCCCGGGTCGTCCGCTTTGCGCGCCTTCATCAGGTCGTTGAATGGGATTCGCTCCAAGTCGGCCAGCACCTGCCGGTGTGAATTCTCAAGTTCAGCGATAATCTCCTCTGCAGAGCGGTCCTTATTGCGCTCAAAAATTATGGCGTTCAACTCGTTTTCGTCTAATTTCTCAAAAGCAGCCCGCTCCACTCCCATCACATCGTAAGGCGGCAGGTCGCGCAGGTGGTAAAGGCGCAAAAAGCGCTCCCAGGTAGCCAGGTGAGCCAGATTATCCTTGATGGACCAGCCTCCGCTATCCGGTACAGACATCTGCCTGTGGCTGACCTGATGGATGGCATTTTCCAGCAGCTCCCACTCGCGCTCGATCCGCTGTAAGAGTTCTGCTTTATCCTTGGGGAGCTGCGATGACTCCTCGTTACTCATCTAGATACCTCCACGGTTGATCTACAATCCCAAAACTGGGCTGCCGAAGCACAGCATGACAGCTTCGGGGAGATGGAGCTCAACATTTAATATATTATATATCATTTAAATAAAATTATTCTTAAGATCTGGTGTTTTTTTGACCAGTTGTATAATTTTCCAATGTTATATATAGTATAGATAACCCTTCCCACCTGAGGTATTCTCATGACTTCTATTCCTGGAAAATACGTCCTCCTCACCGGGGCCTCGCGCGGCATTGGGCCGTATATCGCTGAAGCGTTGGCAATGCGCGGTGCCCACCTGGCTTTAGCAGCCCGTTCGGAAGAAGGGTTGCGAACAGTTGCCAGTTCTCTCAGCCAGTACAAAGAGCGGATTTTAATTCTGCCTGTTGACCTCTCCAGCTCCACCCAACGACGCCAGCTCGTTGCAACCGTCCTAAACCAGTTTGGCGCAATCGATATCCTGATCAATAACGCCGGGCTGGAAAATGAAGGCGCCTTTGTAGATCTGACCTGGGAAGCCCTCCAGGAGATGATCGAGGTTAACCTGGCTGCTCCTATTGAGTTGGCTCACCTGGTTCTCCCACACATGCTCAATCGCCACTCCGGACATATCGTCAACATGGCTTCCGTCGCTGCCAAGAGCGGCGGTCCTTTCGATGCAGTATATTCTGGTACCAAGGCCGGGTTGGCAGAATGGGCACGTGGGTTGCGCCTGGAACTCAAGCAACCAGGCATCCACTTTTCAACGATCTTCCCGGGATTCATCACCCAGGTTGGGATGTTCGCTCGCTTTGGCCTGACCACACCCTTTATGGTCGGCTCATGCACTCCAACCCAGGTAGCCCGAGCAGTGGTTGGGGCAATTGAGCACAACAAGCTGGAAGTGATCATCAATTCTCGCCCGCTGCGCTACATCTTTGCACTCAATGAGCTCTCCCCTGCTCTGGGAGACGGACTGATGCAGGTTTCGGGCACGGTCGATTTCCAGCGTAAGAAGGTCGGATTGTGAGGATCAATGAATCGGAATCAATCTTCTCCTGAAAATAAATCTGTTTACTTTGATATGCAGGCGGATTTTGGTATCACCAAGCACATGGGAGGGCGAAAAGCCACCCGAGAGCTGATCGAGCTCTGTCACATCCAGAAAAGCCAGAGAATCCTGGAAGTCGGCTGCGGTATTGGCGCCACTGCTTGCTATCTGGCAGAGGATGCCGGCTGCCAGGTAATCGGAGTTGATCTCTCGGCAGAGATGGTGGCACGGTCAAAGGAGCGCGCCAGAAGACACGGCCTTGAAGCCAGGGTTGAGTTTCGGGTTGCCGATGCACAGAACCTGCCTTTCGAAGAAGGCGTGTTCGATGCCGTCATTGATGAATCCGTCACCGCGTTTGTGCCTGAGAAACCCAAAGCCCTCAGCGAGTATCGGCGCGTGGCAAAACCAGGAGGATATATTGGGCTGAATGAGGTGACCTGGACCAAAACGCCAGACCCTGACATGGCTAAATATATGTCTCTGATCATGGCCAACGCCGATTTTCTACCTCCCAAAGGTTGGAAGGAGCTGCTGGAAGGTTGCGGGCTAAGAGAGATCGAGGTGAGGAACTATCCATTCAATGCGCGCAGCCAGTACCTGGAAGAACTCCGTCAACTCGACTTTGGCGAGTACCTTAGAGCCTGGCGCCGGTTTTTTACCCAGAGCTTCACCAACCCGGTCTACCGTCAGTTCGTAAAGGAACTGGCGAGTGCCCCGCGGAACATCTTTAAGTTTATGTCAAGCATCGGTTATGGGCTGTACGTCGGAAAGAAGTAACCGTCCAGATTAATTTTGGGAATAAAAACATGAATCCTGCTAAAAGACGCGTTAATCTCGAGGTTGCCTCCATTCAAAACCCGCAAGTCAGGCACTTTTATTCATTGTACTGGCCTCAGCGCCAGATTCTCTATGATTTCTTCAGCCGCCTGGCAGAGGATCAGATGGATTTCCGCATGGTCGATCGGCCAGATCGCAAGTCCGATTCACCGCGCGAGAGCCTGGCGCATATCCTGTACGTGCAGTTGGTGTATTTTAACAGCCTTAAAACGGGGATGCTGGAGTTTAAATCCCAGGGGGTTGAGCACTATTGGAAGATGACCCAGGCACAGTTGCTGGATGAGATGGACCGCATCGACCAGGAAATGCTGGACTACCTGAACGCCGAGAGCTTCGATAGCAACCAGCGCGTCACCGTCCCCTGGGATGGCGAGATGAACACCATGGACCTGATCTACTTCCTGCGCGATCATGAGATTCTTCATATCGGCTGGAACCTGGCGCTGATGGATCACTTGAACGTGCCGCGCTTCGAATCGCTGATCCAGTATTGGGGACCGTGATGCTGACCAGGTAAGTTCAGCCATGAATAGCTGAACTTACCAACCATTCTCCTCTTCGAGCCTGGTCTCTTTCCCACCCCTTTTCCAGGTCGAGCTTCCTGCCTCGGCGCAAGTGGTAAAATGGAGGCAGTTTGATCTTCTCCGCCGGAATATCCGTTTGAAACTCACGAACATCAAAGCACATTTGCTTTTCTCTCTGCTGACCGCCCTCGGAGTGGGAGCGATCGTCGCAGCCCTCAGCCCGGGTGGCTTTTGGCGGGGTTGGTTGGCGGCTGCACTGCTGTGTTGGCTGGGCTTCTTTGGCCTGCTGCGCATACTGGCCTGGGCAGAGGGTGGTAAAGGTCTGGCCTGGATGACTGCCCTGGCCTTCTTTCTGCGCCTGGGTGTGGGGTTGGCTATGCACCAGGCACTGCCCATCTATGGATATCCCGATGAGCCCACCCAGCATGCTGGCTATGTCTTTTACGACGCCTACCGCCGTGACCTGCAATCCTGGGATCTGGCTCAATCTGGCGAGTCCCTGCTGGATAGCTTTGGCCGGGATTTCTATGCAGACCAATACGGCGGTCTGCTGGCGCTGAGCGCCGCTCTCTACCGCTACCTCAGCCCGGATGCTCATCGCCCGGCGCTCATCCTCCCTTTGGGGGCGTTCGCCACAGCCCTGGGTTTACCCTTCTTCTGGAAGGGGGTGCGCAAGCGCTGGGATGGCAGTGTGGCAGCCGCCGCAGGCTGGATCCTGGCACTCTACCCAGATGGCATCCTCTTCGGCGCTTCCCAGATGCGCGAGCCCTTCCTGGTTGGGCTGACCTGCATTGCATTCTGGGCAGTCCTGACCTTCTTTGACCACCGACGCAGCCGGGGGGTGATCCTGGCAGCCAGTTTCCTGGGTATGGTGCTGATCTCCTGGCGGGTGGCACTGGTGATCGCTGGCATCCTGACGGTCTGGTTCTGGATAGAATACCTGTTGCCACGTTCGCAACGCTGGCGCATCCTGGGTTGGGTGGTGCTGGCGCTGGGGGTGCTGGGTTTGGCCTACCTGAGCTGGGAGTGGTTTCGCAGCGCGGCCCAACTGGATATCAAGCTGACTACGCTTGAATCGGGCTGGGTAAAGAAAGTGATCGATGAGGTCGGGCGGCAGTGGACGCTGCCATTTGTCCTTGGCTACGGCCTGGCTCAGCCCATTCTGCCAGCAGCCATTGCCGAGCCCACTATACCCATCTGGCGCATCATTGCCGTGCCGCGCGCCGCTGGCTGGTATATCCTGGCGCCCTTCTTGCTTTACGCTTTCTTTGCCATCTGGCGAGTCCCCCAACCAGCCGAACGGCGCATCCTGGGCTGGTTGGTCGGTTTTGTTTTCCTCTGGATTCTGATTTCCTCGGCGCGCGCCGGTGGTGACCTCTGGGATAACCCGCGCTACCGCTCGATCTTCCTGCCCTGGCTGGCCCTGCTGGCAGGCTGGGGAGCGGTATGGGCCGTCCGCGCTCGCGATACGTGGCTGGCGCGCTGGCTCATCGTGGAGGGCATTTTCCTTTACTACTTCACTAACTGGTATTTCAGTCGCCACCTCCTCCTCTGGAAACGCCTGCCATTCTGGCAAAATGTCCTGCGTATCACCCTGCTCAGCGCCCTGGTCCTGGGTAGCGGCTGGCTGTGGGACCTGGGTAAGGTGCTCTGGCGGCGTTATAAAAAGGGCTAGAGCGAGAGGTTCTACAAATGCAGCCTGTTGCCTGGTTGAAGAAAATTGCCGCTAACCGCCGCACCGCCGAGCTCCTTGCGGTGCTGGCGGTCTTTGTTTTCCTGGGCCAGGCATTCTATTTCGCCCATCACCAGGATGTCACCATGGATGAGGGTACCTACCTGATGAAAGGCCTGCTGTTTGTCAAAGGGGTCTACCGGCCGTTCCAGGATTACGGCCCCTGGACGAATAAAATGCCGCTGGCGTTCCTCATCCCCGGCATCCCGCAGGTCTTGTTTGGACCCGGTTTGCGCACTGGACGCTATTTTTCGGTCTTCCTGGGCTTTTTGATCCTGCTCGGCCTGTGGTGGGGGACTCGCCGGCTGGCGGGTCGCTGGTGGGCAACCGGCTTGCTATGGGCAGTTGCCGCCAATCCGGCCACGATTGCCTATTACAGCGTAGCCATCTCCCAGGTGATCGTGGCCTGCCAGCTCACCTGGATGCTGGCCCTCTCCCTGGGCGAGCGGCGACCACTCTGGCAGACCACGCTTGCGGCTGCACTGGCAGCCCTGATGGTGATGACCCGCCAAAATATGCTGCCCGTTGTACCGTTGCTGGTGCTGTATATCTTCTGGCAGCATGGCAAACGGGCCGGCTGGTGGGCTCTCGCCGTCGCGTTGCTCATCCTGGCAGTAGGTCATTGGCTTTACTGGCCCCAGATCACCAGCATCTGGCTGCCCTGGCTCCCGACTGCGCTGCGCCGCTTCCTCACCGGCAAGGGATTTACCACCAGTGCCATCCCCCAGGCAGAGACAGGTGCTGCCTCACCCGATAGCGGCCTGACTGCGGTGAGTGAATGGTATATTTTCTGGGAGGGCATCCGGCTGAATTTCATACCGCTGGTAGGGGCCGCTTTGGCCTGGCTGCTCTGGCCCAAAAGAAAAGCCTGGAAAACTCCCGCCAGCTTCCGGGCTTCGGTGTTTCTCTCCATATTATTGATTGGGCTGACCGTCGCTCACCTGTGGGCAGCCCTCTGGAAAGATTACTGCCCTTATTGCTACTCTGGCTACCTGACCTTCTTTATTGAAGGCGGTCTGCTGCTGGTCGCCCTGAGTTTCTCCTCCTGGGTGCGCGCTTCTGGAACGTTTCGCAACGGACTGGCGATGGTGTTTGTCCTGGCCTGCTCCGCTGGGATCGGTTATGGCGCCAACCAGGTGTTGGGCGCGGGGCTGCTCAACCTGCCGGTTCCCCGCCTGCGCGGCCTGCGCTTCCAGGGTGGCAGCACAGCGCTTTGGCGCGCCCTGGCCAACAAGTTTGGCCTGAGTTTTGAGCAGCTGCAACTCATCCTTCCTATCGCAGCCGGTGCCTTAGCCGGGGCAGTGTTGGTCTTCGCCATCTGGCTGCTGGCGCGCAGGATGCGCCGGCGCGCTGCAGCCATGAGTTTCGGGTTCCTGCTGCTGGCGACCTTCTTTGGGCTGGGTTCTCTGCTCACCCCCACCAGTTTGTTTGCTGGCAGCAAATGGACTGAGCTGTGTGGTGAGGATGTGATCGCCGCTCACGAAGCCGCCGGGAAGTACCTGGCCTCCTTGATCCCACCCGGTTCGCTGGTCTACTGGATGAACGATATTTCCCCCCTGCCGCTGCTCTACCTGCCAGGAATCCGCATCTTCCCGCCCCAGTTGAACCATTGGTACACCTACCGCCAGAGTGGTGATCCACAGCGCCTGTACCGGCGCGGCTTCTGGAGCAACGAGCTGGCAGCCCAATGGCGGGAGCAGGCCGATTTCCTCTTGATCGCTGATCGCTATATGAATTCCTTTTCTAAAGACCCGATCCTATCCAGGCTGGATGAGCTGGCACCTTCGCCATCCGTCGTTCCCTGCCGGGATCGTGCTATCATTCATGTTTTCCGGAGAGTACCATGAACCTTTCAATTGTAGTGCCGGTCTATAACGAGCAGGAGAACCTGCCCTTGCTTTATGATGCCATTACCAGTGCAATCCAACCCCTGGGGATCGAATGGGAGATGGTTCTGGTCAACGATGGTAGCCGAGACCACAGCCAGGAGGTGCTGGAAGAACTGGCAGCTAAGGCCCCCGAGACGGTGCGGGTCATTCAACTGCGCCGTAACTTCGGGCAGACTGCCGCCATCGCTGCCGGAATCGATCATTCTCAGGGAGAGATCATCGTTCTGATGGACGCAGATATGCAAAACGATCCGGCTGATATCCCTATGATGCTGCAAAAACTGGAAGAGGGCTTTGACGTGGTGAGTGGTTGGAGAATCCGCCGGCAGGATGCATTCATCACCCGCACCCTGCCCTCGCGCATTGCCAATGGGTTGATCTCCTGGGTGACTGGAGTGTACCTGCATGATTACGGCTGCACGCTCAAAGCCTACCGCCGTGAGGTGATCACCGGCTTCCGGCTTTATGGCGAGATGCACCGCTTCATCCCGGTCTACGCGGCTTCGGTCGGGGCCAAGATCATTGAAATCCCAGTGCATCACCACCCGCGTAAGTTTGGCAAGGCCAAATACGGCCTGGAGCGGACGGTTAAGGTCATCCTGGACCTGTTTACGGTCAAGTACCTGAGCAGCTTCATGAGTAAACCCATCTACCTCTTCGGTGGGGTCGGATCTCTGCTGATCACCGTCAGCCTGTTGACGCTGCTCTTCCTCTTCATCCGGCGCATGTTTTTTGGCATCTCGGTCATGGAATCCCCGCTTTTCCCTTCCGCCACAACCGTCTTTGTGCTCGGTTTTCAATCCCTGTTGATGGGCCTGATCGCTGAGATGCTGGTGCGCACCTACCATGAATCGCAGGGCAAGCCGACCTACACCATCCTGAAACAGATCAATATCAAGGACCAGCAGCAAAAATAACCCACCCAGGCGCTACTTCCACTCCTCATCTATCCATTTCTACACCTTTCAACCCCATGCTACTCCATTCTGCTTCTCAATTGCTCACCCTGGCCGGCGGCCCGCAGCGCGGCCCGGAGCTGGGCCGGCTGGCGATTATCCCCGATGGCGCAGTGCTGCTGCAGGGCGAGAATATCGTCGCCGTGGGTCCGACTGCCAGCTTGCGCCGCACTTATTCTGCTGAACCCGCATTGGATCTGACCGGCAAAGTGCTCTTACCGGGATTTGTGGACCCCCACACTCACCTGGTGTGGGTTGGCGACCGGGCAGCCGAGTTTGAGCTACGTCTGCAGGGCAAATCGTATATAGAAATTATGGCGGCTGGCGGGGGGATCGTCTCTACCGTGCGTGCCACACGCCAGGCCAGCCTGGCTGAGCTGGTGACCCAATCCCATTCCCGGGCTGAGGGGATGTTCCGCCACGGCACCACCACCGCCGAGGCCAAGACCGGCTACGGGCTGGAGCTCTCGACCGAGCTGCGCCAGTTGCAAGCCCTGCTGGCGCTTGACGCACTGGGGCCGCTGGAGATTGCCCCCACCTTCCTGGGCGCCCATGCCCTCCCGCCCGAGTACCAGGGGAATCCGGAAGGCTATACCCGTCTGGTATGCCAGGAGATGCTGCCAGGTGTCAGAGCCTGGTGGCAGGTGCAGGGGGGCAGCCGGCCCTTGCCTTTTGTGGATGTCTTCTGCGAGGTGGGGGCCTTTTCGCTGGCGCAATCGCAGCGTATCCTGGAGACTGCTCGCAGCCTGGGCTTTCCACTGAAAATCCACGCCGACGAGTTCGAGAGCCTGGGCGGAGCGCGCCTGGCAGCCCAGTTGGGAGCCATCTCGGCCGATCACCTGGTCAAAACCCCGCCTGGCGATTTGCAGGCCCTGGCGCAAAGCGAGACGGTCGCCGTGGCGTTGCCCTGCACACCCTTTGGGCTGGGGCAGGCCGAATACACCCCGGCGCGCCCTTTCCTGGAAGCCGGGGGATTGCTGGCCCTGGCTACCGACCTCAACCCCGGCACCGCCTGGTGCGAGAGCATGCAGTTCGTGATTGCCCTGGCCTGCCGGTACCTGCACCTCACCCCTGCCCAGGCCATCGCTGCCACCACGATCAACGCCGCCGCGGCGATCAGTCGCGCCGATCGGATCGGGTCGATCGAGCCTGGCAAGCAGGCCGACCTGCTGGTGCTTTCAGTCTCCGATTATCGCCAGCTAGGCTACCGCTTTGGGAGCAACCTGGTGGAGTGGGTGATCAAGAAAGGCAACATTTTCCCCGCATCACCGGAACCGCAAAGGGTTCCGCTTGGATAGACACAAGACTAAAAAAGCGTTATCCGCGTGTATCTGTGATCGATCAGTGTTCATCTGTAGTTAAAATCCGACAAGGAGCCTCTTATGTTATACAAAGATCCCACCCAACCTGTCGAAAAACGCCTTCAAGACCTGCTGAGTCGTATGACCCTCGAAGAGAAGGTTGCCCAGTTAGGCGGTTGGTCGCCCTTCCGCCTGCTGGGCGCCACTGGCCCGGACCCGCTGAAGATGCAGCACTGGATCAGCCAGGGCATCGGCCAGATTTCAGCCATTGCCGGCAACCTGGACCTGCCCCCCGACCAGGTCGCTGTCTTTTGCAATGCCATCCAGCGCTTCCTGGTCGAACATACCCGCCTGGGCATCCCTGCCATCATCCACGAGGAGTGCCTTTCCGGATACCGCGGCAAGCTGGGCACCCTCTTCCCGCAGATCATCGGCCTGGCCTCCACCTGGCAGCCGGAGCTGGCGGAGCAGATGACGGCCATTATCCGCCAGCAATTGCGCTCGACAGGCAATCACCAGGCGCTCTCGCCGGTGTTGGATGTGGCCCGCGACCCACGCTGGGGCCGAGTCGAGGAAACCTACGGTGAAGACCCCTACCTGGTGGCGCGGATGGGCACCGCTTATATCCAGGGCCTGCAGGGCGAGGATCCCCTCACCGGCGTTATTGCCACCGGCAAGCATTTCCTGGGCTATTCTGCCGCCGAAGGTGGGCTGAACTGGGCGCCGGTCCATGTGGGGCCGCGCGAGCTTTACGAGGTCTATGCCCGCCCGTTTGAGGCCGCCACCCGCCAGGCGAAGCTGGGTTCGATCATGAATTCCTACAGCGAGATCGACGGCGTTCCCTGTGCAGTCAATCCCGCCGTGCTGACTGACCTGCTGCGCCGGCGGCTGGGGTTCACCGGCTTTGTCGTCTCGGACTACATGGCGATTCGCACGGCTCACTCCTATCACCAGGTAGCGGTTGACCTGCAAAGCGCTGGCGTCCAGGCGGTGCAGGCCGGGCTGAACGTCGAGCTGCCTGAGATCGAAAGCTATGGCGACTTGCTGGTCGAGGCCGTGCGCAAGGGAATGGTCACGGAAGCTGAGGTGGAGCGCCTGGTTTCCGAGGTGCTGGAGGCCAAGTTCCGCCTGGGCCTGTTCGAGACTCCCTATGTGGACCCGCAGAAGACCTTCGAAATCTTCGCCCGCCCCGCAGGGCCGCAGACTGCCCACCAGATTGCCCTTCAATCGCTGGTATTGCTCAAGAACCAGGGCAACCTGCTGCCCCTCAAGCCAGGGATGCAAAGCATCGCCGTGATCGGCCCCAATGCCGATAACGTGCGCAACTTGCTGGGCGATTACGCCTACCCGGCGTTGATCGACGGTATCTTCCGCAGCGCACAGGGGCAGATGGAAGGGGTTACCCCGGTTGAGCAGAAAGCCATGCAGACCATCTTCCAGGACTTCATCTCGGCCGGAGATGAAGATACCTACACCCGCAAAGTTTACGGCATGCGCAGCATCCTGGATGGAATCCGCGCTGCGGCCGGGCCTGGAGTGCAGGTCAGTTATGCCCAGGGCTGCCAGGTGATGTCCACCGACCGCAGCGGCTTTGCTGAAGCCATCCAGGTTGCCCAGGGTGCTGAGGTGGTCATCCTGGTGCTGGGAGATAAATGTGGCGAGGATTCCACCTGCACCAGCGGCGAGGCGGTCGACCGGGCTGATCTCTGCCTGCCGGGAGTCCAGCAGCAATTGCTGGAGGAGGTGGCGGCGGTCGGCAAGCCGGTGGTCCTGGTGCTGGTCAACGGGCGGCCGCTGGCCATTCCCTGGGCGGCTGAACATATCCCGGCCATCCTGGAAGCCTGGATTCCAGGCCAGGAAGGCGGCCGGGCGGTAGCAGAGGTGCTCTTCGGCCAGGCCACCCCGGGCGGAAAGCTGCCCATCTCGCTTCCGCGCAGCGTCGGACAGGTGCCGGTCTTCTACGGCCACCGTCCCTCCGGCGGGCGCACTTTCTGGCTGGGCGACTATATCGATTCCCCCACCAGCCCGCTCTATCCCTTCGGCTTCGGGCTGAGCTACACCGCCTTTGGATACTCCAACCTGCAGCTCAGTGCCAGCCAGGTGGATTCTGGCGCCAGTATCCAGATCTCCTGCCTGGTGACCAATACCGGCCGCGTGGCTGGAGATGAGATCGTCCAGCTCTACCTGCACGATCGGGAGGCAGATGTCTCCCGCCCGGTGCTGGAGCTGGCTGGGTTCAAGCGTCTTTCCCTCGCCCCTGGGCAGTCACGCACCGTTCGTTTCACCGTCCAGATGGCGCAGCTCGGTTTTACCAACCGCTCGATGCAGTTTATCGTCGAGCCAGGCAACATCGACGTGCTGATCGGCGCTTCCAGCGCCGATATTCGCTTGCAGGGTGAGTTTGCCATCACCGGTCCGCAGCGCGAGGTCAGCGGTGAGCGGCGGGTATTCTTCTCAGACGTAGAGGTAATCTGACCATGGAAAACTTCCGCACCAGACTGAAGCGCGGCGATCTCCTGCTCGGCACGGTGGTTTCGTTCCCGGTGCCTGAAGTCGGCGAGATCCTGGCTGAGGTTGGCTTTGACTGGCTGTTTATCGATCTGGAACATGGACCACTCGAGCTGCGCAATGTGCTGGGCCTGCTGCAGGCAGTGGGGGAGAAAACCGCCGGAGTGGTGCGCGTCCCGCTCAATGATGAGGTGTGGATCAAGCGCGTCCTCGACCTGGCCCCGGCTGGCATCCTGGTCCCTCAGGTCAACTCAGTCGCCGAAGCCGAGCGGGTGATCCGCTACAGCAAATATCCCCCGCTGGGCCGGCGCAGCGTGGGCGTAGGGCGGGCGCACAGCTACGGAGCCCGCTTTGAAGAATATGTACGCAGCGCTGACCAGGAGACGGCCGTCATCATCCAGGCCGAGCACATGGAGGCCGTCCAGCACATCGAAGCCATCTTGCAGGTTCCCGGCATCGACGCTATCCTGATCGGCCCCTACGATCTTTCAGCCAGCCTGGGAAAGACCGGCCAGCTCACCGACCCCGAAGTGCAGGCCGCCATCCAGCGCGTGAAACAGGCCTGCCAGGCTGCCAGGATGCCTTTGGGCATCTTTGCCGGCAACGCCACAGCCGCTCGAGATTGGATCGAGCAGGGCTTCTCCCTGCTGGCAATTGGGATGGACGCCATGTTCCTCTCTGCGGCTGCCGGGGAGGCTTTGAAAACCGTGAGGAGGTAGACCGGAAACCTATGCAAAGCTACGACTATGCTCACCGCCAGGGGGTCGATGAGATCTCCTGGCCGCGTTTCTTCCAGCTCTACCAGCGCCTGGTGGAAGGACTGGCACCGCACGAGATTGACCTGGTGATCGGGATCGCCCGGGCCGGCCTTTTCCCCGCCACGGCTGTCGCCTGCGCCCTGCGCCTGGAGCTGTTCCCCATCCGCCTGACCCGCCGGGTGAACGATCGGGTGACCTACGCCCACCCGGTCTGGCTGGTTGATGTGCCACCGCAGGTGCAGGGGAAAAAAGTGGCGGTGGTCGATGAGATCGCCGATAGCGGCGAGACCCTCGCCCTGGCGGCCGAGCGCGTCCGGGCGGCAGGTGCTGCCCAGGTGGTCAGCGCCTGCCTGGTCAGCCATAGTTGGGCCAATCCTGCCCCTGATCTCACCGCCCTGGTCAGCGATGCCCTGCTGATCTTCCCCTGGGACCGGCAAGTCTATATCGGCGGACAATGGCAGCTCCATCCCGAACTCGTCCAGGCCATCCGCCTGCAGAAAGATCAGCAGCCATGAACCCCCGTGCTCCCTCCCTGGGATGGGTGATGCTCCTCTTGCTGTTAGCCTCCGGGTGCGCTGCGCCATTTCTGACCACCCTCCCTCCCACGGCAACGCCCATCCCGCCCTCTCCCGCACCCACCCAGACGGTCACCCCCTCGCTTACTCCCACGCCGCTCCCCAGCCCCACGTCAACAGCCACCCCACTCCCTTCGCCGACCGTCACGCTCACTCCCACCCCCACCCCGGTCATCCTGATCGGCGCCGGCGATATCGCCGGATGTGGCGAGGAGGGCGATGAGCAGACCGCCGCGCTGCTCGAGCGCGAACCTCAGGCCGCGATCTTCACCGCCGGGGATAACGTCTACGACCTGGGTGCTGCCATTGAATATAAAAATTGTTTTGGCCCTTCCTGGGGACGCTTCAAGGATCGCATCCACCCCAGCCCTGGCAACCACGATTACATGACCAACAAGGGTCGCCCTTACTACGCCTACTTCGGCGCTGCGGCGGGCGAACCGCTCAAGGGCTACTACAGCTATGACCTGGGCGACTGGCACATCGTGGCATTGAACACCAACTGCAATGAAGTGGGTTGCGGCAAAGAATCACCCGAGGCGCTCTGGTTGCGCCAGGACCTGCAGAACAGCACCCGGCGCTGCTCGCTGCTCTACTGGCACCACCCGCGCTGGAGCTCTGGCCTGGCAGGGACGAACGGAGCCATTTCAACCTTCTGGAAAATCGCCTATGAATTTGGCGCCGAAGTCGTCGTGAACGGTCACGACCACGACTACGAACGATTCGCTCCCCAGGATGGCGAGGGCAGCGCCGATCCGCTGGGCGTGCGCGAGTTCGTGGTTGGCACGGGTGGCGCTTACTTACGCAAGTTTGGTGAGGTCCAGCCCAACAGCGAGGTGCGCAATTCTTCCACCCATGGTGTGCTCAAG
>Ga0315268_10003446_pt1 | contig 17422 bp, 13 predicted proteins | sample C1_top_MG_FD_204535 | JGI IMG/M metagenome (GOLD analysis project Ga0315268, IMG submission 204535) | Sediment microbial communities from Yellowstone Lake, YNP, Wyoming, USA - C1_top | ecosystem: Environmental > Aquatic > Freshwater > Lake > Sediment | place: USA: Wyoming | collected 2017-08-01
TCAACACTTCCCGTTCCCTGCTTTCACACATCTGGATGATGCAGCGCCCGGAAATTTTACAGGGTGCCGCTTAAACATCCCAACCGGAATTTCTTTTTTTACCTAATTCATAGTATATGAAAGTTCGGATTTCAACGCGGGAATCATTAAAACCGGCGGACTCAACACGCTAAACCTGAAGAGGGCCCGCACCCCTCGATATGTTGTCCAATACTTCCAGACTGAAAGTTACCCACAAGCCCCCCATGCCTCCCTTCGGCGGGGAGGTTTTTTGTTACAAAAAGAAAACCAAGAAACCCATTTTCTTTTTTGGAGCCACAAAAGTTCCACTACTTGTGAAGGTGTGAATGGTATAGCCGCCATTGTGCGAAATAGCTCCACCAATTCCATCCACGAGGCCGAATGATAGATAACGAACGATCACAACACCATCGCCACCTTTCATGCCGCCGTCACCGCCCCCACCGCCAAGACCGTTCGTCCCAGCAACTCCAGCTGCGCCACCACCACCACTTCCACCAGTTCCGCCAGCATTACCGCCACCACCACCGGCGTAAGTTACTGGCGAACCCGTGATGCTCGAGGATGAACCGTTACCGCCATTATGCCCAGATCCGGCAGCGGAAGCACCACCACCACCGCCTCCAGCAACAGAAGCACCGGCATTGCCCTGACCACCTACTCCAGAGCCACCAGACGGGGCAGCATCAGAACCACCGCCACCGGATCCACCATTTGCGTAAGTACCATCGACTGACTTACCGCCCCCACCACCGGTCGCTGTATGACCATTGAAAGACGTATCACTTCCATGGCTACCGTTGTAGCCTCCAACAGCAGGACCGCCCGGACCAACAACAATCGGATAAGAGGCTTCAAGTGTGAGAGTATCCGTTCCGGTGAGCATTCCACCGGCACCACCACCACCGTTGTGGGCGTAAATACCACCACCACTGCCGCCACCGGCAACAAGTAAGTAATCTATGTTTACGGTTGCCATTCAACTCCTACTCTTCCGACACGGCCAGAACATCCCACTTGGTTGCATCAATATTGTAAATGCAACCGATGTACATAGTCTTATTGATCACGGTGGTGGTCGGCAAGGTCACACCCACTGCTCTGTAAATGGCGCCCCAGGTGATTGCTCTTGCCGTGCCGTTGTCTTTCAAACGGATGATTAGTTTTTGCCCCGATATCGGCGACCCGCTGGGATTAGCCAATGTCAGTGCTTGGGCCTGCGCCGTGATAAAGAGCATGTCGTCTGTATCTGCATTCGGCGTGACGGTTGCACTGGATGTCACAGATCGAACACGCGGCAGAATGGTAAAACTTCCTGTGCGCAGCCCCGACGGTTGGGTTGAATCGTAGATGACCACCTGATTGTCGGTACCTGGCAGGAATTCCACATAGGTTTCGGGGCCTGTTCCTACCAGTAAACTTCCCTTGTTCTGGAAGATGGCTTTCGGAATGCCGGCCGGGATGTGTGTGTCCGCCAACTCGATGATGTAGTTGCGCTTCTCTTCGACCGTCACACCCTGGATAGAATCATCTACATAGATTTTCATCCTACACCTCGGTCACGGTCGGCAGTACTTCCACGTTTCCGCCGAATAAATAATTGGTGTTGCCTTGCGGGTCGGCGTCTTCTTGTTCGATGACATCGTAGACTCCGCCCGTCTCGCCAATCAGCTTTGTATTGTCCAGGCTCAGGCTGAAGTCCACGCGTCCCTGCGCCGCGGTCACATCCACAGCCATGGCCGCCAGCAATGCGCCGCCTGACTCCGTCCGCACCTGGCAGAAATACGAAAAACCCGTCAGGTCCTTGACGTTCCCGCTGTCGTCCTGCAGGATGATCGTGCGGTAGAACGAAACGCCTGGCCGGATCACCATCGGCACCTGGTTTTGTGGGGTAAATGTTGTCATGTTGTCTCCATATTCTCCCTCTCCAAATACTTCGGTGCTTTCCCGAATATTTGGAGAGGGCCGGGGTGAGGTGGGTGGGATCGGGTTCAGCCTCTTCCGAAGTTGGTACTTACAAATCGCAGAGCATCCTCGTAGGTGGCCGCATCCTTGTCCAGTGCATGGATTGGTTGGTTCACCGGGTGGCCGCGATAGGAAAGCCCGCGCATCAGTTCCGAATCCTTGAAGCTGGTCTCATCCGCGCGATGCCAGTAACCGCCGTCCACCGGCACTGGTGTGTAGTTCGGCGCGGTGTGTACCAGGAAGTCCAGGCTTTGCCCGCCGCGTTCATCCCATCCGCCGAATACTCTTACTTGGTAATCGAAGGACCAGCCCAATGCCCACATCGCGCGCGCCATGTTCCACTCATAGGAGGACTGCGGCTGCTGTCCGTTGATCAATCCCATCGGTGCATCGGGCATGGTGATGTCAACAGCCGGGGCTTTCTGCTTCCCGGCCGCCGCTTTCCTTGTCGAGCTTCCGCCTTTGTAAACGATCTTCGCCATTACGCCTCTTGCACAATGATCGTGCACTGGTACGTATTCTCCTTCACCTTCTGTGCACTGGCCAGCGGCCGAGTCGGCAGGGGTTGCAGGAACACCTTCACATTGTCATACAACGGGTTCACGCAGTACATCTTCAGCGGTCGTGCCCGTCCGCACCAATCATCCAGTTTGCGGATCTTCTCATACGGCTTCATCGTCTCCGGTTTTCCATGCAGGTCTTGGTAACCGGCCTGCACCAGCACGTTGTACGAGAACTTCGGCTCGGTCACGGTCACGCCAAAGATCGCCGAACTGGTCAGCTTAGGGGTTTGATACTGGTCGGTGGTATACATCCGATATCGCACGTGCAGGATCTTCCCGCTGATCCCGAACTCTTCATCGAAGTCCTGCTCGCTCACTGGGCTTTCTATGAACGCCTCCGGTAGAGGGATCCATTCCGTATCCTCATCCTGCCTGTAATCGGCTTCGATCCACGTGGTGCTGTCGATCAGGTTCTGCGTGCGGACCTTCAGCTTCGCCCAATATTTATAGGCATCCATCAGTCCGGCATTGACGCTGGCGATTTCCAGCATGCTCTCGTGGGTGTAGGGATAATTGCTATCCTGGAAGGGGTCATACGTTTCGGAGGGCAGTGGGATCCACAACATATCCGCACCCTGACGGATCCACAACCGGTCCGGCAGCGCACCAGGCACAACCTGGTGATCCATTGCAAAGATACGCTGTCCCTTCGGTGCCCGGTAGATCTCGTGCCAGGCAGTTCCGCCGGTATTCGAGAGCACCGAGGAATAACCATCGGCGCCCGCATCGACGGCGATGAAGATGCGTCCTGGGTACGCGATGATCGCGCTCACCGGTCCCTGCCGCTCTTCCGGCAGGCCGTTGTCCAGTGTGGGCCCGATATCGTCGAAGTTCGGGCGGTAATATTTGAACAGGGTATTCTGGATCGAGACATAAAGATAGACGTTCGCCCTGGCTGTGACCCGTCCGTTCTTATAGCTGGCAATGGTTCTTAGTTCTTCCACATTCACCTGGTTGACCACGGCGGTCTTCCATTGCCATGGCAGTCCCTCCTTCAGGATCCATACCGCATAGTCGCCGCTGTCGTTGAAGTAGGGCACAACTCCCGTGATACGGTCCCACTTATCACCCACCGCTTTGGCGGTCCCGAACGAAACGTCCGACCAAGTGGTCGGCGTGTTGCCTTCGCTGGCGGTCATGTCGCCGTTGGTGCGCACCAGTTTCATCTGGTTGCTGTCGTTATACTCAGCCAGGAACACGGCCTTGTTGGCCGCTTCCCCCGCAAATGTACGCGTCCACGCTCCGCCCGATACTTCTTCCTTCATCCGTCGGATGGTGGCATTCTCCCCCTGGCATAGATACAGGATACTTTGGCTGCTGATCAGCACATCCGTCACGGGATAGGTTAGGCCGTGGCCGGTGATCTCCTGCCACCTGTCCAGGCCCAACACCACCCACACCGTGGTGGCATCGTGTGTGATCAGCCAGGGAGTATCCACCGCGAAGGAATTGATATCGTTGGCCGTGATCATGCGCCAGTTTTGTTCTTCACTTGAACCGGTGCCCTCGATCACCATGATCACCTTGCCCACGGCTTCGTTGACGGCTAGGTTATTGGAGACCGAACAGATCAATTTGTTCAGTTGCCCGGCGTTGGATGCGGCCAGTCCGCGCTCGCCGTTGATGTAGATCTTCGATGCCGTCCCGTCTCCCGGCCTGGTGATCAGATATTTGGCTTTTTTATATTCGATGAGAAACCCATCGCTCTGCGCATCGGCTGCGCATGTTCGGTAATACAGGTCGATGGCCGCGTATGAGTAACTTCCTCCCGTTCCGTCTGCAGACGCCTGGCTGTTTCCTGCCGCATTCAGACAGCCCACTTCCCAGTGGTTCTCGTCCGTGTCATTCTCCGCGCCGATCACTTCGATCCAGTAAGACACGCCGTTACTCAACGCCTCGGCTGTGATAGCCAACACCTGCAGCGAGCTGATCAGGTTCTCGGCGTCCACCACCGCCAAAGTTGTGGTTTGTAAAACAGTGTCGGGCAAATTGGAATTGTCCGCGCGCAGGCGGACTGTGAATACATCTTTGGGCGTTCCCCTCCGGCGCACCCACACCCACAGAAGTTCAGCGTTGTAGTTTGTGCTTACCGTGAAGCGCTTCGCCAGGTAGCGTCGGCCTTCCGTCAGCGGGATCAGCTTCAGGCTTCCAGGAAAAAACAGGTTGCTCGCGCGCAGGCCGGTCGAGTAGGTTTCGCGCCCGCCCATGATCACGCCGGTCGCGCGCTCTGTGTTGCATCGGTAGGACTCTGCAAAGCGCGTGGTATCTTTCTCGAATTCCGCTGCGCCGCGGCCGCCGGTCCAGTTGTCCTGGGCAATGACCGTGTAGGGCGGCATCAGGTCGCTGTACTTTTGGTTGCCGGTCGAAGTCTTCAGCGAGCTTTGCTGCACCGGGTTGCGCCCGATCACGTCCGGGTTGTGCTGGCCCTTCTGGTCCACGCACACCAGGCCGATCTGGTCTGTGCCATCGTCCAACACGATGTCATAGGGTGGGTCCTTGATCTCGGGAGAGACTGCAATTTTACGGGGCATTGGTTACCAATCTGCCAGCCGCGGCGTGCGTTGCGTCCGCTTCTGGTTGGGGTTCGTGCGCCGATACATCTCCTGCGCCTCGTTCATGATGTCCACGTAGCGCGGCTCTTTAGGTCTCAAAACCTTTGCATCCGAGAGCAGCGCGATGATCGCCTTCCAGTACAGCGCGTCCTCGTTCACACCGAACGGGATCGCGCTGGCATCGTCGCTCAGGTCGGTATGGCCTGCCGTGTAGGTCAGGCGGATCTTGTAATCGTCGAGTTGCGGCGCAAACGATGGAAAGCGCAGCTTGCCACTCACCTCGTCCCAGTGACAATGCACATAATAGCCATAGGGTGCAGCTGTTTCCGTGGCAACTTCCACCTTCTTGACTTGGCTGACCCCGGCGGGCAGTGTGTACTCGTCCTGCCCGGCCACCGTTACCAGGGAAACATCCTCGGCATCGTACGGCGCCTGGACTCGCAGCGCTTCATTGACCGCCGCCCGCAGCATGGCCCGCGTGAATTCCTTATCGCACACGGCATAACGTGGACCGGCGACTCCTGCCGTGGTGTTGGTGCTGGTCGGCGCCGCGGTCAAGCCGCTGCAGCTCCCATTGGCGATGCCGGCGTTCATCGTTGCATCGTTGGCCGCCGCCACTTTCGCGGTCAGGATCACATCGGCATTGTTGCTGCTGGCTGTGAAAAAGTCCGAGACATCCACATCCGCATTCAGGGCGTTCTTGATCTTGGTGGCCACGGCGCTCGCGCTATCTGCATTGAGCACCGCCACGTTGACCGTCTTCGGGCTGTTGGTCATGCCTGCCGCCGTCACGATCACGGTCGCATTGCCGCTGCCTGTGATGCCGCCCGGCGCGATTACGGTGGCCGTCTCCACCTGCTGCACGCACGGCACGGAACCCAGCGTCTCGAACGTGAACTTGTCTTTGGGGTTGGTCTTGATCCGGCGGCTCTTGCCCGCATGCGTTCCCGAAAGGATCCACAGTGTTCCATTGGCAAAACTCCCAACACCGAACTCGCCGAGCGCGTCGCTCAGCGATCGGGCGTCCCCCGCTGTGGCCACGCCGTTCTCCACGTGCGTCACCTTCCGGGCGATATTCAAGGTCATATCAAACAATGTTTTCATGGGTCCTCTAACTCAATGTGAAGTCCTGCCACGCCGTATAGAGACCGTACCCATACCCACCATAATCCTGGATGCGCCATTTATACTGACCATTGGCCAGTGCAACCAACTCTGCAGGCGAGATCGAGCAATTAGCATTATCGCTACCGACAGTCGCCAGGTCGTACCACTTGTTGAGTTGTGGGATACCACCGCTCGTCTGAACTTCCAGCAAGTACCAGGTTGCCGTGGGCAGGCCTGCCCAGTGGAATACATGATCCCAGTTTGCAAGTGTGCCCACAGGTTGGCCCAGCACACTGACCGGCTCGGTGGCATCCTTGACTGTTACCGTTAGCTTCTGAACATCGGATAGCCCCAGCCCTGTATCCGTGGCTGTAACGATCACTTCATACACGTTGTCCAAATTTGCATCCACGGGAATTTCGTAGTTGGGCGCGCTCAGGAATTCTAACAACCCTGTGCTGGCGTTGATCTTGAATTTCGCTGCATCCGCTCCGCCCGAAATGCTGAAACGCAAATCTGCCGGGTCGCCGGTGGTGATCGCGCGCACATGGATGACGGAGGTGGTATTTTCCATCACGGAAAAATGCGGGTCGACGATAAGTCCCTCCCAGTATTGGCTGGGTACATTGTGCAGTTCCGCATCGATGCGTCGGGACGACGAATCGCATTGAAGAATAACGATGTGGCTCATGGCATATCCTTATATGGATACAGGAGTTCCCGTACCAGTTGCGACTTCTCATGGATCACAACATCCACGCCCAACGCGCTAGCCTTGCCCATCCAGAAGAACGTCGAGTCGCGCTCGTTATCGTACTCCGGCCGCGTAGCCAGCTCGATCCCGTAGAGTTCAATGCGCTCGAAGCCAAGATACATCGCCAGTGGGATCCCATAGGCGCCCGTACCCCCAAAGAATGTCCTGACCTCCCGGTCGCCCTTCCACAAATGATGGCCGAAAGTATCTTCGATTTCCTGGCGCGGGTATCGCACCGACGCCGGGATCTCCGCACGCACCTCGTGCATGTAGATGGGCGTCGTGGTTTCCGTCAGCCACTTTTTGTATTGCCCGTAACTTGGCAGCCTTTCCCAACGCGTATCTCTCAACACATCCTCGTGCATTTCCAGGGCGGCCGTGCAGCGCTTGGCGTGAATGGCATGGATGGTCATGGCCCACAGTTCAACGTGTGGGTTGTCGAAGGGTGCAAAGTTTTGGGTCCGGGTAGCGTTCCCCAAAATGGCGACGGTTTTTACAGGCATGTTATTTCTTTCAGTCTCCAACAAAAAAGCCCACCCACCCGTAAGAGTAGGCGGGCTTTCGTTCTTGTGGGTTCGGCTTATACGTCGTCGTACTCGCCCGCAGGCACGATCCCTGCGAGCACGTGCCCGGCGTTGAAGGCGTCGCCCGTGCTGGCGTTGGTAATATCCAACTCCAGTCCAACGTACTGATACGGGGACTTGGGAAGCGAGATGAAAATTTGCTGCTTTCCATCCAGCCAGTCGGCATAGGAGAAGGACTCGCCTACGATCTGGCGTTCCCCCGCGCCGGATCCATCCACCGAAAGATGCACGGTGGGTACGATGGTGTCATTCGCTGCGGCCATTTCTGGCACAACGATCTTCACAACTTCGCGGCCCGTGGTCGGCGCGCCGAGATCCAGATACACGGTCGCCATATCGGCGGTCAGGTCGGTCGTGCCATCGCGGAAAAGCAATTCGCTGTCAAACATGTCGCACTCTCCTACTTGGCCTGGATGTTGAAACCCTGCGCCACGGAGCGCGGGTTGGTGATGAACAGGCCCAGCGGCCAGTCGAACTCAACGTGATTGATCACGCCGGTCGACCAGGTGAAGGTCTTCATCCCGGACTTCTCCCAACCAGTCAGGTATTCGGGCCCGAAGCGCACGCCGAACACGCTCGTGAAACTGGTGGTGCCGCCCGCATCTTTCGAGATGCCGGAGTCGTCCTCTTCATCGGTGATAACTTTCGTGGCCTGATCGGCGCACAAGCCCATGTCCACCAGGAACGGACCTGCATCGCCCCAGCGCAAGATCTCACGCCCGAAGGAATCTTCGGTGGTCTTGAGCAGCTTCAGGTTTTCGAGCACGCGCCGCAAGGCCAGGAGATGCGTGTCGTTCAGCATCAACAGATCGGCCGTGTGGTCCGGCAGGGCATAGATCAGGTGGCGCATCTTCTGCATGTAAGCGGCATCATCCGTTCCGCCGCCGTCATCCGAGATGTCCACGCCGCCGAAATCGATGCGCTGGATATTGGGCAGGTCATTGACCAGCCGGTAACGCAAGCCCACGAGACCTTTCGGTTTCACGCCGGGCGTGTTGTTGATGATGTCGTCCTTCAGGGTGAAGGTCTGCGCCATCGTGTGCAGGCGCAGTTGGAAGGCTTTGGGGTCTTCGATCAGGTCGTCGTCCCCGCCGTCCAGCAGATAGTCCAGGTCAACGCGCCCACCATACATGAAGCACGTTTCCTCCAGGGGTTCGGAGTGACCGGTGTCATGGGTGTAGTCTTCGCTGAGTGAACGGTTTTGCGAGGCGGGCAGGTCCTTGATGCGATGACCTTTGGCCTTGAGCTTTCCGACGGTCTTGATCGGCAACTTCTCCATGAACATCCCGCCGTCTTCGATCAGGGTGTCCACGATCCCGCTGGTCAGGGAGTCGCCGTTCTTGTCGAGCAGTTGGCTGTACTCAGCCAGGGTAAGGTAGTCAGGCATTTCGCCCTCCAATGGTCAGTATGGAGAGATCCTACTTCTTGTCCGGCGGTGCGCTATTGAACGTTGCGTTCTTCAATCCCTTCGACAGTTTCTGCGTGGGGCTGAGCTTCACAACAGGTTCCGTTCCAGGCTTGAGTGGAACGCGCGCCGCGCTGCCAGTGGCAGGAGTCTCTTGATTGGTTTCGGTTGTGGAGGTTTGGGACATGCGTTTCGCTTTGGCGGCAAAGGCATCCTGTAGATTCTTCAGGTCGGTTCCCTTGTTGCCGGTGATCTTGATCATCGACATTTCCGGATCGCCCTGCTCCACGGTGACGCCGTGCTTGCCTTCGAGACGAAAGCCTTCCGCGAGATACTCATTCTGGTCGTACTGCAAAGTCACCCGCGGGGCTGCGGGGTCTTGGGCAGTGTCGTCCTCGGCAGTAGCCATGGCTTTGCTTGCGGCTTCCGTGCGCATCTTCCTGACATCCTCGTCAGAGATTTCCCTGCCGAGGCCGCGCATCGTGGCGACCGCTTGCTCCACGTCGGCCATTGCCTTCTGGAGTTTCACGCGTCCCTTGTCCGAGTAGCTGCGTGCATCATTCAGGATGTCCTGCTTGAGCTTCTCAGCTTCCTCGCGAGTAATGTATTGGGGTGTTGCTTCCTGTTGGCCGACGGGCGCCTGCGGTGGGGTTACCGGTTTTTCTTCCGATCCCTGCGCCACTGGAGCTGCATCTGCGGACTGCCCTGCGTCCGGCCTGGAAGCGGCCTCTGTCTTGTCACTCATTGCTTTGTTCCTCCGTTTGAAAGGTTCGGGTCCGATGGGCAAACAAAAACGGGACGAGTCATGAGACTCGTCCCGTCGGTTGCCCGATCTGTCGGACTGGCAAGGGCACGAACTGCCGCTTGCTTTGTTGTTTGCAGTTTACATCATCTGCCCTGTTTTGGCAAGGAGTGCCTGTCGTTTCAGGTCATTCGAGCGTTGGGTCGTCTCTCGCTTTTCCGCGTCTCCCTCGCCTGTTATTTCCGGTAACAAGGGCTTCCAACCCTCCACTCTCTCCCCTTAAATATCCCGGCGCTTTTCCGGGTATTTGGGGGGATGTCGCTTGCGACAGGGGGGCCTGGATCATTGCACCTTCTCCTGCTTCATGGATACCCACTTCTCGAAGAACTCACGACCATCATACGAGTGGTGGATCACCAGCTTTCCGCCTTCCACATATTCGATCTTCGGCCGGCATTCACAGTCATCGCTTTCCGTGTGCGGCTTCAGGTCATCAAGCGGGACCACATGGATGGTATCCATTTATGGAGCCATCGTCGGCACGATCACATCGTTCAGGAACATGGCCAGCGAGTCACTCGGCTTGCCGTTCTGCTCCCAGATCAAACGCAGTTCCTTCATGCCGCCATCACCCAGGGGAGCGCCGCGCAGGGCATAATCCTGCAATTGAGTTCTCAGGATCGGCGAGGCGTTCTGCAGATAATACTCCGCCGTGTGCACCGGCGCCGCGAAATCAGACGGGCGGTAATACATCAGCAGTCGTTGGGCTTGCTGCTGGTCCATTCCTACTGGCTGCTGCTTCCCACTCAGGATATCGTTGGCCGTCTGGCTGTCGATGAACTGCGCTGCCTCGGGATGATCCGTCAATACCTTACGGCGCTCCGTCCAATACTTTTGCAACTGTGGGTACATTGCTAGGATCCGGCGCCGGTCCGCTTTGGGCACTCCATAGTAGATACTCTGGATATTGTCGATACCCGGGAAGTTCTGATCCTTCCAGACCTGGTACTGGTTGAGCGAGGCTGAGATCGGCGCGGGGATTCCCTCCAGTTGGGGGAAGCTATACGCGGGTGCTTCGGTCACGCTCTGCGTGCTGGGAGTCTTCGGGACCGGAGTGCCGCCCAACATGCGCGACCAGGCTGCCAGCGTTTGCGTGTCGATGGTGTCGTACGAGCGTGTCTCCTTGTTCAGGAACGATTGCTCGAACAGCGGGCCCATCTGTGCCGTCACCACTTTGCGATTGGCCTTGTCCAGCGACATATACGCATCCCAGATATTGCCGGTCAGGAAGGCACGCAGTTGGTCGGCGGGTGGTTTGTTCTTCGCCAGGTAGGCTTCGTACTCCGGGTGATCGGTGAAGAAGTTTTGTACCGCCTGCTTATCGCCTTTATCGTAGGCCTGCCAGGCTGCGTCCCACTTCTCCTTCAGCCCGCGGAACTTCAACTCGCCCGCCGGCAGGATGCTCGACCCGAACAGCGAGACCGGCAGCGCTTGCGCCGCCGCCCCAGCTCCGCCGTGCAATGCGGCATACGCCTCGCTCATCAACGGGACTCTCATCGCCAATTCCAGCTTCACGCGCTGTTGGGCTGCATCCCACGCCGGACCGTTGCCCTGCGCCATAGCTGTCTGGGCATCCGCCACCGAGATCTCGCCGTCGGCCACCATGTTCGCCAGTTGCCGCTTGACATAGTAATCGCCGAACTCGCCGTATTGCGGCAGGGCCAGCTTGTCTCTCGCCCATTCCTCCGGCTTGCCGAACAAGCCGATGAATTTTCCGATCGGTTCCAGGGGTGTTCCCGCGGTAACGGTCTGCACCGCGCGCGCCGTGTTGGTTAGGGGCAGGTTGGTGATCGTCTGCCCCTGGCCGGTCGCCAGTTTCCAGGGTGTGGTCACATACCAGGCCGGACCCATGAAGGCATTCATGAAATCGAACGGACTGCTGATCTCGGCCTGCCGGTTGATCTGGGCCTGGGCAAAAGCCCGCTCCCATACAGATCCTGAATGGGAACTCACCGCCTGCTGCAGATCTGCGTCTGACACTGTGCCGTCTGCCGCCCATGTTTGCAGCAGACGTTCGGCTTCGATCAGTTGCTGGTTCTTGTCGCTCTGCATCTGTTCAAGCGGTCGTGTGAAGTTGGCCGGGGTGAACAGCATCCGCAGCGGGTCCACATACAATCCATCGCCCATCCACTCCGGCAGCCACGGCGCCGGGATCTTGATCTTGCCGCGCAGTCGCTCCGGGATGTTGGGGTTCGGGTACTTGTTCGTGAACTGCTGGAGGCGTCCATAGTTGGCGAACCAGGCGGGTTTGTCGATCAGCCGCATGCCGGTGTTGAGCAGGGTCCTCGTGAAGAAGAACTGATACGGATAGGGCAGATCGGCATAGCGGTCTGCGCCGAAGCGCCGGTTGTAGTTGAGCATTGCGAAGTCGCGTTGGTTCTCGCCCCAACGTACGGTCGTCAGCTTGTTGCTTGCCATCTCGTTCTTCACGTTGTTGATGTACTTGCGCAGGTTCGTCTGCCCCTCGTTGCTCAAGCCCTTGAAGTGCTCGCCTAATGACGGTTCCTTCAGCCGCCTGAGACTCTCCTCACGCATCGCATCCAACAATGGCTGCACATGCTGGCTCCAGCCTTCGTCCATCACCTGGCTGTGTGGGATCTGTTGCGCGGCTTCCTCATACATCCCAAACGGCAGGTTATCTGACTGGAAGAGTGTGGCGGCCGGAGCCGTATCCAATCCCGCTGCATCTCTCATGGCTTTTGCTTTTGCCTTGATCGCTTTCAAGTCGATCCCATCCAACAGTTCGGCCTTCATGCGCGCTGCTTCTGCGGGGTTGTACTCGAAAACGAACTTCTCTGTCGTCGCCGTGCTGCCTTCGTTCTGCAGGATCTCTTCTGCCCGTGTCTGCTGCGCCTGGACGCCGATCTCCGCCATGGCCTGGCCGCCGGCAACCTTATCCAGTTGCGCCACGCGTTGCATAGCAGACTCCAGCCGTTGGTTGACGGCCATCATCGCGTCCACAAATTCAGCCGGTGCATTTTCCGGAAGGGATTTCCACAGGGCATCTAACTCGTTGTTGAGCTCGGGGAGTCGGTTGGCTTGTTCGCTGATCCTGGTATCCAGCAGTTGGGTGAGGCGCTCGTTCAGGGCGTCGATCTTGGAGATCCCGAACGGTGCTTGTTCCAATGGCACCAGTCCCAACGCCTCGGCCGCCAGGGTTTGCTCGCGCAACGTGAAGGCCCGGTCCATCATTTCGGGCGTCAGTTGTTCGGGGCCTGTCACTCCACGCATCTCACCCCAGGGCAGGTACTTACGCGCCGTGGCCAGCAACTTCGTTTCGTATCCTTGAACAGGCTGACCGTTGATATCGAACAAGCTGATACCGTGTGTCTGGGCCACCTGCCAGATGTTCTGATTGCGGGTTGCTGCTTCTGCATTGGTCCGCGCCATGGCTTCCGTGGTGCGTGTCTCGGCTGCATGGGTAAGTGTGGTGATCGTCTCCGGGCTGGCATGCCCGCTGGCCACATTCTGCATACGCGCCGCCCCCTCCAGCTTGATCCTGCCAGACTCCACGATCATGGGCTGGTACACCTTGCGGTAGAACTCCTGCTTGGCGGCCGCCCGTTGGTCATACGGCAGGCTCTCCACCTGGGAACGGAACTGTTGCAGTCGCTGTGTCATCTGGTCGCGGAAGTCCACGATATCCTTCCACCACATCCGCGCCGCCTCACCCGCCGCCGGTCCGAACTGATTCTCGAATTGCCTGCCCACCAGGTCGCCCATCTGCACATTGTTTTGGTGCTCGCGCGCAAATGCCTCGTTGAACTTCTGGTTGATGCTGGCCTTGATATTGTCGCGCTCGGTGTAGCGCAGCATGTTCTCCCAGTCACTGCTGTACTTCTCCGAGTAAGTGCGCCAGCTGTCGCGCATGAACTGGTAGGCTGCATCCATCGTGCTGTGCGTGTCACTCAGTGTGGCCAGGAACTTATTGGCTGCATCGTTCTCGCCGAGGCCTAGCGTTTCGAAGATGCCCTGGTACGTGGACGACTGCCAGCTGTTCGTTCGCCGCCACTCCGCATTCGATCGTGCATAGGTCTCATCGATCAGTTTGCTGCGGATGGCCGGATCGTCAATGGCATCCAGTTGCGCGAAGGTGTCATCGAACATGCCGTAATGATCCAGCCAGCGTTCCATGACTCCGGCCTCGGTGTCCGAGTAGATGTCCAGCAGCGCCGCCGGCCCCTCTGCATTCAATCGCTGCTTGACGTACTCCGTACGCGCCACGATATCCCGGCTGGCCTGCAGGTCGATGCTATCCTGCGCTGCCTGTTGGGCGCGCTCGAAAGCCGCATACACTTTATCGGGAGTATTCGCTCCCTTCAGATATTGGTCGAGCGCATCCAGCACGCCGATCTTTTCCAGCATGTGCGCCGCTTCATTGGCCGGGATGTTCAATCGTTGTGCCGCATCGTTGACCAGTGACCGGCTTTGAATATCCACTAATCGTCCGGTCAGGGCCTTCTCGATCTCGCCCTGGTTCATGCCGGCTTCGATGGCCGCATAGATGGCGTTCTCCGCACGGGGATGGATGCCGCGCAGTTCAGCCGATAGGTCTACCGGCAGTTTACTGAAGCCCACCCCGCGCCGCCAGCTCTGACTCCAGAAGTCGCGCATGGCGATCATGTAACCTTGCTTGCCTTCCACGCTCTCGAACCAGCCGGACAGTTTGCTGAATGGCATGCCGCGCGAGATCTTGCTCAACACACTTTGCACATTGTTGAGTGGTCCGCTGCCCTTCATGGCTTTGGTGATCTCCCCGGTCTGCAATCCAGCCGTGTTCGGAGTCACATCGCCGCCCATCCCCACGCCTTCGCCCAACCGTGCCGGATTCACTCCGAAGCGGTCCAGCCAGCCGTTGATCTGCCCGTCTGTCATGTACCCGAAGTTGCCGGTCATCGCCCGCGAGACCATGTTGCTCAATCCGTTTTGCAAGGCATAGCCCGGTGAGCCTCCCAACAACAGGATCGATTGCGCGCTCTTCACCAGTTTGGCTGTGCGGAAAAAGGTGCTCTTGGCTTCCGGGCTGTCGGCCAGTCCGAAGTTCTTCACCGCCCACTCATCGAAGTGAGAGCCCAGCGCATTGAGTACCCGTGCTTTCCAATCGCCGAGTGTCAAAGGCAGGGCGCCGTCGCCGGTGAACGCGTTGACGATATCCTTCAGGGAGTCCGCCGTCAGTCGTCCGGCCTGGATATCTTCAATCAAGGCTTTGGCTTCCGGTGTGTCCATAGTCTTCAGTCGTTCGGCCAGGCGTTGGTAGTCCTGCTCGAACGTGCCGCGCTTGGCAATGTCTTCCACCCACGAGCTGGGGTTCTCACCCAATACCTCGGCGATCCGCAATGTCATATCGCGCTTCAGCCGCGGTGTATCCCATTGACTCAACAGGCCGTCCAGTTGATCGACGTTGAATTCCTTCAACGCTGGCAGGATCGTGTACCACTCCGGCGAGTTGGTGAAGCGTGATCCCATCCCCGCCCAGGTCTCCATGTCGCTCTTGCCCAACGCCCGCAGGTATTTGATCGCTTCGGTCGGGTCTTCGAACTTGCTCAGGTACACGCCCAGGTTGTCATAGAACAGACCCGTCCCCACCCGCGCCCGGCTCTCTGGCGTCAGTGTGCTGACGTTTTCCACGAAGCCTTTGATGCGTTGACCCAGGCCTTCCGGTGTCTGCGCCTTGATCGGATCGAACAATCCAGTCTGACTGAACGGTCCGACAGTTACCTGGCCTTTCTCGTTGATGCCGGCCACGTAGCGCGCGAAGGCCCCCATCTCATCCAGCTTGAACGTCTCCGGTACTGCTCCGGTCTGCACCAATACCTTGTATTGCCGCGCCGCTTCGAAGGGACTCTTGGTTTCAGCGAATGCCCGCGCCGCCACATCATGCCCGGTTAGTTCGGCGGCCTTGCCCAGGATCTCGTTCTGTACGTGCGGCAGCAGGTTCAATGGATCCGTGCCCATTTGCAGGATCAACTGACTGGCCTGCCCGCCTACGTATTGCTGTGCATCCAATGCCACTTGTCGAGGGTCCGCGCCCTGTTCGATCTTCGTTCGCGCAGTTGCCAGGATATCGTATACGCGCGGCAGTTGCACCGGTTCCGCCCGCCCGATCATGTAATCCTGGCCGGTCAACATGGCTGGCCAGGATGCGTAATAGACTCCGCCTGCCTGATACGCCGCGCCCAGGTTGTTGAAGATCTCCTGTGTTGTGCCGAACTTCTGCGGATCTTTGAGACTGCCCTCCACCTGCTTCATCAGGCCGAAGGTTTTCTCCATCTGCTCCACCGGCCACTGCAATGCGCCGAAGGAGCCGGAGATCAGGTTGGGTTGTTCCCAGAAATTCTTGGTAGGGTCATAACCCGAGACTCCCGCCAGCCATCCCAGTGCTCCACCGATCGCGCCACCCACCAGCGCGCCGATCGGTCCGCCAGCGATCGCGCCTGGTACAGCTCCCAATGCCGCGCCCTGGATCGTGGATCCCGCCGGGCTGCTTTGGATATCGTAAACGATCTTCTGCCAGGCCGGGACTTTCTTCCAATCAAAACTCGGGTCAGCCAGGATCTCCGGTCGGATCGCAGCCGGGTACTTGGCGATATCGAAGTTCGGATCGCTCAATATCTTCTGGCGTGCATCCGGTCGCAGTTCGTTCCAGTTCAACTCCCCGCGCATTACGGCCGAGGGATCGCTGAGTTTCTGTGCATCCTGCGGAGCCAGCCATTCCGCTGAAGGCATCTTCATGCTCGACAACATTGGCAGAGCCGGATCATCGGGCGGCAGATACTTCCACTCGTTGTCCGGCTTGTTGTTGTTGCGATACTGCATGTACTTATAGGCCGCTTCGATCTGCGTTGGATCGAACCCGGGCGGTGGAGTAAAACCCTTAGGCGCGGATTTCAGGGCTTGGTAATATCTTACGACCGTGCGCGGATCCTGCCAGAAGCTGGCCTGGTATCCATGCCGTGCAGTGATGTACTGATTCTCTGCACTGTACCATCTGGCCAGCATTGGGTCGTTGTTCGGGTTGTCCTGCAATGGACGCGGGAACTCGAACGGCTGGGGTGTCGGTGCAGGAGGCGGTGCGGCCGGCGGCTGAGCTGTGTTATGCGGAGTAGGCAACGGAGCAGATGGCGTCGGTGCATTGACCGTCGTCATCTTGCCTCCGATCTTGATCTGGATGGGGTTGGGCATGGTTATCGGTTGGCGTTCAACATGTACAGCCCGGTTGCCCAGGCTGGCGTGTAGGGACTATATCCGCCGCTATCATAGCCACCGCCGCCGCCACCGCCACCGTATCCACCCCACCAATCCCCCCCGCTGGTGGTGTCAGTCCCCTGGCTGGCCAGCATGGAGTAATACCACGGTGCATAATTGCCCAGCTGGGGCAGCATCCAACCGTTGCCTGAATTGGGATCGTACCAGCCATACCTGGGATCATAGACCTTGCCCGGATGTGCAGCTGCATCTGCCGGATTAGTGGATTGCAGTCCGGCTTGCGTGGGGATCGCGGTTTGTAGTCCGGCACCTCCTCCCCCACCGCCACGGGTCCGCAAGGCAGATAGCCATCCCGGCACGCTCGATTGCAGTCCGGCTTGCGTGGGGATCGCGGGCTGTAACTGTCCCTGTTGTTGAGCACCTTTTCCTGCTGCGATCCTGCTTCCTCTGGTTCCCGGAGGAA
>Ga0315268_10003447_pt1 | contig 17422 bp, 17 predicted proteins | sample C1_top_MG_FD_204535 | JGI IMG/M metagenome (GOLD analysis project Ga0315268, IMG submission 204535) | Sediment microbial communities from Yellowstone Lake, YNP, Wyoming, USA - C1_top | ecosystem: Environmental > Aquatic > Freshwater > Lake > Sediment | place: USA: Wyoming | collected 2017-08-01
GTTGGGGAAACCCCACCTCCCTTTAACAATCTCTTTGATGTAGACTTTGGTAGGGTCCCTCGTTGAGATACCTGCCACACACACGGCAGTTTCGTCGGCAGAGTCATTCTCGGAAAACGCACAGTCAACGCCTAGCCATACAACGTCCAGTGGAGGGCACTTGCTCTCCTCTATTGTAGTAATCCAACCTGCTTTGACAATCTGCCCCTCAGCCGCACTGGGGCTACCCTGGAACAGCGCTGCGAACTTGGCGCTACCCATTGTTTTCTTCTGGGACTGAAGCCTGCTGACCGTGAATGCTTTGTTGTCGGGCCAGTGAGATTCCCCCACCTCCCTCCCTAAAATGTCGTTGGCAGAGTCCTCACACAGGCCAGCAATGTTAATCCAGCGCCAACCCTCCGGATTCTCCTCTTCATCGTAAGTACCGTCCATATCCATAACCTGACCGTGGAGGTCACTGGCGTGGAATCTTGTGGCGATGATCAGACGGCAATAGTTGTTAGTACGGCGGGTAGATGCTTCTTCTTGCCACCACGTTTGCAAACTCTCAAAGGCTTTCTTAGACGCTGAGCTTTTCAACGGGTCGTCAATGACCATGGCTCCTACACCTGGGCTCATAATGTTGGATGAGCCCGCAGTGAATCCGGTCAGAACTCCACCAACAGATGTAGGTAGGATGACCCCACCGCTCGTCATTTCATACTTAGAGTCCTTTTCAAAGCCTTTCCACTCAGGGAACACTTTCTTGAAGACAGGAGTCTTCAACATGGACATGGCATCTTTGAAGAACTTATTGGACAGTGACTGGCCGTACGATGCGATGATATGCTCAGTTTCCTGGTCAATACCTAACAACCAAGCCACAAACATAGAAGCAAGCATAGACTTGCCAGAACGGGGCGGGCATGATACAATAAGGTGAGGGTACCGTTTTGTGGCCAAATCCTCGAACCCACTAGCTATAATTTCATGGAAGGGGGCAACCTTCAAAGCGCCCCCTTTCATCAAATCGGCAAAAGCCAAGAAACAGTACCTAGCAGACTCGTGCTTATAGTCAAGGAGCACAGACTTGGGTGCTTCCATTAACTCCAATTGCTTTAGTCCCCTTTGGTAATGGCGCCAAGAACTATGCTCTTCAAGTTGGTTAGCGTGAGTGATGATTGGTCTCATGACATGCCGTTAAATTTCTTGATGAGATCAGAGGCAGTACCTTTGTACTCTTTAGCAAGTTCCTGTTCGGATTTGTCCTCTGTTTCCGTTAGGGAGATAATGTCAGACACGATTTCCCTGTGGGCTTTTACCGCAGAGTTGAAGATCTGGACAAGGTCCCTTGCAGAGCATTCCTCCAAGTTACCTTGAAGAATCTCTAAAGAGTCCTCCGCAACTTGCAAGGCTTTGGCCGCCAGGTTCTCCTTCTGGCGGAGAATTTTTTCGTTAGCATTGTTCATCGTAATTTCCTACTACAACTGGAACACCCGGATTGACGATTACCGGCGGACTTAAAGGCTTGAATTTTTTTCAAAATGGCTTGAGCTAGTTTAGAGTTTCCTGCCTGCACAGCAGAGTGGTATTGTGACCATAAAAGATTGGGAGCTGTCATTTGAACCTCATTTTTACAATGGTAGTCGGGTCAATTATGCTTATTGGCAATATTTCTAATTTGCCTGCCGCTGACTCCGAACTCTTTTGCAAGTTGTAGCACATTGCCTCCAAATCCTAACTTTACCTTGCTTTTAATGTAAGTAATCATGGTATTTTAACACAGGGTTGCAGGTTCTGGCCCACCCTGGCAAATCCCGCACCCAAGTTTCCAAAGGGAATTAACAGACGCCAGCTCAAATGTTCCTTCTAGTAACCAACCTTTACCCTGAGGGGATTGTACAATAAAGTAAAATCTTCCTTTGGGAGTTTGGACAAAAACATCTGGCTTTACCCCAATCAGAGTGCCACCCATCAGAGTTTGCTGCCTTGCATCGGGGTCCATAGGGTCAGAATAGAAGATTTGGACACCCCCCCTGACAACAGCAAACTCCCCAATATTCATCCCCTGGAAGAATGACATCTCTTGGGTAGCACTAGCCGATATACTTCCATTGCCGTCAAGGGCGCCTTGGGTGGTATTCCTCCAAAGCTCTACTGCATACCTAGCCAGCTTCTTACCTGAGTCAGAATAAAATACTTCTTTTATTGGTTCCCTGGTCTCAGCGTCCCACACAGTGACAACGAGCCTACCGTCTTCTGTGTAGCTATTATTGCTTAGAAGGTAGATAGGTTGCCCCAGAGGGTCCTCAATAAACACCTCTTCAGGGTCACAGACAAATACCCAGTCCCCCGTTTGAGTTATTTCGTTGCTCCACCGAACGCCAGATTGCTCAGTGAATTGGGCTTCGAGGGGGTCGGTGCCAGGGTACCAAGGTATATAAATACTGCCTGAAGCCTCATCTAAAACACCCGCTAACGGGAGCTTAGTAGCTACATTCTGGCCTGGGAAAATCTGCCTACAGTCACCACGTTGGACGCAGGGGTCCAAAGCAATATAAGGGAGAACTTCTTCTACTAGGACTGAGTATAGCTGCGTATAAGTGTATTGGGACTGCTTGTTAATGCCTGTGAACTGAGTGGATGAGCAGTGGAAAGGTTCAGTAACCTGTACATAGGCCCCCGAGGGTGCCCCACCGGAGATAGTAATCTTAGCACCCATCAATAACTGGGTTGCAAAGTCGTGTCCCGAACTAGACAGGTAGTTTTGACAGGCAAAGTTCAGCTCAAACTGCATCTGTTCCTCGTAGATGAGGGGAACCTTGTTCTTCACATTTGTGGTAGAACCTGTGAACCTTACAACGATGTTGTTTGTTTGGTTTACTACTCCTTCATTCTCTATAGCATCGGCCAACCTCAAAACGTTGACACTGAGGGGTATCATTGGTGAGGCAATGAGCGAGTCGCATAGGTATTGCTCGATTCGGGTTATAGTGTTTAGTTGCATTTAGCCTCCGTAACTTGTAGTGCCGTCAAACTCAAGACCACCCGCATCACTAGGTTGGGCTATCTGGAGGGTCCCCCCTAGATCTTGAAAGTTTCTGAGAGTCAGCCAGTTGCTTTCAGAGTTGTTTTGCCCCACTGCTCCGAAACCGATTCGGTAGTCTGGGGCTTGGTCTCCCGCTGAGTCATTATTCCACCCGCTGAGTCCCTTACCGGAAACACCGTTGTAACGTTGTGGTATGCGCCATGAACGCATAATACCCCTCTTGGTATCTATAGCAGAGTCCCCGTGGCCCGCCCTGATGGCAGTCATTTCCCTTTCTGCGTCTAGCTGCTTTAGGGCCTCTACATAATCACTCTTAATGTCGTCCCTTTTGCGAACGGTGTCAAGATAATAACGGGCAATGATTAATGCTGTGCGTCTTCTATTACTGGTGATTAAGACCTTACCTGCTTTCCCGGATTGCTCAATATAAGAATCAATCAATGCATTAGCATCCTCAATAGCCATTCGCATCTTGGCGATATTGACCGTTGTGGCAGAAGCATCTTCAATGTTAGTTAGTTGGACAGCTTCCTTTAGACCGAAGGCAATAATGAAGTCGTCAGGAGATGCGCTGCGAGGGTCAGACTTATGGGGGGTCAGCGCCCCGGAACGGTCCTGATAGGGGAAGCCGTAGCCGCCAATGGTTTGGCCGAGGTTTGACTTTACTTGGGAACCATTAGCCCTCTCATCGGGAGCTAAGGAGTTTCTTATTGGAACTCTGTAGAAAGCCCTAACAGCATTTCTCTTTTTGACAACGTCGTTAGACCCCGGAGGGATAGGACTCCTTAGGCATTGGGACAAGTCTAGCGGGGGCTCATAGGATACAAAGACCTCGTCCCAGGGGGACAGGGAAGAATCCAACCCCAGAGAGACCATCGTATCAGACGAGTATACAAGTGTCTCAACTCCAAACTGCCCATAGTTCACAGTGAACGAGGACAGCGGGACAGATATGTTCGAGTCCAGGGGGGAATCGAAATACAAAATTACTGTTGTTGGTGTAGGTAGAGTTGCCTCTTTAATTTTAGGGATTGCCATCAGTAGTCCTGCATTAAGAAGTCGTCTGGTTCATTGGTAAGGGGGAAGAAGTTCTCTGATACCCAGAATGGGTACGCTTCTTTATTCACTCTTATTACATAACCTTTACCCGAGGTGTACAAACAGTTGGTAAGAAACTGTGCAGCAAGTCTAAGAGGCCACTCATCCCTCCAGTTTACTTCCCAGCTATCTATAGTTACCACTTCTCCAATCACTGTATAGTCAATTCTGGAGACGATTGCTCCACCCCGGAAGTCGGGCGAAGGGTAATCAAATGTTTGACCCACGAGTTCATATGGCTCACCGTCGTATTTCCCGAGGATGTACCTGCCTTGCTCAGGACCGTCCTCATAATACAAGAAATCTTGAAATACGAAAAGGTCTTGGCGATAGACTGACGGACGACGGATGGCCATTTTTATTTCACTCTTGCTAAAACTGTAAATGTACCGTTATCTGCTTTAACGCGAGTTGCTTTATATTCTACTCCACCAACAAGAAGACGTTTAGTATCTAGCGACGTCTTTATATCTACGTCTTTTTGAAAGTTGGTAGGAACTGATACACCGAACCCCACTTGCGATAGCCTGGTGCCCCCGATAACAAAGGCTACGTTTGCATTTATTGTGTTAGCGGCATAGATTGAGTTATAGACGGACAAGTCACTGACAATACCAAGAGACTCGTAGAAAACCGGTGCCAGAGGGTTTGTTGCGCTTTGGCCGAAACCCGGAACGTTTAGGAATCCGGGGTCATAATCTTCTGTGAATGCCATTATGCGAAGGGGTTAGGGAGTTTAGGGAGAGACGAGAAAACAGTTTTTATAAGTGCTTGAGGATTTTGCAAAGTTGAAATAACATCTTTAGTAGCTTGAGGGGCATAGCTAGCAGCCGCCGCTCCAGCATAACTTATTAACGTTCCGGTCGGGTCTTGAATAGCTTGATTGGCCAACTGAGAAGCTTTTTGTGCTAGTGCCAAAAGCTTTTGACCTTTTGATATTGCTGTCTCAGCGAAGTTTACCCCGTCTTTTACTGACGTTACAGCAGCCGAAATTTCCGGGGACCAGGAAGTTTGGAAGGAAGTTATAGCTGAGTCAATGTACCCAGTGTCTCTTACAAAACTCAGAGCAGTAGTTTGGTCAAAAGTTTTTCCGTCCACAATCGGTAGTGGCTTTTTTTCGCTCAAAGGTGGGGGATTCCAACCTGCATCTGGACCCCAAGGATTACCACGAGGAGCTGAACCGTAGTTAGTGCAAGCTGCCTTGATCATTTCATCATTACTGGTGTGGAAGGTAAAGTCCCATATAGCCGCAACTTGACCATTTCCGGGTCTTGTCCCTGAGGAACTAACTTGACTTGTTATGTCATTCCCTCCGGCGTGTCCATGCTGGAAGTCACAGTGGCGTACCCATATGTATGCACCATTTCTAAAGAGGCATACACATAGCCAACTAGCATTTTGGGGGCCTTGGTCCTGAACCACCATGCAGCCGTGATTTTCAGCGCAAGGTGGGGGCATCTCCTTTTCAAGATAGATTGGGAGCCTTTGCAAACTGTTGTTATTAGGTGGCTTTAAGCTACCGGCTGCGCTTTCAGTGAGATTCTCAGGGTCATAGACAACGTCTTGCAATATGGCATAGTGATACTGCCCATTACTCAGTGCAACATTGACCCTTTTTCCAACAAGACCTGGAGGCTGTTTCCCGACAAATGCCGGTGAGCAATCAATCCAGTGAGAGAAAGAAGAGCCAACCCCGCCCCTCTCTTCAGAGTAAAGTCCGCCGCCTTCAATTTGAGGGAGGTCCTCAGGGTTCATCGCATCGAATAAGACCTTAACTCTACCCCTATCCTCAGGGTCATTGATATCAACTACTTTTCCTCTGACTACGCCACCTTGCGGTAGGCCGGCGAAGCTAGCAACTTCGTCAATGGCCTTATTTAACTTGGCTAAGTTTTGGACGAATCGGTGACCAGTTAAGCTCATTGCCTATAGGATGAAAAACGTGAAATGTTTCTTGGTGTCAGAGGCTTCCCTAGTGCAGGGGGCCTTGGTCGAGCAACAGGTTTTGCTGGTTCCGGAGCAACCTTTACGGGCTCAGGGGTAACCTCTGGTGTGGGCTCAGGAGTGGCCTCTAGGGTGGGCTCAGGGGCAGGCTCTTCAGCAGCCTCAGCAACCTCAGCTACGGGGAGTTCTTCAGGGGTAGCCTCAGCTTCAACAGGTTTAACATCTTCGGTAGATGTGACTTCTGGAGCAGAAAAATAGTCTTGCTCCAGGAATTCAGACAAGGGTGATTCCATAACGGTGGGTGAAGTAGTTCGTTTTCTTCGGGTTGTCATTGATGTTTATGGCAGCTCTGCGGAACTTTTACCCTCTCCGCCGTGCGGAAAGTTAGTTAGTGGGGACGGTCCAACCCTTTGCTTGAAGCGATAGCTTCGCAGCGGCGCCTGCAGCGCCAGGAGTTGAAATCCTTGGGCGGAAAACTCTCTATAGAGGTGCAACCCTCCCAACCGTAGGATAAATCCACCAATCCGGCAGTGTCTACATTAGGGTCACAGTTGAAGTTTGGCATAACTACTCCGGGTTAGATACGGGAAAGGACGTTAGACTGCTGCAGTTTAACCAGGTGGCTGCAAAGGTGGGTGCTGTTGGCGGAATAGGGTTAACTATTACCGTGGGGGGCCTTTTAGGAGCCCTCCGAACTGCTTTCTGCTGAACCTCAAAAAAACCATCCTCGGCAGCAGACAAGTCAGCAGAGAAGAACGCATACCCCACCTTATAATGGTTAGCATCTACCGTGCTTGACGATTCATCCAAGACACAAGTTGAGGGGAATTTATAAATGCTGGCGTCCCAATCTGGAGCATCTATTTTCTCAACCGTCTTCGACTCCAAGTCATTCACTAGAAATCCGGAGATAGCTTCACAAGGGTTAGCTCGTACATAAATACCAGTCCAATCTCCAAATCTTTTCTTTGCTTGGCTACTCACATCAGCTTGTCTATGGTGGAGCGGGTCATAGGAGGTCAAGAACGCCTCATAATACCCGTCACCAGGGACGTCAAACCCAGGTATAATAGCTGCGTTCTCATATTCACTTGAGGGACCCATTCTGTAGTCAATATTTGAGTACAGATAGGGCTCTGAATACAGGTGAACGGGGTTAGCCGGCTCCTGGTTAAACAGGAATACTTCCTCATAGATTCGGGGCTGCTCATCTTGTGGAGGGCACACCATGTCTTCTGGGGATAGTGGAGAGCCCCACAGGCCAAAGTCTTGACAAATGAGGTTGACCTTTTGCCACTGGTCCCCGTTACGGGGGTAGGAGGGCGGCAGTCTAACAAAGTACCTTTCCCAGTTTTCATCACCAGGGCCGGAGTTATTATCCGCAACCAAAGGGTTTACGAACCTTTCGTTAGTGATAGAAGAGTAATCATCGACAGAAAATAAAGCATCTGATTTCCAAATTCTTAATGGTGTGGCACAATCCATTACGTTTGGGGTCATATTGAACTGAGCCCCACTGAAAACCATGTCAGTTATGTCGTACCTGTATGCTGTGGTCAAAGAGTCGGAAACTATGATTTCAGGGAAGCTACTTACTCCCGCAAAGGTTATGGGTCGGTAAGTAAAATTGAATACCCCTGCATCAACTGTATAGGATATTTGGTAATCATAGGTCTGGAAGGCATCTCCCGGTGTTAACAGGTTACCCTCACAAAAAATGTCCAGGACATCGTAGTTCACTGTCGAAGGGGGAGGGGTTACTAGCGGGTAATTATTTATCGCTACCCAGTCACCCTGAAGTTCCCAATGGTCAATCACATACTCCCATCTGTCATAGTAAAAAATAGCAGCAGCTCTGGCAGATTCATCAGGTTGTGAATAGTCCCAGTACAGCTCTCCGTCAATCGGTGCGGTATCAAATAAGCTGGTATTACCAATGTATTTCAACTCAGACGGGGGTGAAATGTACCAATCACCACCACCACCTTGCGATGCATCCTTCATGAGAAGGGTAGCGTAAGGCTCACTCACGGTGGTGAACAAGTTCTGAATAGTATACTTGTCGGTCAAAGGTGACAAGCCAGAAGAGTTTAGGATTTTAATTGGCACGTTGCCAGGTAAAACTTGAGCGTTCGCTCTGAACTTGGGTTCATCGGTGTAGACAGCCTCAATCATTACCCACGGTTGAGAGCCCTGGGAGCACAAATCGACTTGGCAAAATCCTGTAATAAGTCCGGTCAACCCTGATACTTGGTCCAGTGTGGATAACCCCGCAGCATTAAGAATCCTGACCACCTGACCCGCCTCTATGGGGTCAGGGTAGTCACGGAGCGCAGGTACGTCTGGGAAGACGTAATCCGGCGTGTACGGGGAATCCGCATCTTTGGGGTACCTTATCTCAACCCACGGTCCACAGTTAAAGCAGTCTCCCCTGAATACAGAGAATTTGCCAGATTGGCTGTTCCACCACACCTGGTTCCTTCCAGTTACGCCCGGAGGTGTAGGAGAGGTGCTTGCCCTTTGGTAATACACCAACTCTAACAGGTCGTTGAACTTTAGGGCTCTTTCAATGGGGGCCAGGTATAGTGACTTGGTATCATCAAACCCGTGCAAACTGAGGCTATCAAATACAAAGTTAAAAGGCAACTTTCCACCTTTGTTTGCCCAAACTCCTTTAAAGTTCTCTAAAGTAGAGAGATTGCCCCAGTCACTCTCAAGTGACCAAGTTAATATTGAGATTTCTGTTTGATACCCGTTATAGGCCAAGGTAGCCGATAAACCTGTACCCCCTTCTGACGAACTGGCAGGGATGTCAATGTACCAGAGTTCCCTGATGAAGTCATACAGAGGGTTAATCTCTGTTGGTGAGCCGGGGTCGATCTCGTTCCCTACCATCAATTGGACGGGTAGATTAAAAAATACCCTGGAGTCCGCATATAGCACATTGTAGACAACCGGGAGTAGTATGTTACTGCCTGACTCGCACAACAAAGACAGTGTTCCCGGCGGGTCATCACTGAGAACAACCACAAAAGAGGAATCCGCCGACCCGTTGGGTGATGGGCGGCTGAATGGGAAAGGCTTAGCTAAAGGAGAATCAACCTTCAACTGTAAATTAGCTGCTATGTCTGAGTAAAACTGGTCTGTTAGCTCCCCAAGTGACAGGACGTAATTGTCACCTTCAACTGACAAACTTTGCAAGGTGTATGAATAATCTCCCAGATAGAACACCTGGCCTACCTGAATGTTTTCATCAGCTTTGATTACAACGGTATTCTCCCAGTTTCTAATTTCCCTGATCTCAGGGTACAAGAAGCTGTTGTAAACCCCGTAAGAACCGGTCAGAAGCTGTCGCTTTTGACTTACATTTGATACTAGATTGAACCAGTATGCTGGCCCGCTCCACCCTAAAAGTTGAGCTACCCAATCTAGTTGTTGATTTACCCTATTTTCAGTATTTATTACCGTTGTGAGCTGGTCACTAGTTAGATAGGGATTTGTTCTTCCGTAAAGTTCGTACTCACTTACGTTGAAACTTGGTGTTACTAGAGTCACTTCAGCTCTCCACTACAATAAGGTCTTCAGACAGTTGTGCGTATTCTTGTTCCATGCAAGTTACGGGGTTCATCCACAGTTCTGGATAGTTTTGAATTTGCTCAAAAATATTGATCAGATTTTCGTCCCAAGGTCGGGTCAACCAGTCAGCAATTGGCTGGTAGTCTGTATTCACTGACTCACGAATATCTTCAATTTTGGTGACTGTGTAAGCATTGCTAGTACCGACAAAAGCAAGTTTGCAGTATACCGCTGGAACTTCCTTACCCAAACCGTTAGTGACAGTTGCTGGGAGGGTGGATTGAGGGTAGGCAACTAGAGAAATGTTGGTGATTCCCTCAGCAGGCTTACTCCTTATGGGGATGGTTCCGGTCACTTTGACATCTTTGATTGCCACTTTTTTATCTGACCAGGATACTGACCACCCAGTTATGTAAGGTGAGTTCGGAATCTCAAACCGGAAATATTGACCAGAAGCATCCGATTGAACGGCGACAGTTTCGTATTCCGTGAAGATTGGGGAATCGCAATAGGGGCTCTCTGAGTCGAGATTCAAGCAGTCGGTTGTATGAAGGGTGGCAGTCCCTGTGACAGCGGAATTAGTAGGGCACCTTAACTCTATGACAGTCAGCGAGGCAGCCTTAGGGAACAACCAGGTTAAGTAGGCATCCTCGGTGTAATCTGGGAAGAGTCCGTCGTAGTTTCTCCACTCAATGCTGTTCAAGCCGCAAAAGGCATATTTAGAGAGGTATCTCCAACCGGGGACTCCATCAGTTCCACTCCTTACTGTCATTTCATACCCTGAGAGAGAGTAATCAGCTACTTCGTACAGAGCGTCGAAGGGGGAGTCATCGAAGGTCAGTTGGTATGCAATCAAGTACTTGGTGTTGAGCATACCAATCTCTTCCAAAGAGATGATAACAGGGTCCACCTTAAAATTACCGTACTCCCATACTACAGCACCCCGTTTGATAATCAGGAACTTGTTGTCGTCGGAGGCAATAACTTCCAGGGAGTTGGGGCCAAAAACACTTTCTCCTACCGGTACGAAAACATAGGCACTGTCTTGATCGAAACCAAAGTCTATTTTGTATCGTTCCGAAATAGCAGGCAATCTATCGTAAATCGGCCTACCTCCAGGCACCCACTCAGTAGGTGTAGAGAAGATATTATTCGCTTCCTGGTACTGCGGGGATATGTAAATACCTTGTGTCGCAGAGGGCGAGACTTGGATTGATTCCCTGCCGCCATTAACTGGTGTTATATTTTGGCTCATAGCTTAAGAGTCCCCTCTCTATAGTTTGGTGGCGAATACGGGAAGGAAGACCCAGTGTACCACGATAACTCAGGTACCTCCAGGAATGAACTGGTATTTTCCCACACGTATGTAACCTTTTGATTGGAGTTTGAGTATCGTCCAGAGTTCCTGGGAACAATAGAGATTTGGGATATCCCCAGCTTAATGGAAGATGTTTCTAGACCGAACTGGGATAAAATCTCTTCTTCGCACCGGTAAAAAGAAACGTATCTAAGCAGGTTGCCCGCATACTCTTCGTATCTGGCTGTATTGTTGACGATCATAGTCGTCCAGTTGGTTACGGTCGGGCTAGCCGTAAAAGCCCCCATAACTCTGTAAATGTTCCTTCCATCCTCATCAATGACAGTATCCTCAGCATAAAGTGCATACTCAGGGTTGAAGTAAGGAATATAAACTTCTGAGTCAAAGGCAGTTGCTCCAAATACTTCCGTCTCAATGAATATTCCATTTTTATAGTAAATGGAGAAATCGAACAAAGGGGTTACATTTGATGTAGCTGTGTAAGACTGGACGTTATTGCCATTTCTAAAGAACGTTCTATCCCCCTTAAAGAAAGTGAACATTCTGGCAAAAGATTTTATTCCTGCGTCAGTGGGGTATATGTCATCAACTTGAACGGTGAACTCATTTCCGGAACCGTTTAAGAAACTGTTGTCTACCTTAAGAGCGTCTCCTACCAAGTAGTCTCTACCTAAGTTATTAAGTTCAAAGGAGGATACTGAATTGTTCTCTACAACCAGGTTCAAAGAGGCGTTGAAACCATTGCCGGCCGGAAGGGAAACGTAGGAAAGCGGTATGTTACTGTATGTTCCATTCTCTAGTTCGGAGCCAAAATCAAATACACTTAGTGATTTAATCCGGCCCGACGTTCCTTGGTCAATTAGGTTTGTAAGTTGACTTTTCAGGTTTGTGGTGGGGGCCAAGTTTATTACTAGACCCTCTTCTATCAGGTCCTGAATAGATGTACTGTTGGGGGTGAAGTAACTGGCGGCTATGCAGTAAGTGGGTTCACCCCCGGACACCTCCCTGTACTCCAGGTATTGGCCGCACTTGAACCTGGGTTTATACTTATAAATAGGGAGACCACCTGTCCCATCAAATACAGTCACATTGCTTATGATGCCTTGGGCCACCAAAGAGTCAAAGTAGTCTCTCGTCAGGGCGCCATCTGGTATGTATGTGAAGGACTGTTCAACATAGGCATACTTATTGACTGCACCTTGAGTCAAATCAACGTAGTTGTAATAGGGGTCAGCTTGGGCATTGGGGCCTCCACCAACCTGGGGTGTAAATACCCACGTTCCACTAACATATGGCTGACCGTCAACAAGTATGTTTAGATTTGACGGCCCAGAGTTCAGTGCTGAGCCGATCTTGAAATTGGATTGAGCACCAGTAATGTCGTTGGTAGCTGGCTCCAGAGTGAAGTTCTTAGATACCAACCACACCAACCTTCCCGCTGCGGTTGAAGGTACAAATTCATCCGGGGCATAGTCGTAATCAACAATCTCAGGGTCAATGGTAGTCCCAGATGAGTACTGAAATGTGTTTCCAACTGACCAAGGGGAGTAACTCTTGGCTGAGGAGATTTTGCCGGTTAAAAAAGCATTGGCAATATCGTTAGCGTACCCAAGATTAATGTTCTCCAGGACTACAAAGAGTTCATCATCTAGAGTAACCACATCACCCAAGTTATATTGGCCAGTAGATAGTTGCTGTATCTGCTTTAGGGCCAAGTTACCGTAAATGGTTTGGTCAGCTTTATTGGTTGAGTAGGGTGTGTAACTTTCTTCAACTGGGTAATAGATTTGGTTAGCGCCTTTGACCATAATTAGGTCTCTTGCGTTTAACAGAAACTCTTGAGTCTGGAAGTCATATACGTTTGTGTATGTTGCTGAGCTACGACCCATAAGAACGGGGGTATTGTAGATGGCAGAATTTACAATTTGCGGATCTTTAAATCTGCTGACCGCATCAAATGTATTGTAGAAAGCTGCATCTACGTCACTGACTGTGGGGTTAATGTCGGCAGGAAATACTGTCCCAGGGGTTAAAACTGAGTAAGCACGATCCCTGAAGTTCAGTGAAGTTGGTTGGAAGTTGGATCCATAAGTACCGTTAGCATCTACCTCTAAAGTTAAGTTGTATTGAACCTGACTAAGTTGGATGGGGTAAAGATGCCCCTGATTTTCAATCGGCACCGAAAGGTTTATAATGTTTTGCCCCCTGCGCAGTTGGTCTTCAGTGAGTTCAACGCCATCCGGCCCAAGGACAAAGAATGACACTTGCCCATTCGGCAGAACATAGTCATTCAGATAGTTATATGATACTACACTGGAGCGGTTAGGTTGCACTGATGTAAGAGTCCCGGCACCATATAAGTCAATGAAGAAGTCTCTCCAGTCTTCCTGACTTAGCGGATTTCTCCTCCTTATCAATGTGAAAAATCTTTCTTGAACCTCTTGGTAGGTCTCTACGTCACTACCACCCACCGCAGGTTGTGGGTTGAACGCAGACAATCCTGTAATCCCGATGGAGGGCGGTAAGGAAATTGCATTTGCAGGGACGTTATAGATTGACCCCACAAACTTTGAGTAAACCGGGACGGAAATCTCAAAATCACCAGCAGGTATTGTGGCACTATTGGCGTTGATAAAAGTGAAACTTTGGCCGCCAGATAGCTGAGAGTCGGTGGTAAAACTAGAACCCGCAGGGATTGTAACGTCTGTGTTCTGAGGGGGGATGGTTACTTTAACCAATGTGGCAGCCGGTGTACCCAACCTCCGCATAGCACCCAGAAAAGGCCCAATCCATTCAATCAGAATCTTGTCAGGAAGTTGGTTAGCCCAAAACAGCAGTTCCCCTTGAGCAAACGCCTGCCCCTCCAGTAGGACTGCTAAGGGGTTTCCAGAGCTGAAGTCATTTAGAGTTTTGTTAGAAGCCTCGTATACCGTCTGAGCGGCAGCTTGTCGTAGTTCAAATTCATTCCTAGGGTCGATTGATACCGAAGGAAGCGGTGCATATCTTGGCATTTAGGTCTCCGATCAGAACTCGCCGTTATCAACGTAAAAATCTTCTAAAATGAGTTTGGTTATAATGTCAGCATTATCTAGGGCGTCAAACTTTTGAACTATTGTAGGGGTGGGGACACCATTGGCGTAGGTGTATTTGGTGTTAGTAGTGTAAGACCGGGGTGCGTGTTCAGGGATGTTGGCGGGGTTTATATTACCGCTTGGTGGAACATCCCCTGCAGAGGGACCGTCTGGATTTACAATATCAGGGTACCCAAACCACCACGTTCCGGTAACCACTTTTGCCCCAGAGATCGGTATCCCTGTGATCAGTTCCCCCAGACTTGACACAGAGGGTTGGTTAGTCCCCAATGTGATGTACCTGTTATCAAGGCCGTTGGGTCCAACGGTGACCATAGAGTTTAACCCCAGCGGGTTATAATGCCAGTCTAAATCTTGGCCATCGAAGACAATCTCCTTTGCACCGTTTAGCCACTTGCTAGTTACTATTACTCCCGAACTAAAAGTCGTCTTCATTTTCTTTTCGCAATGAGTGCCTGTTATAAATGGTTTTACCCCCGCCTAAAAAAGACAATAAAAAAGCCCCCAAAAAATAGGGGGCTCCGTATTACTATTAGAATCAGGTTCTATCCCAGCTGTTAACAGTGAGTTCGATTTCAATCTCCTGGACATCGCCGCTTTCGCGGTCAACGTCAGCAGTTGTGATTGAGGTAAACTTACAGCCGTAGCAAGTGTATTGACCACCGCCAGGGGCTGAGGCATTCCCGACACAATCACGTGGAGTCACTGTAACAGTGATGTCCTGACAGTTATAAGTTAACCAGAAGTTCTCTAGTTGCTTATAGATTGCAGGATCATAAGGTGCCGTGAGAGTGATGTTATCAGCGGTACGGGGTCCAACGACATGGTACTTTCGGTTTCCAGTGCCGTTGGCATATTCGCTGCTATCGGAGGAATCTTTGATTCCGCTAAATTTTGTAAACGTTGCGATCAGTGTTGGACCACCAGGGGCCACGAATGAAACTTCGTACTGAGCCTTCGTTAAAGGTCTGAGAATTGCCATTTGAACACCTCCTTATTTACTTTCCAATTAGGAAAGAATGTTGGTGATCATAGCGCCAGAACCGATAAGACTGGTAGCACCAAGACCAACCAGGTTAACCACACGTTCAATGGTGATTTCAGCACGAACAACACGGCGTTCGCGAATGTAGTACTCAGGACGGACAGCGGGGGTGCCTGTCAACTGGTATGTGTCGATTATGTTATCGTAAGGCTCTTTATCCTTACTTCTGCATGTTTCCATGCAGTCCAGACTATATCATCTTATTGTTTCTTTTAGTTCTTATTACTGATTCCCTTATTTTTACCTTTTGCTCCTTAGACATCTTGTCGTTCCCGTTTTTTCTTCGGGTTTCCCAAGCTCTTTTAGCAGCTTCAACTGCCTCAGGACTCTTGGTTCCAGCTGTGCCCGAGTTATGGGGTTTCCAGCCAGACTCAACAAGTTTCTTTTTTATGTCACTTTGCTTCTTACGGGTTTCTTCGGAAGCAACGGGATTTCTTCTGTACTGTTCCAAGAACTTAGTAGTTCTTATGGTTCCAGTATTGTCCCTAAGCGTTCTACACACAGCCCAGGCATCTTTATAGTGCTTAGTGGCTTTGTATAAAAGCAAGTGAGCTAGAGCGTGTTCTCTAGGAGTTAAAGGTACAAGGTTCACAGGGTGGTCCCACTTTTTATAGTGTTTAGGCAAAACATGATGCCTATGGAACCCTTTCTTTTTACACGTCCAAAGTCTTGTAGACTTGAAGTGAAGAACAAATTTAAGATACCGTTTACCGTAGTGGTTGTCAGGTACCCAACAATAAGGAAGGCTTTCGTGGAGATTTTCTATTAGGGTTAAGAGCATCTCTAGTCGTTGAACGTTTGCAAACAAGTTTTACCCTTTGTTTACACTTCGCTGCTGATTGCCCAATCTTAAGAAGTTTTTAACTGTCACGATTACCCTTTCAGGTTGCGTTGTAGTCTCTTAAGCTCTAAGGGTTTTCCAGCAATTAACCTTCTTTTACTTGCGCTACACAGTTTCTTGTGAATGAAACAATGTTATTCAACGCAAAAGCGGGAGTTGCAGCATTAGCACCACCAGCGGGCATGATAGAATCAGATGGACCGTTGGGGCTGTAGAACAACAGGATACCGTTGCTGGGGAAGACCGGCAGCAAGGAACCGTCGTTGGCCAAATAACGACCTTCGGCAACACGCAGACCACGCTCAAGACCGAAGTAACGTGCGAGGACGTCAGTATCAATCGAATCAGCAGTGGTGTACTTGATGCGGTCAAGGATCGCTTCGTTGGTCAGCAGTTGGTCAAACACAGCGGTTCCAAGAACAGCCGAGTTAGGACGAATGCCGATCTGGTTAGCAACAGCTCGCTTAAGGGTCAGGATGTCTTCAATGGGGTTAGCAGAGAGGGCAGACCAAGCAGCAGGGCCGCCAGCGGTGTTGTAAGCAGTTTTGAAAGCAGTCCAGGTAGTGAAGCCTAGACCTGTCTGTGAACCGGGGACGGTATCCCAAGGCTCATATGGGTTGTAGGTGTTGGTGACGGTTACAGCTTGAGAAACGGTGTACTCATAGCTGTTCATCAGGCGGGACATCGCATTGCGAGTCTCGATGGCACGGAGGTCTACTTGTGCAGGGCCTTCTCCGGCGTTTTCGATGACTTCCTCTGGCAGTTCCCAGGCGACCACTTCCTGCTCCAGAGCATAAGGCTCGGAGTCATAACGGCTTTGGACGTAGGGAATGTTTGTACCATAAGCACGACGGAAGTCGTTGATAGCAAACTGTTCTTTACCGAAGCGCAGGATGCGTCCTGCACGGGTGGGGGTGTCTACAACAGGGGCGATAAACAATTATCGTGTTATCGTGAGGGCTCTTTATCCCCCACTTCTTCACATTTCTGTGAAGTTCAGACTATCTAATCTACTTGTTACCAAGTAGTAGGGCGCTCGTGTCAGCTTCATCACTGGTCTAGTGGTATGCTGTTAGTCGTTGAACGTTCTCTCAATCCCTTGAGAGCTTCGCTGCTGATTACCTTGTACTTCAGAGAAGTCAGTTCTGAAGTCGTCAGGTGTCCCAGCAATTCACCCTATTTTCATTTCAAGGTCACCCTTGAACGGAACCTTATCGATTCGCAATGTTGGTAGACGGGAGCATGAAACCTTGCGCAAGCGTTGTGAGGATCGGATCCACACCTGCGTAGGTCTGTTGTAAGTTCATCATAATAGATGATTTCCTTTTCTAGGTTGACTTCAAAACCCTTTAGCTAATGCTTTAGGGTCACTGTAGTTATACCCACACTTTTGTCACGGGTTATTCACAACCTAACGAGACTTCATGTGCTGTGATTCTGTCACTGGCTAACTCAAAGTATTGGGGGTCTTTCTCAATCC
>Ga0315268_10003448_pt1 | contig 17419 bp, 19 predicted proteins | sample C1_top_MG_FD_204535 | JGI IMG/M metagenome (GOLD analysis project Ga0315268, IMG submission 204535) | Sediment microbial communities from Yellowstone Lake, YNP, Wyoming, USA - C1_top | ecosystem: Environmental > Aquatic > Freshwater > Lake > Sediment | place: USA: Wyoming | collected 2017-08-01
GCTTGCTTAAAGGAGAAATAGATACTCTGATACTTACAAAAAAAGAAGCAATAGACAACGTAATCAAATGTCTTACTGATAAATATGGTTTTGTAAATAAGAAGAGTGTGGAGAGCAGCTGAAATGGCAGAAGAACAAGAAACTCAAAAGTGCGAATACGGAATCATTGGAGCAGACGGATTTCTCTTGTGCACATACTTATCCGAAACGTGTCCTAAATATAACGAGAAAAACACAGGTATAGCACTTCTAATAAATAAAGATTCATACGGAATTGCAAACCAGACAAGCGCATCAGGAAGATTACCATTATGTTTATCAAGGGGAATGAAACCACTCGAAGAAAAATTGGAGACTAAAAATGGGTGATTTGGAAGCACGTTCACAGCAGAGCACAAGCGGCCAGAAAAGTGAATCCAAAAGGGACAGAATTCTGGAATTCATAAAAGAGAACCCAGGTGCACATTTCAGCTTGATAAAAAAAGAATTGCATATTGGAAACGGCACAACGCAGTATCATCTTTGGGTTCTTATGAAGGAAAGAAAACTTGAATGTGTAGCTGAAGCAAATATAACACACTATTACATTAGAGGCTGTGCCAAGCCAGTTTATAGCAGGCGTGAAATGGTTCTTGACACCATAGTGGACGGTTCCGGAAAAAACCAGAAAGAGCTTGCGAAATCTCACGGAGTTTCAGCACCAACTTTTGGTTATCATGCGAAGAAACTCATAGCAAAAGGCGCGATTGAGAAAGTGAAAGGTAAGGAAGTAACATACAGGGTTCTGAATAGTTTGTTAGCGTAACACTTTAAAACCACTGATTAAGGTTTTTTTGCATGGCAGCTACAGCTAAAGAAGCAGAATTTTCTGAAAAAGTGCAGAAACTGATGTCTAATCCGAAAAACATCAGGAACATCGGCATTGTAGCGCATATTCACCACGGCAAAACATGCCTGACAGATTCATTGGCTGCAGCCGCGGGCATGATGGCTTCTGACCTAGTCGGCGAAAAAATGCTCACATGGATTGACGAACAGGAACATGAGCGTTTGATGACAATCTATGGTGCGACAGTAACCATGGCGCACACTTACGAAAATGAACGATATCTGATTAATCTTATGGATACACCTGGGCACGTTGACTTTGGCGCGGATGTCACACAGGCTATGAGAGCAGTTGACGGAGCTGTTGTAATGGTTTGCGCTGTTGAAGGAATGATGCCGCAGACAGAAACAGTTTTGCACCAGGCACTGCAGGAAAAAGTCAAGCCAATCCTATTCATCAATAAAGTTGACAGGGCCATTAAGGAACTGAAATTAGGTCCTGACGCATTGCAAAAAAGATTAACAGTTATTGTAAATGAAGTCAATTCTTTTGTGCAAAGGCATGTCGAACCGCAGTTTGCAGACCGGTGGCGCTTTTCAGTTGAAAAGGGAACTGTTGCATTCGGCTCTGCGCTGAAAAATTGGGCAATATCCGTGCCAGCTATGAAGCAATTCAATATTTCATTCAAGGAAATAATTGACCTGTGCGCGCAGGACAGAGACACAGAATTGGCAAAGAGAGCGCCAATGCACAAAGTCGTTCTGGATATGGTCGTAACGCACCTGCCTGCACCAGTAGACGCGCAGAAATACAGAATCGAGAGAGTCTGGAAAGGCGACAAGGAATCTGAAACTTACAAATCATTAATTGCCTGCGACCCGACTGCACCTCTTGCAGCTACGGTAACAAAAGTCGTCTATGATATTCACGCGGGAATGATTTCAACAGCAAGAATTTTTGCCGGAACTTTGAGAGAAGGGCAAATGGTCAGGATGATACGCGGTAGGAGAGACGCCAAAATCCAGCAGCTGAGCACATTCATTGCAAACAGGAGAATCCCGATACAGGCAGCGCAGTCAGGCAATGTCGTGGGAATCGTTGGCTTGACGGATATCGCTGTTGGGGAAACATTGTCAGACATAGACCACGAGATAGAACAGTTTGAAGCCATAAAGCATATTTTCGAACCTGTTGTCACAAAGGCAATTGAGCCAAAGAACCCGCAGGACCTTCCGAAATTAATTGAAATGCTGAAAATTCTGGGCGCAGAAGATCCTACTCTTAAAATTCAAATAAACCCTGATACCGGAGAAACTCTTGTGTCAGGACTAGGCGAACTTCACCTGGATGCTAAAGTTGAACGTAAGATCCGTGAGAAAGGACTGGACATAGTTGTAAGCCCGCCGGTCGTTGTTTACAGAGAGACGATAACAAAAGCATCTCCTTTGACTGAAGGCAAATCTCCAAACAGGCACAATAAACTTTTTGTTATTGTAGAGCCTCTGGAAGAATCGGTTTACAAAGCAGTCAAGGAAGGAAAAATCCCTGAAGTGAAAATAAAGAAAAAGAAAATTGAGATTGTTGATGCGCTTCAGGAAGCTGGCATGAACAGAGATCAGGCAAAACAAGTTGTTGAAATTTACAAGGGCAATATCCTTGTTGAAGAAACAAGAGGAATTGTTCATATCGGCGAAATCATAGAAATGGTCCACGAGGCATTCGAGGAAATGATGGACTCTGGCCCGTTAACAAAAGAGCCATGCTATGGTTTGAAAGTCAAATTAATGGATTGCAAGCTGCACGAAGATGCAATTCACAGAGGCCCTGGACAGCTGATCCCATGTATGCGACAGGCGATGGCAAATGCAATGCTGTTAACAGGCGTCACAATGTTTGAGCCTGTGCAGACAGCTAGAATTGATGTTCCGATGGATTATCTGAATGAAGGCACCAAATTAGTAAATGGACGCAGGGGATTATTGATGGATTCAATACAATCAGGGGAAAGAATGGCTCTGATTGCGGAGTTGCCAGTATCAGAGATGTTCGGGTTCGAAGCTGCATTGAAATCAGCAACTGCGGGCAGAGGATTCCAGTCACTGATTGATGTCAGCTACAAGAAACTACCAACAGACCTGCAGGCATTCACAGTAAACAGAATCAGGCAGAGAAAAGGCCTGCCAGCAGAATGGCCAAAGCCAATATTAGACTAATTTTTTTAGAAATCTTAGAATGTTCTTGGATTGCCCGATTTAGGATGAAAAGGTTTTGGACCCATTGGTCTTGGCAACTTAGCTTGTGATTTATAGGATGTGACAAAAGTTGAGTTTGATAATTCTCCGCTGTAAATATTTATGTGACGATCAGGGTACTGAGCCGCAACAGTGTTTCCTATGTGGTCCCGTTGTTTTGGATTGGTGTCTTCAGTAACAACAACATCAACTGTGTTTTCACCAGTGTTTTCTTTGATTTCTTCAACATTATTTTCCATTTCAGGGTTTTCTCTTAAGAAATCTTCCAACTCTTCCAATTTTTGCTGTCTTAAATTTCGTGCCTGAACATGCCTTCTTGCAGCAATTTCCACATTTCTTATCTGTTCCAAATTAGGTTCTAAAGCGAAATTTCCAGGTTCAATTGGTTTGTTACCATTCTTATAGAAGCATTCAGGATCTTCCTTTTCAGGGTAATCCCAGAATTGCCCGCCAGTTTCAGGATTGTGGGTATCAGCTATGTGAATGCCGCAGATATTTTCCTTATGATTTTGACGGTAGTATATTTTTAATGCCATAGCGGAATTCTCACATGTCCATTTAAAAGGTTTACCATATTGCAATAATGTGGTCTATTTTAGGCACTATTGGCGGATTTTCCTCTACAGAAAGGTTTAAAAGTTCTTTAAAATAGGTTAAATCCACAAAGGTGTATATAAATGGCAGATAAAAAACCACACATAAATCTCGTAGTCATAGGTCACGTAGACCACGGTAAAAGTACAACTGTAGGAAGAATTCTCTTCAACTCTGGCAAAATCACACCCCAGGAAATGGAAAAATTGAAGCAGGAAGCAATAGAAAAGGGCAAGCCGGGTTTTGAGTTCGCGTTCGTAATGGACAAAGTCAAGGAAGAAAGGGAACGCGGAGTTACTATAGACCTGTCATACCAGGAATTTCCAACAAACAAATATTACTTTACAATAATTGATGCGCCGGGTCACAAGGACTTTATCAAGAACATGATAACTGGTACATCACAGGCAGACGCTGCAATTCTAGTGGTCTCAGCAAACCCAGGTGAAGGAGTTATGGAACAAACTAAGGAGCACGTATTCCTTGCAAAAACACTTGGTGTCCCGCAGATGATAATCGCAATAAACAAGATGGACATGGCAAAATGGGAAGAGAAACGATACCTGGAAGTAAAAGCAGAACTGGAAAAATTACTGAAGGGCGTCGGTTATGATGTTACAAAGATGCACTTCATACCAATTTCTTCACAGATGGGCGAGAACATAGACAAGCCATCTGCACACATGCCTTGGTACAAAGGGCCATGCCTGATACCAGCATTTGACTTGCTTTCACCTCCGGAAAAGCCAACTCAACTTCCGTTAAGAATGCCAGTGCAGGATGTTTACACAATCACTGGAATCGGAACAGTTCCGGTCGGCAGAATAGAAACTGGTGTAATGAAAGTCAACGACAAGATAATTGTTATGCCTTCCAACAAGGTAGGCGAAGTAAAATCAATTGAAATGCACCACGAACAACTGCCACAGGCAGAGCCTGGTGACAACGTCGGTATCAACGTCCGAGGTTTAGGAAAAGAAGACCTGAGACGTGGCGACGTTATTGGACACCCAAACAACCCGCCAACTGTAGCCAAAGAATTTACAGCAAGGCTGGTCATATTAAACCACCCAACTGTCATCACAGCAGGTTACTGCCCGGTATTCCACGTGCACACTGCTCAAGTTAGCTGTAAGATCAAGGAAATAAAGCGCAAGATAGACCCAAAGACAGGACAGACTGCACAGGACAAGCCAGACTTCATAAAAGCCGGCGATGTTGCTGAATGCATAATCGAGCCATTGCAGCCATTGTGCATTGAGAAACAAGCAGACAACCCAAAGCTTGCAAAGTTCGCAGTAAGAGATATGGGAAGAACTGTTGCAGCTGGAATGTGCATAGACCTGGTCAAGAAGTAAAAACTTTTTGACTTATTTTATTTTTTTAACATGGATATTTATTTTACAAAGCATTCATTAGAAAGGTATGTTGAAAGACTTGATGAGATTGATCTAAACGCCCTGAGAAAAACTTCACTTGAAAACAATCGAATCAAAAATGATTCGCTCGAAAGAGAGATTAAACGAGCAGGAGTTTTTTACGACATGGGCAATCGAGGAATTATCTGCATTGTTAATAATCTCAAGGCATATGTGGTTGATTTAACACATGATGGGCTTGTGATTTTAACAACTTTAACATGCCACAGATATCTTTTACACCAAACCAAAATAGCTGAACGAGTTAATATCAAGGATGTTGGAAAACAAAGCCCAAATGCAAAAACTCTTGATGTGATTGCCACCTCCGATTAATTTTCTAAAGCAAATTATTTATAATTGTAAATTTAGTTTTTTTCATGACAAATGGGAAAAAAGCGGTTTTGTACTTTGTGCCATCAGACAGGGGGCCGCTTATTGAAAAATTTCTGACGGAAATCGGCCTGGAATGCAAGTTTGATGAGGTGTCATTTCTATTGCCAATCAGCGTCAAAAAAACAATTGAGATTCCTTCAAAGGAAAATCATGCTGCAGCAGATGAATTTCTGCGATCCATAGGTTATGCAGTTACAGAAACTCAGGACGGTAGGCGCTATGATTTCCAGCACAAAGAGAGCATAAGGGCAAAGTATTCTGACATTGCAAGTATATCCCCGAATTTTGTAAAACACCTTAACAACGGCAAGAAGTGAGAAAGCCTTATAAATTTATGAACTTCCGTAAATCATGCGAATAATAACCTAGAACCTATGAACCCGAAAACGAGTTCGCATTTGTTCTAGCCGTTCGCAAAAATAAACAAACGGTGAAAAAAATGGCAAAAGTTGAATTTCAGACAGTAAAAGCAGAAGAAGTTAAATTTGGGCGCAACTCATTCATAGAGATTGCCCGTAAAATTGCAAAGACAGAAGAAGGCGAGAACGAGTTTGTCTCGATATCAAAAGGCTTCTTCACCCCTGACGGCGGAAAAAGATTCAGAACATCAATATCCTTGCCAAAGGAAGCAGATGTCTTGTCAGACATAGCAGACAAGCTGAAGAACGTTTAATTTCAGCTTTTTTTCCTTTATTTTATATTTTTTTCAAGATACCAACTTTCGCGTTTCATAATAGAAAAACAGCTCGAAGTATCACAATATTTAAAAATCAAGATGTTCTTATTAGTAGTATAATGGGATTTTTTCCACCAGACGCAACACCCGAGTCCATACATGCCGCAATAAGCGAATTGCATAGAGGCAATCATGGAGGACTTACTGTAACTATGGGGCTAAATGGCGAAATAAAACCAATCCCACCCCTAGAATTATCGCTGATGAACTTAGCCGAAAAAGTTACCGAAGCACCAATTGTCCCCAAATTAAAGGACTCTTGGGTCGAAAATGGGCGTTTATTCTTAGATTATAAGAATTCACAAATAGCGGTACCATTCTCAAGCCAGCGGGGAGTTTTCATATACACAAACAAAGAGACTGGTGTTATACTGGAATTTGATGTAAAAATCCCCAATAAAGTACAAATCATGAGGAGGCCCGTGCATATTTGGGATGGCACAGGATCGGAGTATGATTGGGTGGATGGTTTGCCGCAGCGCAAATATGAAAAAGATACCACTTGCTACGAATCTGTTTGCGACGCCTGCGCAATCCTGCAAAGCACTCTGCCAAGAATCAATAAATATGTGCAGGAGGCAAGAAACAAGGGAGCTTCGCTGCAAGAAATCGAGCAATTAGGCCGCACCATCAACAAGTTTATCATGGAAAATTCATTGGAGAGCGTATTGTATCAGGCAACCATGCCTAAAGATTCTGAAAAATAAATTAAGTACCGATTTTTATAACATTATGAAAAATTGCAAAGCAATTTTCCATTCCATTATTCGCACATATTTAGTTGATGCGAATAATGTTATCACCAGCTTCGGCCAGTTTTTCATCATGGGTGACAATAAATAACTGGTCCAAGAATCCTGAGAGTTTGTTCTGAATGACATCAACTAATGTGCTGATAGCTTTGTCATCCAGGTTATGCGTTGGCTCATCTAATATCAGCATGTTCATGTTCTGCGCCAGGACTTTTGCAAATGCCAATCTCAAAACCAAACATGCAAGCATCCTTTCCCCGCCGGATGCAAATCCCGCAACTGAAATCCAGTCGCCTTCCTTTTCTTTTATCTTCAAAATATAATCATCTTCAAATGCATCCAGCTTTACTGATGTCCACTTGTCGTAAGGATACAGCTGGCTCCACAGGCCGGACATAACTTCATTTACTGCAAGAATCAGCTCTTTCCTCAAAGTTTCCTGCGCTGCCAGCAGTGCATTCTTGAACTGCTGCAGGAATTAGATTTATTCTTGAACAACTCGATTTTATCTTTTATTTCAAAGAACTTGTTTTTCTTTTCTTCCATCTCTGAAAGCCTTTTTTGCTTTTCCTCAGCTATCAGGGCATAGGAATTTGCTTTCGACTTAAGTTCTTCTGCGAATTTTATGGCGCCTTCATGTTTTAACTCGAGTTCTTCAATCTCGCCGGGCTGGAATGTCTTTGTCGCAAGGGTATTGCTGATGTAGCTAAGCTCAGAAGCAATCTGGTCTTCCTTTGCCTTTAACTCGCAAAGGTATTTTTTCTCATTCAATTGTGTGAATTCAGAATCGAGGCTCTGGATTTCCAGGTCGGAATCATCGAGCCTTTGCTGCATCTGCCCGATGATTTCGGCAAAAGTCTCTTTCTTGCCTTTTGCTTCTGACAATTGTATCGCGATTTCTCGTTCCTCGCGCAAAAGTTCTTCCATCTTGTCAATTCTTTCAGCAATATCTTTCTGCCTTTCAGCAACGAGCTTGATTTTATCAACTTCGGTGCTCAGGTTATAGACATTTGACTGCAAAAGCTCTACTTTCGCACCCAACTCGATGATCTTGTGGTTTCTCTGCGCAACAAGTTCAGATTTCTTTTCCGGTGCTAGATCTGATGAGCAGACAGGGCAGGTGCCTTGGGTTGCTTCAAGTTCGGCAAGCGCTTTTTTCAGCGCTGAAATCTCTCCGACTAATTGAGATTTCTCATCCTGCGTCTTCCTGAGATTTTCTTCAGTGCTGCTTAATTTGCCTTCCAAGAATACAAGATTGCCGTCTTTGGCCAATTCTTCAAGATCTTTCCTTAACTTTGAAATTTCCGCAAGCGCTTCTGACAATTCAGCCGCCTTGTGCTCCAAAAATCCGAGTTTCCTTTCCAATTCAAGGGCGTTTTTCTGGTGTTTTTCGATATCTTCCTTCAAATTGGTTTTTGTCCTCTGCAGTTCTATAATTTTAGTTTTGATTTCCCTTAATCGAAAGCCGATGGACTGCAGGTCTTCATCAATGGAAACATCGCCAAGCTTAGTCTTCAGTTCTGAAAGCTGCTGTTCCTGAAGTTTTTTCTTTTCTTCAAGCATCCTGAAGTCTTCAATGTTTTTCCTCAGAACTTTGATTTTTGAATCGTAGTCAGTCCTTTCTGTTTCAACTTCTGTGGCTTTTGCGAGCATAGACTCTTTTTCTTTCTGCAGGTGCTCGCAGTCTGTTTTCAAGTCAAGAATTTCCTTTTCAAGATTCTCGATGTTGAAATCTTTGACAAACTCCTGCTGGGCGTCTTTTTTAGTATCAAGCTGGTTTATGAGCTTGACGCAATTCTTTCTAGCGGTTTCAAATTTATCAATGCACATCAGTTCATCTAATCGCGTTTTTCTTTCAACAGGCGTCAACTGCAGAAACAAGTCAATCTCATTCTGCTTTGCGTAAATAGTTCTCAAAAATATGTCTTCATCAATCTTCAAAACATCTTTCAGGTAAGCATTAACCTGCGCAGGGTTTGTTCCCGCAATCAGCCTACCCTCGCCGTCCCTTATGACCGCTTCCTTTGTGCTGCCGTCTTCAATTATCCTCTTGATTTCCAGTACTTTATCGCCGTTTTGTATTTCTAAGTCGATAAGCGCATTCTTTATTTCAGAATTTCTATTGACAATATCTGAAATTTTCACTTCTTTTCTCTTTAGCTCCGAAAATGTCCCGAATAACGCGAAGGAAATCGCCTGCAAAATAGATGATTTGCCTGCACCCATGGCCCCGACTATGACATTAGTGCCGTTGGTGAAGGAATATTCTGCATCGGCATGTGATTTCCAATTCCGGAGTCTTATTTTTCGTATCATGCTGGATGATATGTTATTCGCATATTCTCATAGCTCGAAATTATGGGGCCATCTGCAGGTACAAATTCTTCTTTAATTCTTAATTTACCACAAGATTCGAGTATTTTCACGTAATTATTTAATCTGAAAAGTGTTTCAAGTGTGGGGCTTTCTGGCTCATCTGTGTGCCCATATTTTTTCAGCGCACCACAAAGTTTTTGCTGTTCTGTTTCTGATGGACAGATTTTGGATAATAAACCCTGGTCAGTTATGCCCGGATTTTCCCGAACTATTTTCAAAATTTTATTTTCCAAGTTTCTCAAATCAAATTTATCTACCATTATCCACCCTTGTTCAGCCATTTCTTCAAATCAAAGGCATTCTTTTTTATGACGACTATATCATCTTCATCGCCAAGCTTCCACTTTCTTGGTGCTGGCGCAGTTCCTACAGGTTTTGCATGCGGCTGTCCCGCAACTTTCTGGATGGTTTGTCCGCCAGGCTGCTCCTTAACGCGGATTGTTGGTTTTGGCTTGTTATCTGATGACGCCAGCATCGACAATCCTGCCGAAGCATCAGCAGAAGATTTAACGGCTGGAGCTGGTACAGGTCTGGAAACAGACGCGGGTGAAGACCTTTTAGGCCCGCTGCTCATGCCCAGCATCGATAATCCGGATTCTGCTAATTTTGCCGTTGTCGGGTCCGGCGCAGATTTTCTTAATTGCGGTTGTGATTGTGGTGCTGCAGGAGCTCTTACTGGTGCAGGTGCTGACGGCTTGCCTGAAGATTTTCCAGCCATTCCAAGTAATGACATTCCTGATTCTGCTAAGTGTAAAGTAGTTGGGTCGGGAGCTTTTCTCTGCGGTTGCTGAACTTGCTGTACTGGTTGAATCTCTTCTGGTGGTTGAACATCCATGGTTGCTGGTTGGGCTTGCTGGCCATTTTCAATAGGGTTTTCAGAAGCAGGAGTATTTTCCTGAATAACTTCAGATGAAGGTGCAGAAACGTAATCTGCCTGCTTTAACTTTGGCTCATACTTGCCTTCAATCACGCCTTCTGCCTGTTCAATCTCATTTTCAGCCAGAAGATGGAAAACCGTGTGCAATTTTTCAGCATCAATATTCAAATTCAGGTTTTTCGCCAAAATACCGAGGCCAATATCATCAATTGATAATTTCTTGTCCCTGATGTCCTCTAGTAGTTTAGAATGCTGCTCGGCATCTGCTGATGCAAGCGAAGTTTTGTCAACAACAAGAATTAATTTCTGCTCGAAATCCTTCAGTACAGGGCTTAGATTCAGGTCTTCCGGCCTGAAACCATCTGCTAAAGTTCCTTCCAATTTTATTTTGACGATAGGCTTTTCCCCATCAACAAAGAAATGGTCCTTGCAGATTTTTCCAATCATCTGATCCAGCTCGGCAAGGATTTCAGCTGGCTTTTGCTTTCCGATATTCAAAGTCTTATAATAGAAAGGCCTTGTCCTTATCGGTACGAATTTGATATCATAACGCTCACGACCGAATTCCAAAACATGGTATCCTTTTTGCGTCTCAGATTCGATTTTCTGCAATTGTGTTGAAACAGTTGAGCCGACAACAATTATTGGTTTTTTTGAGACTGGATGAGTGTACTGCGAGGTATTGTGCATGTGCCCGAAAAATGTTATGAAATCTTTTGGCAGGTCTGCAAATTCCAAAGCGAAGTCCACTGGAGGCATCGCTTCTTTCAGATTCTGATGCAGCATCAGTATGTTCTGCCCTTCTGTGAAAGGCTTTGGAGACCATGACTTTAGCGCATCACGGGCATATGCTTCAGGCACTCCTGAGAGTCCATGGATGCCGATTTTATCATATCCGCATTCAACAAGAATTGATTCGCCATGCAGGCAGTACAAAAGCCCTGCTTTCTCAAGGATTTGGACAGGATTTGTGCTTTCTGAGTGCCTTTTTTCATGCGTTCCCCAGATTGCTATGATTGGCGGGATAAAGTCCCTCACGGTTTCTGAATTGCCGTTTTTGACACGCCTCAAAATTTGTGGCTTTGTCCTCAGCATTTTATTCGCCCTTGTGAATAATTCGATGGTTTTCCCGAGGATTTCCTGCCGCGGAATCTTGTCATGGAAAATGTCCCCGCAGAGCAAAATGAACTGCGGCTGAGGCTCTTCCTTTATGGCTGCCTTAAGGGCCTGCTCGAAATTACTGAATGCGTCCTCTGAGCGTTCTGTGCCAGCCCCGAAACCCAAATGAGGATCAGACAAAATAGCTATCTTTAGCATGATTTTGGCTATTAAATTAAATTTATATAGGTTTATTCAGAGCAGTATATACATGGCTCTTCACAATAAAAAGGAGAAAAACTTCTCGGAATGGTACACAGAGCTGGTTTCTGAAGCTGGAGCGCATCTGGCAGACATAAGATATGGCATTCAGGGCGCTGTTGTGGAAACGCCATGGGCAGTCAAAATCATACGGGCTTTTGAGGAAATGATTGAAAAAGAGGTTGAAGCGGATGGCCATGAACCCATGCTTTTGCCTACAATCGTGCCGGAAGCATACATCAAGAAAGAAAAAGAGCATGTATCTGGCTTTGCGCCTGAACTCTACTGGGTAACAGAAGGCGGCGGCAAGAAGCTTGAAGAAAAATTCTACTTAAGGCCAACAGGCGAGTCACAGATTTTCCCAATGTACTCGCTTTGGATAAGAAGCTGGAAGGACCTGCCTTTCAAGCGATATCAGTCCAGAATCACCGTATTCAGGTTCGAAACCACAACAAGGCCTTTCCTGCGGGGAAGAGAATTCAACTTTTTTGAGACGCATAATGTTTTTGCAAACCACGAAGATGCATTTGAGCAGATAAAGCACGACATGGCGTATTGTGAAAATGTCATACACAAGAAACTAGGCATGCCATTTATTTTTGTGCGAAGGCCGCAGTGGGATAAATTTGCTGGCGCTGTTGATACCTATGGCGCGGAAACAATAGTCGACGGAAAAGTAAATACTGTTGCATCAACACATGACTTCGGGCAGAAATTCGCGAGAGCTTATGAAATAATGTACATGGACAAAAACGAAAAAAAGCAGCTTGGCTGGCAGACAACACTCGGTCCAGGACTTATCAGAATAATGGCTGGCCTGATTGGAATTCACGGAGATGACTATGGCTTGGTATTGCCTTTTGATATTGCCCCGCTGCAGATTGTCATTATCCCAATATTATTCGAGAAAAAAACAGCTGATGTCGAGAAAAAGTGCAGGCAGCTGGAAAAAACTCTGAAGGCGAAATGTTTCAGGGTGAAATATGATGGTTCTGAAAATAGTGCAGGATGGAAGTTTAATGAATGGGAAATGAAAGGCGTTCCAATAAGGATTGAAGTCGGGCCAAAGGAAGTCAAGGAAAAGAAACTGACTTTAGTTAGGAGAGATACAAAGCGAAAAGAAGTAATCTCTGAAAAAGACCTGGATAAAAAAATCTGCGAATACGCTGATGAGCTGCTTAAAAATATAAAGCAAAAAGCCGAGACCGAATTGAAGAATTCCATTCACGACGCAAAAACCTTTGCCGAACTCGCCAAAACAATAGAAACAAAAAGAGGCATGGTCCGAGTTCCATGGTGCTCTATTGGTTTGGACGGACAAAAATGCGCGGAAAAATTACAGGAAGAGACTTCAACAAAAGTCCGCGGCGTATTGTTCGGCAAGAACGAGAAGGCAAAAGGCAAGTGCATAATGTGCGGCAAACCCGCAAAACACATAGTTTATGTAGCAAAATCATACTAGCTTCCAATAATAAAGTTTAAAAACACTACAAATGTTGTGATTACAGTTCTCACAAATCTGAGGGATTCTAATGGAAGAAGGACAACAAAGAAAAGGAACAACAACTGTCGGATTGATATGCAAGGATGCAGTTGTAATGGCTGCGGATAAGAGGGGCAGCATGGGCTATCTGATAGCCAGCAAAGATGTTGACAAGATTCTCAAGATAACAGACAGAGTAGCACTGACAATAGCAGGCATGGCATCAGACGGACAGATGCTTGCAAAATTCCTGCGTGCCGAAATGGAATTATACAAATTAAACACAGGAACAGATCCCAACTTGACTGTTGCGGCTAATTTAATGGCAAATATCATTTTTGAAAAAGCAAAGTCATTCATTCCTTACTTGGTCCAGCTGATTGTAGGCGGACTTGATGACGGAAACGAGCCGGCGTTATACTCGCTGGACATGGGCGGCTCAATCATAAAAGAAAAGCAATACTACTCTACTGGCTCAGGAAGCCCGATGGCTTTCGGTGTCCTGGAAGACAACTACAAAGACAACATGACGACAGACCAGGCAGTAGAACTGACTGTAAGGGCCATAAGCGCAGCAATGAAAAGAGATTGCGCGACAGGCGAAGGGATAGACGTAATAATAATTGACAGAAAAGGAACATTCAAGCGATTGGACAAAGAAAAAGTAATGTCAATTGCAAAAAAGTAGAAAGGCTATCGAAGAAATTTCTGCAACATAAATGGCGATAGAAGATAAAACTAGGATTTAGGCAAATGGTAGTAATAGAGGGGATTTTAAACAAGGTACCGAGTGATGCACAAGTCACTTCTACAGCCTATGAAGGGGCAAACATAGTCCTGTATACAAAGAATAAGGTTTTTTTCAAAGAAGGCGGGGATATAATCCGCGCTTTAGTTGATGAGTTCAAAAAAAGAATTGACCTGCGTGCAGATTCCCACATAAGGATGGACGCTGAGAAGGCACGGGAGTTCGTCGAAAAGACAATACCAGCTGATGCAGACATAACCCAGATTTTGTTCGAGCCTGCCAGAAGCATCATAACTATAGAAGCAAAGAAGCCAGGCGTTGCAATAGGCAAAGACGGCGAAAATCTCAAGCGAATCAAGGAAGAGACTTTCTGGACGCCTTTGGTAAGGCGGGAATCAGTCATCCCGTCAAAAATCACAACAAACATCAGAAACGTTCTGTTCACAGACTCCGAATACAGACGGAAGTTTCTGGATTCTGTTGGAAAAAGAATCTATGAATTAAGAAAAAAATCTGCAGACGATGAGATGTGGGCGCGAATCTCAATTTTGGGTGCCGGAAGGCAAGTCGGCCGTTCATGCTTTTTGCTGCAGACTCCGGAATCAAAAATACTTCTCGATTGCGGGATTAATGTTGCAGCGCAGGGAAAATATCAGTTCCCTTACGTGAATGCACCGGAATTTCACATTGAAGATCTGGATGCAGTTATAATTTCACACGCTCACCTGGATCACTCAGGATTTTTGCCTTATCTGTTCAAGATGGGCTACAGAGGACCAGTTTACTGTACTGAAGCGACAAGAGATGCTATGGCTTTGCTGGCACTAGATTACATTGATGTTGCGCAGGCAGGATTGAAACAGCCGTTATATTCAAGCACAGACATAAAGGAAATGATAAAGCACTGCATAACTCTTGAGTATAGCGAAGTTACGGATATTACACCAGATGTAAGAATAACTTTGTACAACGCTGGGCACATACTGGGCTCTTCATTCATACACTGCCACATCGGCGAAGGATGGCACAACTTCATGTACACTGGAGACTTCAAAGTAAAGAGTTCAATGCTGTTTGACGGCTGCGCATTGGTTTTCCCAAGACTCGAGACAGTAATGATGGAAAGCACGTACGGACTCACGGATGATATGATGCCGCCAAGGGAAGACTGCGAGAAGCAGATGATTAAAATTGTAAAGGAAACAATCCAGAGAAAAGGAAAAGTTCTGATACCATCGCTGGGTGTCGGACGTTCCCAGGAAATCATGCTTTTGCTGGAAAAATTTTCAAGAGAGGAAAAAATTGATTTCCCCGTATGGATTGACGGAATGGTTTGGGATATCACAGCAATCCATAATGCATATCCGAGATTTTTGAACAAGGATGTGCGGGAAAAAATATTCTACGAAGGAAAAGATCCTTTCCTGTCCCCAATTTTCAAGCAGGTAGGCTCGTCAAAAGAAAGAAAGCTGGTTCTTGAAGGGCCGCCTTGCGTAATAGTCGCAACATCAGGCATGCTTACTGGTGGACCATCAGTCCAATACCTGAAGGAGATGGCAGACAATCCGAAAAACTCACTGATATTCACAAGCTATCAATCTGAAGGCGCTCTCGGCAGCAGAGTGCAGAAAGGCGAAAAAGAAGTACAGATTGATGACACGCTGGTTAAAATCAAGCTTGAACTGCACACACTTTACGGTTTGTCCGGACATAGCGACCGCGAAGAACTTGGGTCTTTCATACAAAAAGTAAAGCCAAGGCCAAGGAAAGCAATCATTGTCCACGGCGAAAGTTCCAAAACACTGGATCTGGCGTCAAATCTCCACAAGACATTCAAGATTGAAACAATAGCACCAAGAAATCTTGAAAGCATCAGATTAAGATAATAGAGTTACTCAACTTCCATCTTCCAGATTATTATTTTATCCAGAGGGAAGATGTTTCTTGTTTCTTTCTTTGCTTCTGCAGCAATCTTATCTACGTTTGTAGGAACAAACAAGTCTGCAAAATTATACTGCGGGAAAACTTTGCCAGTGTAGTCTGCCAATTTGCTCAGCAAGTCAGCCCTTACAGGGTGGTGCAGTTTTTTCACGCCTAGGGCCATCCATTTTACGATGATATTTCTGCCGTCTTTTGACTTTGTTTTCAAAACAGAAATGAATTTTTCTTTATACCTTCGTCCAGACCTCTGGATGAAGCTTTCGATAAGAGCATATCTCCATGGCTCTGTCAAGGCTTTTTCCCCTCTTGTTTCAATGATTTTCAAAATGAGCTTTCTCTGCATGTCTTTCGGGAATCCTGTCAGCTGCATGAAGTTGACTTCAACAGGCCTGCCTTTCAATTCCGTAGGCTCGTATGCAGTTATGTCAACAACTTCCTTAAATTTGAAAACTTCAGGTGCCTGAACTGTGAACCATTTCTTTTTTCCCCTGATGACGCCTTGTTTTGCTACCATGTTTATCCCATCTCCAGGTTAAGCTTCCATTCTTCCGGCAGCTTTCCTGCGCTTTTGTAATATTTCACTAATCTGTTGAGTTTGGATGTAATCAGCTGCAATCCGCGCTTTGAATGCATGTCTTTCTTGTGGATTATCAGGTGCTTCTTTAATTGAATTGCTTTTTTGATTAGGTTATTGATATCTTCGGGGATCTGCGGCGCAATGCCTTTCTCTTCCAGAATTTTGCCTATTTTTTTCTTGGTGATTTTTTCAACATCAGGGACGCCGTAGCTGTCTCTGAGCGTTAGTCCTATCATGCTGGTGGACATTCCCTGCTTTGCAAGTTTTAGAACTAGAGATTCGACTTCATCAGATTTGTACTGAACCCACTTGGGCGTCGGTTCTGACAATGGCTTCTTTGAGCCTGCCTTTCCCCTTCGTCTCGCGTGTATTCTTGCCATAGTTAATTTGATTTGCTAATATCAGAATTTATTACCGATATAAGCAAGCCGTAGCTGACTTATTCTGTTTCAGCCCTTGCGTAATCCTTTAAAAAGGTTTTTGCACGCTTTTGAGTATGACAGGCAAAACATTTGACAAAAAAGAAGATATAGAAAAATCATTAGATAATTTGCTAACTGATGTAGATATCAAAGTAACTTCCTTTGAATTATCTTTCTGTAAGGATACTCCTCCACAAGAACTTCCTAAATTTGAAATAAAGGAATACAAAGATGCGGTAGCTTACATGTTTGCTCGCGAAGGTTTGAAATTAACAATAAAAGGCGAAAAAGGCAAATCAAATTTTGAACTTATTTACAAAAAATGCAAGATAGCAACAGGCCAGCTTTATGGTACCGATGCAGAAATTGAAGCATATCTGGAATCCAGAGTTTTCAAGACTTAATCCTGCTTTTTGTATCTGCCCCTGGATTCAACAACTTTCAACCTTTCAAGAACTTGCTTATTTTGATATCCTTCCAAAAATTTTTGCCAACATGATTCCCATATTTTGTGATGCTTTGAAACAAGGCACTCCTTGAACAGGTGCAGGTCAACTGCCTTGTCTTCAATCCTGTCAGAAACATCTCCCAAGCCCAGGTCAATCAGATAGACTTTTTTTCCCTTCAAAATTAAATTAGATGTAGTCAGATCCCCATGA
>Ga0315268_10003449_pt1 | contig 17417 bp, 10 predicted proteins | sample C1_top_MG_FD_204535 | JGI IMG/M metagenome (GOLD analysis project Ga0315268, IMG submission 204535) | Sediment microbial communities from Yellowstone Lake, YNP, Wyoming, USA - C1_top | ecosystem: Environmental > Aquatic > Freshwater > Lake > Sediment | place: USA: Wyoming | collected 2017-08-01
TATCGCGCGGCTCAACAACCGTACGGCGGCGGACTCCTCGTTGGAATAAACGGCTTCGAGAGCGTCGTCCCAGCCCTTGCCGGAATAGTCGGATTTCAATGGCCGCCCGGTATTCCCGGCGGGACCTAAACGGAGTTCGCGGCCGATGCGGATCAACTCCGGGAAACCCTGGAGATCGTTCTGACGGTAGAACAAGAGCGAATGAGAGATATAACCGCGGAAGAGCGCCGCCGGGAGCGAGGAGGAGTCCTCGGCGAACAGCGCGTCGAGAAGGTCAGGCGTTCGCGGCAAGCAGCTTCTCCACCTGCGCGCGCTGATCCTCGTTGAGCAGGTACGGATACTCCGCGAGGATCCGGCGATAATCGCCGAGCGCGTCGCTCGCGCGGCCCATGGCCTCGTACGCGGCGGCGCGGCAGACGTAGGCGCGGCCCAGGTTGCCGGCCACGTCCACGCAGCGCTGGGCGGACTCGAGCGCGCCCTTCGGGTTGCCCCGTTCCAGACGCACCTGGGACAGCAGCAGATAAGCCTCGGGGTATTTGCCGTCGAGGAGCAAGGCCATGTCCAGCTCCTTCTCGGCTCGCGCCGGTTTATACTCGTCCAGCGCGAACTGCGCGAGCAGGTAATGCGCCCACGGCGTGGTCTTCTTTTCCTTGAGGGTCTCGGCCAGCACGCGCTTGGCTTCTTTGGTCTTGCCCAGCGCCCGCAGGGCCTCGGCCAGCCATTGCCGCGCGATCCAGAACCGCGGCTCCAAAGACAGCGCTCGCCGCGCGCGCTCCACGGCGGCGGCGGGGCGCCCGGATTCCAACAGGGCGCGCGCGGCCCAGCCGTGGGCCAAGGCGTGGTGCGGGTCCAGCTCCGCGGCGCGCTCGAAATCCAGGATCGCGCCGGAGCGGTCCCATTGCTGGAGCTTGAGCTGGCCGCGCCACACCCACAGCGACGGCAAAGTCGGAAAGCTCTTGATCGCGCCGCTCAACTGGGCGAGGCCCTTGTCCAGCTCCGCCTTCGACGGCGCGCCGCCGGTCTTGAACGCCCAATGGTAGCGCGCGTCGAGCAGGTACGCCCGGTCCAGGTCGAACGCCGCGCCGGCCAGATCGCCCACGCCGCGGCGCGACAGCGAGCGTTCCCAGTAAGTCAGGCTGTAATGCGGGTCCATGGCCAGAGCGCGGTCCAGGTCGGCCAACGCCTCGTCGAAGCGGCCCAGCTTTCGCAGGAGGCCGCCGCGCCAGACGAAGGAGCGGTGATAGTAGGGCTGGAGCCGCGCGGCCTCGCCGAAATCCTTCAGCGCCAGGTCGTTCTGGCCCAGCGCGCGGTAGGCGTTGGCGCGCCAGGCGTGAAGCCAGCCCGCGTGCGGGACCTGAGCGATCGCGCGCGTCAGGTGCTCCACGCCCTCGGGCACGCCCGCGGGCGTGTAGCAGGACGCGCGGCCGAAGAAGGCGTTGGCCCAGCCCAGCTCCGGATGCTCGCCGCACAGCTTCTTGACGAAGGCGTAGTCCTCGGCCGGGAAATGGGAGAAGTGCGACTGCGTCGCCTCGCGGCGGTAGTAGGCGCCCACCTGCTCGGGCTCCATGAAGCAGAAACGGCGGATTTTCCGGACGTAGGCGGGCGCGTCCACCTTCGTGGTCTGGTGGATCTGAAGCGTGATGAAGCCCAGCACCGGGCTCACGTCGTAGGCGCGGTGGAACCAGAGCAATTCGTCCTTGAACGTGGCGGCGACGCGGCTGCGCAGGAGGCAGGCCGCCGAGCAGACCTTGTCGTTCTCCCAGGCGCGCGCGTAGGCCTTGGCGGCGCGGTCGCGGGACTTGAGCTTCTCCTCGCACAGTCCAAGCATCAGGAATCCCAGCCCCGAGTCGGGCGCCAGGCCGACGAAGCGCTCGAAGTCCCCGCGCGCGTCGGCCGCGCGGCCCGCGAGAAGACGCGCGGCGCCGCGGTACAGCCAGGCCCAGGGGTCCTCGGCGTCCAGCGCGATCGCCCGCGACAGGCTTTCCTCCGCCTCCGGCCGCGTCAGGTCCGCCTCGCCCAGTCCCGCGTGCGCCGCGGCCAGCTCCGGGTCCAGGTCCAGCGCCTTCTGGAAATCGCTCAGCGCGCCGCCCAGGTCTCCGGCGACGCGGCGCAGACGTCCGCGGCGCGCGTGCGCGGCGGCGTCGGGGCGCTTGGCCAGCGCGCGGTCCTCGGCCTCGAGCGCGGCGCGGATCTCCGGGCGCCGGAGGGTGCGGAAGTAGGACAGCTCGTACTCCGGGCAGTGCGGCGCCCCGAAGCGCTCGGCCAGCTCCTCGAGCTTCTCGTGCAGTCCCAGTTCCTCGACGCGGTCGTACGGGTCCATGTCAGCTCCTCAGGAGCGCGGCGACGCGCTCGCGCTCCTCCGCATTGAACAAATATGGGAAGCGCTCGTGCACGACCCGGAAATCCGCCACGGCGTCCGCGGCGCGGCCGCGCGCGCGGCGGATCTCGGCGCGCAGCAGATAGGCGCGGCCCTGGTTGGGCGCGATGAGCAAGGTCTTCTCCGCCGCGGCCTCGGCCTCGGCCCAGCGCCCCAGCGCGGCCAGCGCGCGCGCCTCCAGGAAATAACCCTCGGCGTCGCGGCCCTCCAAAGCGGAGGCGGCGCGGGCCTCGGCCAGGCCTTCGCGGGGGCGGCCGTCGTCCAGGCGCCAGCGCGCGCGCTGGAGCCGCAAGGTCCACGCCTTCGGCCGGGCCGCGAGCGTCTCGTCGAGCGCGCGCTCCGACTCGGCGCCGCGGCCGAGGCGGCGCAGGGCTTCGGCGCGGCCGGCGCGGAAAGCCAGGTGGCGGCCGTCCAGGCCGACCGAGCGCGTCAGGTGCTCGAGCGCCAGGTCCGCGCGGCCCGCTTCCAGGTGCGCCAAGCCGGCGAATCCCAGGGACAGAGCATGCGCCGGATCGAGAGCGGCGGCGTCCTCCAGGCACAGGATCGCGGCTCCCAGTTCTCCGACGCGCGTCAAGAGCTCGCCCTTCCAGGCCCGCAATGACGCGCACGACGGATGCGCCTTGATCGCCGCGTCCAATTCGGCCAGGCCTTTCGCGCGCTCGGCCGGGGACGGCTCGCGCCCCGGGGCGTACACCCAAGAATACCGCGGATCGAGAGTGTAGGCCCGGTCCAGATCGAGCGCGGCGCCCAGCAAGTCCCCCGCCTCGCGCCGCGCCAAGGAGCGTTCGTGCGACGAGAACGGGTATCGCTCCTCGCCCGCGACCGCGCGGTCCAGGTCGGCCAGCGCGGCCGAAATATTCCCCCGCCGCCGCAGCAAAGCCCCGCGCCAGCCGTAGGCGCGGAAGTAATGCGGCGACAGCGCCAGCGCCTTGTTCAGGTCGGCCAGCGCGGCGTCGGGCTCGTGAGCGACGCGCGCCAGCGCGCGCCACGCCCAGGTCCAGCCCGCGCGCGGATTCGCCGCGACGGCGGCGTCGAGCGCGCGGCGCGCCTCGCGCCGCTGCCGCTCGCCGCCCGGCGCGCGGGCCAGCGCGCGGCCGTAGGTCGCCAAGGTCCACGCGCGGCGGCCGCGGACTTGGAGCGTGCTTTTGGCGAGATCGACGGCCGCGAAGTGAAACGGCGAGAAGCGCGTCTCGTCCAGGCCGAAGCGCGTGCACAGCGGCAGCACGCGCTCGTCCTTGAAGCAGAACTCGACGTGCCGCGCCAGCCAGGCCGCCCACGACTGGCCGGGCTCCCAGGTGAACAGCGCGACGTGGGCGTGGTCGGGCTCGGCGTCGAGCGCCTCCGCCGCGGCATCGGCGGCCTTCGCGCCGGACCATAGCTTCGCCCGCAGCAAAGCGGCCGCCGAGCACGACGGTTCGAGCTTCAACGCCGCGCGGAACGAACGGTTCGCCGCTTCGCGGCGATTTAATCTCGACAGAGCCAGGCCCTCGAGAAGGAGCGGCAGCGCTTCGCGAGGCAGCCGCTTGCAAGCGGCGCGCAGGTCGAGCGCCGCGCCCTTATAGTCCTTCTCCAACAGACGCCCGGCGCCGCGATACACGCGCGCCCAGCCGGCCTTGGGATCGAGCGCGACCGCGCGATCCAAACTCTCGAGAGCGCCTGTCTCCCCGAGCCCCGCTTCGCCGAGCCACGCATGCGCGCGCGCATAGTTCGGCTTCAGATCCAGCGCCGCGCGAAAATCGGCCGACGCGTCCGGATCGCCGAGCAGCCGGCGCACTCGGCCGCGAAGAGCCAGGTCTTTTGCCGTTTTTGCCCGCGCGAGCCGTTTCAATGACGCACGGAGCTCGGCGGCGAACAGACGGCGGTAGAGACTCATCTCGAATTCCGGCACGTGCGGAACGCCCCAGCGCCGCGCGAAATCCTCCAGGCGGCCGTCGGCGCCGGGGATGTTAGCCCCCATGGGCCTCCTGTTGTATCGACATCTTTAACGATGTTAATATCACAGGGACATGGGCCGGTTCACCCAAATACCGCTGCCGCACCGCCAGGCGCTGAACGCGACGCTCGTCTTCACGAGCCGCGCGCCGGAGAAGGCGCGCCTCGACCCCGCGACGTACATGCGCGCGCTGCGAGTGGAACTGCGCATGACCCAGGCCGCGCTCGCGCGGCGCGCGGGCATGACGCAGGCGCAGATCGACCGCCTCGAGAAAGGGCGCGTCGACGCGCAGCTCGGGACCTGGCGCCGGGTCTTCGAGGCGATGTTCTGCGACTTGATCGTGATTCCTCGGGCGCGCAAACGCCCGGGCGACGCCGTCGCCGAACAACGGCTCGCGCGCTCCTGGGCGCGTCCCTGGTCTCCCCCCGATCGCTTCGGCCGCTGACGACAAGCTCATCGCGCCAGCAGCGCGGCGACGCGGCCGCGCTCCTCGTCGTTGAACAGGTGCGGGAATTTTTCCAGGACGACGCGGTAGTCGGCCAGCACGGCGTCGCCGCGGCCCAGGCGGCGGCGCGCCTCGGCGCGGAGCAGGTAGGCGCGGCCCATGTTGGGCGAGATGATCAGGGCCTTGGAGATCTCGGCGTCGGCGCCGCGCGCGTCGCCCAGCGCCAGGCGGGCGCGGGCCGTCAGGTAATAGCCGTCGGCGTGGCGGCCCTCGCAGCGCTGGGCGGCCATCAGGTCCGACAGCGCCGCGCGCGGGCGGCCCGCCTCCAGCAGGAACTCGGCGCGCTGGTGCAGGACCCACCAGACCTGGACGGCCGGGACTTCCTTTATAAGGCTAGAGAGTTGGGAGAAAGCGTCGGCGCGGCGGCCGGACCGGAACAAGGCCTCGGCGCGCCAGCCGCCGAACATCTTCTGATCGGGCGCGAGTTCCGTCGCGCGGCGCAGCGGCTCCAGCGCCTCGCGGGCGCGGCCCGCGTCGAGAAGCGCGCGGCCCAGGAAGGCCTGGGCGTTGGCATGCGCCGGGTCCTGCGCGGCCGCTTCCTGAAGATCGGCCAGCGCGCCGGAGAAATCCCCCGCGCGGCGGCGCGTGTCGCCGCGCCAGGCGCGCAGGCTGGCGCAGGACGGATGCGCGGCGAGCGCCCGGGTCAGCTCGGCCTCGGCGCGGCCGAACTCGGCGCGAGACGGCTCGCGCAAGGTCGTGAACACCCACGCGTAGCGGAAATCCAGGCGGTAGGCGCGGTCCAGCTCCAGCGCCGCGCCGACCCAGTCGCCGGCCAGGCGGCGCGCGAGCGAGCGCTCGTGAGCCGAGAACGGGTACAGCTCGTCGATCGCGCAGGCGCAGTCCAGGTCGGCCAGCGCCTCCGCGACGCGGCCGAGCGAGCGCAGGAGCCCCCCCCGCCAGGCCAGCGCGCGGTGATAGTAGGGCTGGAGGCGCAGGCACGCGTCGAATTCGGCGAGCGCCTCCTCGCGGCGGCCCGCCTTCAGCAGGCCGAGCGCGCGCCACGAGCGCATCCAGCCGGAGCCGGGCGCGATCTTCACCGCGGCGTCGGCCAGGCGCAGGCCTTCGGCCGCGCGCGCCGGATCCGGCGGGCAGCGCAGTATCCCGCGCGCGACCAACGCCGCGGCCCACGGCGAGCGCGGCCGCGCCGCGAGCACGCGCTTGGAGTCCTCGTACTCCTGGAACTGGTAGGGAGCGTAGTGGATTTCCTGCTGACGCTGGTACCAGCCCGCCAGTTCCGGGTCGGCGAAGGCGAAGCGCAGGAGCCGGCGCGCGTGGGCGTCCCAGCCCGCGCCGGACTTGAGCCAGGACAGCGTGATCAGCGCATAGCACGGGTCGGCGCGGAGCGCGCCTTCGAGCGCCGCGTCGCGGCGCGCCGCCGAGGTCTCCAGCCGCGCGCGGAGCATGAAGGAGACGGAACAGCACGGCTCCAGGCGCCCGGCGGCGGCGTACGCCGCGAGCGCCGGCGCCCGGCGGCCCAGGCGTTCGAGCGCCGTTCCCTGGAGCAAGGCCGCGAGCGGGTCCATCGGGCGGGCACGCCGCGCCGCGCGCGCGTCGGCCGCGGCCCCGGCGGCGTCGCCGCGCAGCAGCCGGGACGCGGCGCGGTAGACGAGAGCTTCGGACGGCGGACGAGGTCCGGCCAGCGCCTGACTCAAACCCTCCTCCGACGCCGGGCCGCCGAGGTCCGCCTCGGCCAGCCACGCGCGCGCCAGCGCCAGGTCCGGACGCGCGTCGAGCGCGGCGCCGAGGTCGGCGGCCGCCCCGGCGTCGTCGCCGAGCAGGCGCTTCAGGCGCCCGCGCGCGGCCAACGCCCAAGGATCGCGCGCCGCGGCGCGCTCGGCCGCGGCCAGCAATTCGCGCAGGCGCGCGCCGCGGCGGCGGCGGTGGAACCACTGATCGTGCTCGGCGGAGAACGGCCAGCCCAGGCGCGCCGAGGCGGCCTCCAGCCAGCCCTCGTGATCGCGGCGCAGTTCGGCGATCAAGGCCCGGCCGTTCACGCGACCCCCGCCGGGCGGCGCGCCAAGCCGTCGCGCAAGGCGCGGAACTCCGGACGGCGCGGCTCCAGCGCCACCGCCGTCTCCGCGTCGGCCGACGCGCCCAGACGGTCTCCCGCGGCCGCCTTGGCCTCCGCGCGCCAATGATAGACCCAGGAATACTCGATCATCGAGTCCGAAACCGCCTTTTCCAGGTCGGCCACCGCCTCCACGAGCTTGCCGCGCAGGAAGCGCGCGCGTCCGCGGAAGGCGCGCGCGCGGCCGTCGTGAGGGTCGGCGCGCACCGCGAAGTCGAGCTCACGCTCGGCCTCCGGCAGGCGCCCCAGGCGCAGAAGGGCCTCGCCGCGCCACGTCCTCAGCCACGGGCGCTGCGCGTCCAAAGCGAGAGCGCGGTCGAGCGCGGCCAAGCCCTGCTCGAAGCGGCCCGACTGCGTCAGAGCCTCGCCCAGCCACGCCCACGCGCGCGCCGAGCGCGGCGATTTTTCCGCATGGCGCGCCAACAGGCCCAAGGTCTCGACCTTCTCGCCGCTCAGCGGCTCGACGGCGGCGGTCCAGTTCCACAGCGAATTGTGGCGGTGGTTGATGCGGACCGCCGCGTCCAGGTCCGCCAGCGCCGCGTCCACGCGGCCCAAGCTCAGGCGCGCGCGGGCGCGCTCGGCGAAGGCCTTTTCGAAATGGGGACAGCTCTTGAGGCCGCGCGTCAGCGCGCGCTCCGCCTCGCGCGGCCGGCCTTGCGCGCGCCGGACCTTGCCCAGCCACAGATAAACGCGATCGTAGGTCGGCTCGAGCTTGAGCGCCGCGTCCAGGTCCGCGGCCGCGCCGGACAGGTCGCCGAGCTTGCGTCGCGAGTCCCCCCGCCAGGCCCGTATCCAGCCCGCGCGCGGCGCCAGCGCGGCGGCGCGGTCCATCGCGGCCAGCGCTTCCGGGCCCGGCTGTTTCTGGAACAGCACGCGCGCCCGGAAGGCGTGCACCCAGGCGTTGTCCGGCTCCAGGCGCTCGGCCGCGTCCAGGTCGCGCAGGGCCTTGTCGAAGGCGATGTCCACGCGCCCCAATTCCGAGCGCACCAGCGCGGGCCAGACCCAGTCGCCGTCCGACGCGGCCAAGGAGTCGAGCGTGCGCCAGGCCGCGGGCAGATCGGTGCGGCGCAGCAGCGCCAGCGCCAGCCACAGCCGAGCCGGCGCCCAGTCCGGGAAATCGCGGGCCGCGCGCTCCAGCGCGCGCAGTCCCGCCGGCGCCGCGGAGCGGTCGATGAGCCCTTCCAGGACGTCGGCGCGCGTCTTCGCGCCGGGAGCGGCCCACAGGCGGATCACGCCGGCGATCACGCGCGGCTCGGCGCGGCGCGGCTCGCGGCGGGCCCACGCGTCCAGGCCTTTCAGCGCGGCGGACCAGCGCCCGGCCTTGATGGCCGCGTCCACGGACTTCGGCGCGGGCGCGCCGAACGCCCGGTCGAAGGAGGCCGGGAATCCCGCGGTCCTGCCGATCGCGACGGTCCGCGACGGCGACGGGACGAAGGCGTGGCGATGGACCAGCACGGACTTCGCGAAGCCCGCCAGGAAGGTCCGCGCGCTCATCGCGGGCTCTCCGCGAACAGCCCCGGGTCCAGCTTCACGGCCCTCCGGAGATCCTTAAGCTGGCCCGCGTAATCCTTCATCTCCTGCTTGACCAGCGCCCGCGTGACGTAGACCAGCACCAGCCCCGGCTTCAGCTTCAAGGCGAGGTCGGCGTCGGACAGGGACCCTTTCAAGTCGCCCAGAAGGCGTCTTGTCTCGGCGCGCCAGCCCAGCGCCTCCGGGTAGTCGGGCAGTATGCCGAGCGCGCGGTCGAGGTCGGCGAGCGAGCCCTTCAGGTCGCCCAGGCCGCGCTTGGCCTCGCCGCGCCCGGCCAACGCCCAGGCGGCGCGGTGGTCGTGGCGCACGGCGGCGGTGAAGTCGCTCACCGCGCCGCGGCGGTCGCCCAAGCGGCGGCGCGACTCCGCGCGCCAGCCCCAGGCGGGCGCGTAGCCGGGGTCGCGCTTGAGCGCCGACGTCAGGGACTCGACGGCGAGCGCGTCGCGGCCCAGCGCGGCCAGGACCTTCCCCTTCCAGGCGCGCGGCCACGCGGCCGACGGGCTCAGGCGCGACGCGAGCGCCAGGGACTCGAGAGCCTCCTCGTTCCGGCCGGCCTGATGGAGAGTCCAGCCGCGCCACGCCCAGCCCCAACCGTCTTTCGGCGATTTTTTGAGATAGCGATCCAGTTCTTCGACGCCGCGCGCGTAGGCCTTCGCGTCGCGCGCCGCGCTGTACACCCACGCGTAGCGCGGCCCATAGCGGTGCGCCTGATTCAGGTCGCGCAGCGCGCGGCGGACGTCCCCGAGACCGCGGTCGGCGAGCTGGCGCTGGTTGAACGCCCACGCCTTCTGGTCGTAGGTGTACTCGAAGTCGTAGGAGTAGATCGGATCCCAGGCCAGCGACTTGTCCAGGTCGCGGCGCGCGCCGCGGAAGTCGCCGAGCGCGGCCTTCACGCCGCCGCGCCAGGCCCAGCCGCGCAGGTAGCCGGGCTCGAGCGCGAGGCCGCGGTCGAGCGCCGCCAGCGCGCGCGTGAACTCGCCCTGGTGGCGCAGGGCCTCGCCCAGCCAGCACGCAATCCAGCCCCAGTCCGGCGCGAGCGCGACGGCCTTCTCCATGTCGCGCACGCCGTCGTAGAACGCCTGGCGGTTGGTCAGCTTGACGCGCGAGCGCATGGCCCACACCGCGGCCGACCCCGGCTCCAGCGCCGCCGCGCGGTCCAGGTCGGCGATCGCCTCCTCGTACCGCATCAGGCTGCGCAGGGAGAACGCGCGGAACACCCAGGCCCACGCGCAGTCGGGCGCGGCCTCGACCGCGGCCTGCGCGGCCGGGATCAGCGCCGGGAATTCCTCGGCCGACAAGGTCGTCAGGTCCCGGTAGGCCGGGAGGAAGGAGTGATCGAGCGTGGGCAAGGTCCGGAAATCCGCGAGGGCTCCTTTGAGGTCCTTCACGAGGAGCTTCAGGCCCGCGCGGTACAGGTACGCCTGCGCGCAGTTCGCGTCGACGGCGACGGCGCGGTCGAAGCGGCGGATGGCGCCGCGGATGTCGCCGGCGTCCACGCGCCGGCGGCCCGCGGCCATGGCCGCCATCGCCGCCACCTTGCCGCGGCGGGTCTTCACGCGCTCGCCTCCGACGGAGCGCCGGCGCGCAGGACGCCCTGCACGACCAGATCGCGCGCGAACAGTCGCGCGGGGCCGTCCAGCCACCACTCCGGCGCGCCCGCCGCGGCCGCGGCCGCGCGGACTTGGACGAAGTTCCGGCTCCCGTCCACGGCGTCCAGCCACGCCAGGTGCCAGCGCGTGACGAACTTGCGCGGGTTGAAGGCGCCCGCGACCGCGTCGTCCGGGTCGCCGCGCAGGAAGCGCACGCGCTTGACCGCGCGCAGGCGGCCCTCCCCCATCTCCGGCAGGAACGAAAACTCCACGCGGCGCGGGAAGTCCAGGCGCAGCGGGAGGGACTCGTCCAGCACGGGGACCTTCGTCGTGCCGTCCGGCCCGGTCATGACCATCGCGTAGAACGGGTGCTCGTTGGGCTCGGTGGCGGACTCCTGCGCCAGCTCGCGCGCGGCGAACAGGCGGTCGTAGTGCTGGGTGAGGCCCGCCGAGACGGTGATGAACGCGCCCTTGTCGTCCAGGTCCACCGGCAGGAGCGCCTGCTGGAGCCGGCGCGCCTGAACCCACCACCGCTCCGCGTTCGGGTCGTTGCCGTACCAGAACAGAGCCAGCGCCAGGTATTGCCCGGCGACGTCGCGGCAGTACGCGCCGTAGTCCGCCCACAACAGGGCGCGCTCGTTCTCGGACGCGCGGCGCCAATGCTCCAGAATCGTGTACGCGGCGCGGTGGCCGGAGAGGTGGGCCAAGGTCACGCCCGAGGAGAGGATGGGATCCACGAACACCGCCGCGTCGCCGCAGGCGACCCAGCCCGGGCCGGAGGACTGGACCGGCAGGTACGACCAGTCGCTGTGCGTGAAGAAGTCGCGGCCCTCGCCGTCCATGTCCTTCACGCGCTCGGCCTTCGCCAGCAGCGGCGCGATTTCCCCGCACGCCGCCAGCTCCTTATCGAACAAGGCCCTCAGGTCGCCGCCGGAGGTCTTCAGGGTCTCGACGGTGGTCACGTAGCCGACGGAGACCACGTCCGCGCCCAGCGGAATGTACCAGAACCAGCCCGAGGGCACCGAACAGATGAAGATCTTGGTCTTGTCCGGATGGGCGTTGTACTTGAACATCCAGGGCGCGCCGCGGTAGTACGCGTACGCGGAGACGTTCTTGAGTCGGGGGTCGTAGGCGCGTACCGGACGGTAACGCGCCAGGAACGCGGCCTGGCCGCTGCAGTCCGCGGTGAACTCCGCCTCCCAGCGCGTCCGGGAGCCGTCGTCGAAGCGCCCGGTCGCGCCCGCGACGCGGCCGTCTTTCTCCAAAATCCCGTCGGCCTGCACGCCGCGCACGACCTCCACGCCGCGCTCGGCCGCGTGCGACAGCAGTATTTCATCGTACTCGGAGCGCCGCACCTGCCACGCGTACTCGATCTTCTCAGGGATGCCGCCGTAGCGCTCGATCATCTCCTTCATGTTCACGTCGTTGAAGTCGTTCTCCCACGGCGTGCGGTCGCGGCCCCAGACGTAGGTCGCGCCCAGCTTGCGCGGGAAGCCCGCGCCGTCGATCTTGTCGAAGACGCCCATCTCCTTGAGCACGGGCACCATCCCGGGCAGGAGCGACTCGCCGACGTGATGGCGCGGGCCCGGCGCGCGCTCCAGGATCACCACGCGGCGCTGCGGCGCGTATTTTTTCAGGATCGTCGCCAAGGTCGCGCCCGCGGGGCCGCCGCCGATCACCAGCACGTCGCAGCGTTCGGTCTTCACGCGGCGGCCCCGGTCCGGCCGCGCGCCAGGGCGGCGTCGAGCAGGCGGCGCGCCCAGCGGTCGCGCGGGTTGTCCCGCACGCGTCCCTCGAGGCCTTCCCAATACGCGGCCTCGCGCGCGGCGGCGCCGGGCACGACGCCCTCGCGCGCGGGGGCGGTCCACGTGCGCCGCGGGTCCATCGGCGCGATCGCCGCGAAATCGCGGGCGGCCTCGCGCAGACGGCCGAGCTTGAACAGGGCCTCGCCGCGCCACGCCAGTCCCAGACGGTAGCGCGCGTCGAGCTTCACCGCCCGGTCCAGGTCCTTCAGCGCGTCGGCCGGGCGCCCCGCGAGAAGCTTCAAGCGGCCGCGCCACACCCACGCCAAGGTGTAGCCCGGATCCAGCGCCGTCGCGCGGTCGAGGTCGGCCCGCGCCGCGCGGTAGCGCCCGAGGCGGCGCAGGGCCTCGGAGCGCCACGCGCGCACGGCCGCCGAACGCGGGGCGAGCTTCGCCGCCCGGTCCAGGTCGGGCAGGCCCTCGGCGGCGCGGCCCGTCGTGGCGAGCGTACGCCCGCGCAGGGCCCAGGCCCAGGCCTCGCCCGGGCGCTCGGCGGCCAGGCGCGAGAATTCCTCCAGCGCCTCGCCGGTCCGGCCGCACTCGCAGAGGATTTCGCCGCGCTCGACGCGCGCCCACAGGGCGGACGCGTCGCCGGCGGGGATGCGCGCCAAGTCGGCCAGCGCGCCCTCGCGGTCGTCGAGGTCGTGGCGCAGCTCCGCGGCCCACGGACGCACGAAGGCGTCGGGGGCGCCGAGAGACAGCGCCGCGTCCAGGTCGGCCAGCGCCTCGCGCAAGCCCGCCTCGCGGCGGCGCCGGCGCGACTCCAGCGCGCGCGCCACGCCGCGCCAGGCGCGCGCCCAGCCGGAGCGCGCGTCGAGCGCCGCCGCGCGGTCGAGAAGGATGAGCGCCTCGGCGGGCCGGGCGAGACAGGCCTCGACGGCGCCGGACGCCAGCCACGCCTCCGCCGCGCGCGGCCAGGCCCGGCGCGCGCGCCCGGCGACGAGACGGGCGCGGCGGTACGGAGCGGGGTCGGTCACGAGGAGCAGGCTCTCGCCATATTGCAGGTCCTGGCGCGGGTCGCGCGTCTTCAGAACGAAAGTCGCGCCCGGGGCCGCGAGGCCGAGCGCTTTCGCCGCCGCGTCGAGGAACTCCGCCGGTCCGGCGGACTTGCTCCGGAGCAAGTTCTTAGGCAACGGCCGCCTCCCGCGCGAGCGCCGACAGCGCGTCGCCCAAGGCGCCGTCGGCGCGCGCGAAGGCCCGCACCGCCGCCGCCGGATCGCGGCCCTGGACTTTCGCGAGCAGCCACGACTCCACCGGCGAGGTGTAGCAATCGTTCGCGCCCAGCGCGGCGCGGACGTCGGCGACGGCCTCCGACAGCAGGTCGGTGCGCCGCGCCATGTCCGGACCGGTGCGCGCGTCGCCGATCTCGCCCTCGAGCATGGTCCCGTAGGGCTTGGCCAGGTAGGCGTCGCTCGCGTAGTAGCGGCCGTCGGCCCCGAGGATCAGTTCGTCGCCGGCCGCGATCGGGCTTTTCCCGCGGAAGCTGTCCAGATGCCACAAGGTCAGCGCGTGGGGCGAGGCCGCGCGCAGGGCGCGCGCGTAGCGGGAAAACCCCGCCAGCGCGGCGACCAAAGCGGCGTGCGCCGCGTCGCTCCACGGCGCGCGCACGTCGGCGTGGAACGACAGGCGCCGGAACCCGCGCGCGCGAAGCCACTCGACGCTGGACAACAGCTTCCCGGCCGTGTCCTCGGACAGGACCAGGTTCACGCGCCAGTCCGCCGGGGTCAAGCGGTCCAGCGCGGCCGTCACCGCTCCGTGGGACGGCCCGCCTCCCGCCATACGGCGGTGCAGGTCGTGAACCTCGGACGGGCCGTCCACGCTGGCGGACAATTCCACGCCCAGCCCCGTCAGCTCCGCCGCGAGCCCCGGCGTCGCCTTGGTCGCGTTCGTCACGAGCGTGACCTTCGCGCCGCCCGCGCGCGCACGGCGAGCGACGGAGAGGGCCAAATCCGGGTGAAGCAGCGGCTCGCCGCCGAGGATGGTCACCCGCGCCCTCGTTCCATGGGCGGCGAGATGGCGGTCCAGCGCCCGGGCGGCCGAGTCCTCGCTCAAGATCGTGCCCGGCTTGCCGTTCAAATCCAGAAAGCAGTAATCGCAGGCCATGTTGCAGCGGTCCGACAGGAAGAGAAGCAGGTTCACCGTCGCGCCGCCTCGGACAGCGCGGGCGGAACGGCCGCGAGAGCGCGGAACTCCGCGTCGCCGTGCCGGCGCGCGTACTCGGGCTCCACGCCGCGGCAGCGGTCCTTCAGCGCGCAGGCGCGGCAGGCCGGGACGGCCCATTTCTGGCCGTCCTTCATCGCGTTGAGATCGGAACGGCGTCCTTCCGGGTTCAGCATCGACGACGCGGCCTCGCCGGGCTCGCGCTCCCAGTCCAGCAGAAGGTCGGCCAGCTCGGGCGCGGCGCACGGCGGCACGTTGGCGATCAGCAGGGCGGAGAGCTTGCCCGCCTTGTCGAGCAGGGCGGCCGACTCCAGGAGCGGCGCGCGCGCCTCGGCGTACGTCACGCCGATCGCGCCGGCATTCAGCGCCATCATGCCGCGCTCGTGCGGGAAATAGACGATCACGTCCTCGATTTTTTCCCGCAGGACGAAACGGCGGAGAAACGCCGGGAGCGCCGCCGCGTTGTCGCGCACCAGCACGAAATTCAACCCGACCGGGATTTCCTGCTTGCGCAGGTGACCGATCGCGCTCAAGATCCGGTCGAAGGCGCCCGGCACGGCCACGATCGCGTCGTGGTCCTTCGCGTCGGACGCGTGCACGGACAGGCGGACGTGGGTCAGCCCCGCGGCGGCGAGCGAACGCGCGTAGCGCGCCTCGCCGAGCCTCACGCCGTTGGTCACGAGCGTGACCTCCGTGAAGCCGATCTTCCGCGCCAGCCGCAGGATCTTGGGCAGATCGTCGCGCAAGGTGACTTCCCCGCCGTGCAGGTTCAGCTTTTTGGCTCCGCCCCGGAACGCGGCGTACAAGGCCTCGGCGGCCTGGGCGAAGGACAGCTCCCGGCGCAGGAGCTCGTCGGTAATCGGCGGGTTGTAGCAGAAGGCGCACTTCGCCTGGCAGGCGTAGTTGAGGAACAGCTCGAAGACGGCGTCGTGCGTTCTCATGACGCCGCCGCCTCCTCGCGCGTCACGGGCCGGAACTCGGCCTCGCCGAATTCGTTCGCGTAATTCTCCTCGATGCCGAGGCAGCGCTCCTTCAGCGCGCAGGCCGCGCAGGCCGCGACCGGGCGCTTGCCCGAATTGGTGATCTCGTGGATCAGGCTCTCGGAGCCGTCGGGCATAGTGACCCGGTCCTCGGGCGTGTTCCCCCGGCCGCTGCCCGTCGGGTCCTTGGTCCAGTCCAGCATGTGTTCGGCCAGCTCCGGCGCCATGCACGGCGCGAAATGGATCAGCTGAGGGAAGCGCTTGACGCCGCGCGCGCGCAGGCGCGCGAAGCCCTCGCGCACCGGGCCAACGGCGTCCGAGACGCTCAGCTTCAGCAGCGCCTTGTTCTGCGGCAGGGCGCCGAAGCCCTGGTAGCGGATGAAGTACACGATCACGTCGTCCACGCCCAGAGATCCGTAGAGCCAGTCCAAGGTATCCGGGAACGCCGCCGCGTTGACCTTGTTCAAGACGTAGTTCACGCCGATCGACGCGCCCAGCGGCTTGAGGATCCTCGCCGCGCGCTCGATCTTGGCCAAAGCGCCGGGCACGGCCACCAGCCGGTCGTGAAGCTCCGGGGTATGGCCATGGATGGAGAAGCGCACGCGGTTCACGCCCAGCCGCACGAGGGCCTTCGCGTAGGCCGGATCGGCCAGGCGTATGCCGTTGGTGGTGAGCTGGATGGACGTATAGCCGATGCGCCGCGCGAGCGCCAGGATCTGCGGCAGGTCGTCGCGGACGGTGACCTCGCCGCCGATGAACTTCACCGCGCGGTAGCCCTCGCGCCAGCCGGCGAGCAGGCGGCGCGCCAGCTCCGGCAGGGGCAGGCCGCGGTCCAGCTCCGGCGTCGCGTCGGGCGGGTTGAAGCAGAACGGGCACTTCGCGTTGCAGGCGTAGTTGACGAAGAACTCCAGCGACTTCGGCTCCGACTCGGGCGCCGGAATTTCCGACAGCAAGGTCGTCACGACCGGAGCCTTCCCGGCCCGCACGGCGGCCAGCAGACGCCGCGCCTCGGCGTGGCCCGGGACCAGCCGCAGAGCCTCGCCGAGAGACTTCGCCGCGGCGGCGCGGCGCCCGGCCCACAGCAGCGCCTTGGCGTGCAGCAGGCGCAGGCGCGCGGAGTAGGGATTGAGCCGCGCCGCGGCGCCGGCGTGGGCGAGAGCCTTCGCGCGGTCGCCCGCGCGGAACGACGCCTCGGCCGCCAGCGCGCGCGCCTTGGCCCAGCGCGGGTCGCGCCTCGCCGCGTCGGCCAGATCCTGCGCGGCCGCGGCGCTCAGGCCCTCGAGCGCGAGCCGCGCCTCGCCGCGCCAGGCCAGCCCCCACGCGCTCGCCGCGGCGCCCAGAACCGCGAGCGCGTCGGCGCGGCGCCCCAGCCGCAGCAAGGTCTCCCCTTCCCATTCGGCCAGTCGCGGATCGTCCGATTTTTCGCGCAGCGCCCGGATTTCGCTCAAGGCGGCCTCGGCGGCCTCGGGGCGCGGGCCGCCCCAGCCCAGGTCCGCGTTGAGACGGACCGCGCGCTCGAGCGCCTCGAGGGACTCGCCCGTCCGCCCCAGCGCGCGCAGGGCGCGGGCCCGGTCGTGCCACGCCCGCGCGGTCGGGCGCAGCGACAGCGCGCGCTCCAGGTCGAGCGCGGCGCCCGCCGCGTCGCCGGCGGCCAGCTTCAGCGTCCCGCGCCAGGCCCAGGCGTTGTCGTAGCGCGGGTCCAAGGTCAGCGCGCGGTCCAAGGCGGCGCGCGCCTCGACCGCGCGCCCGGCGGCGCGCAGGGCCTCGCCCAACCAGGCCAGGATCCAGCCGGCAGGCTCCAGGCCCGCCGCGCGCTCGAGCGCGCGCAGACCCAGGTCCGCCTCGCCGCGGCGCAGGAGGTCCTGGCCGCGGTAGGCATGAAGCGGAGCGGAGGCCGCTTCCTCGGAGAAGCCGCGCCACGAGTCGCGCAGCAGCCGCGCCTGCGGCGGAGCGCCCGCCGGGGCGTCGCCCAGGCCCGCGATCCAGCCCGACGCCGGGTCCAGGCGGAACGCGCGGTCGGCGTCGCGCAGGGCGCCGGGGGCGCGCGCCTCGCGCTTGAGGCGGTAGCGGATCGCGTACAGCCACGGGGCGGCCGCGCCGTGGGCCGCGACGACCGGATTCAGGATCTTGAGCGCGCGCGCGGGACGGCCGGCGCGGCGTTCGTCCTCCGCGGCCAGCACCGTCCGCCACGGGAGCTCCCCCCACAGCACCGCGGCGCCGGGCTCGGGAAGCGGGCCGGGATGGGCGCGGGCCGCGTCCAGGTCCGCGCGCGCGCCGGCGGCGTCGCCGAGCGCCGCGCGGGCCCGAGCCCTCAGCGCCGAAAAGAAACCTTGGCCCGGATCGAGCGCGATCGCCGCGTCCAGGTCCGCGCGCGCAGCCTCGGGCCGGCCCAAGGCCAGCCGCGCCTCGCCGCGCCACGCCGAGAACCAGGCGTACACCACGCCCAGGCCGGGGGACGCGCGCGTGAGATCCG